>Ga0070680_100003102_pt1 | contig 12333 bp, 9 predicted proteins | sample KBSC73BmetaG_FD_64672 | JGI IMG/M metagenome (GOLD analysis project Ga0070680, IMG submission 64672) | Corn rhizosphere microbial communities from Kellogg Biological Station, Michigan, USA - KBS C7-3B metaG | ecosystem: Host-associated > Plants > Roots > Rhizosphere | place: USA: Michigan...
GCGAGCGAATCCATCCGCGCCTCGCCCGCGGCGCCCCCGGCGCGCGACAGGTGCAGCGCCTTCAGGCCGATGATCGGGAAGACGCAGGGCATCAGGTTGAGCAGGATTCCGCCCGCGACGGCGCCGAGCACTGCCCACAGCGCGGCATTCCAGCCAAGAGCGCTAAGCGGGGTGCCTCCATTTGGCACCGCGCCCGGAACCGCGCGAAACTCCAGCCCCCGTCCCTGGGACGAAGCGAGCACGCCTTCGAAGGCACCGCCCGGCGCCTGCTTCATCGCGAGCTCGGCAATCACCCAGTCGCCCGCGCGACTGAACGACTGTGGCGCCTCGTAATCCACAACCTTGTCGGTGACGGGAAAGAGGTACGGATCGCTGAGCTCCACGCTCGCGGGCAGCGGGATCGCGACCCGCAGCTTGCCATCGGCGGCTTGGAAATGGGCCGCGGTCGCGAGCGGTTGCGCCAGCGCGGTTCGCCACTCGTCGAACCGCGCGCGATTGGGCGTCCCCGTGCCGACGGGGAGATCGAGCGAAAGCTCGCCCTGTTCGGGGACGCAAATCTTGTCCGTGCAGGCAAGCCAGTGTGCCTGCGCGCGGATCGGGATCGTCCCGCGCGCATTCTTCGGCACCTTGAGGCGCGTCAGAACGGCATAATCGCGCTCGAACACGTAATTCATGAGCCCGGCGATCTCGAGCCTCGTCGGCACCGGGTATTGCAGGTCGCCGATCAAGAATCCTTTCGGCAGCTGCCACTGCACGTCCATTGGCAGGCCGGCATCACCGGGGTTGAGCCAATAACCGTGCCACCCCGGCGCCGGCCGCATGTGGATCGCGAGCTCAACCTCGCCGCCCGGCGGCGCCGGGCCTTCCGCGACCAGCTGCGGCTCGATCCCGCGGGCGTGGGACAGCGCGGGGACGAGCAGCAGGGCAAGGAGGAAGAAGAAGCGGCGGAGCATTGAGTGGAGCGCTACAGCTTTGTGCCACAGCTGCAAAATCGGTTCACTAGAAGGCCCACTGGATCGTCATCCCCGCGAAGGCGGGGATCCGCCTCTCTTTCCAAGTGACGAAGAGAAGGTGGGTCCCGGCTCAAGGCCGGGATGACGGTAGCTGGAGTCCCCCGCGTCTCCGCGTAGGCGCCTAACTCAGATTCGGCCGTAGCCACCGCTCGGCCTGTTCGACCGAGACGCCTCGGCGCTCGGCATATTCCTCAAGCTGGTCGCGGCCGATGCTGGCGACGCCGAAATACTGGCTATCGCGGTGGGCAAAGTAGAAGCCCGACACGGCCGAGGTCGGAAGCATTGCGAAATTCTCGGTCAACACCACCTCGCCCGGATTGCCGCCGAGCATCCGGAAAAGGATTGGCTTCAAACTGTGATCTGGGCAGGCCGGATAGCCGGGCGCCGGCCTGATCCCGTCATATTTTTCGCGGATCAGCTGTGCATTGGACAAGTGCTCGTCGGCATAGCCCCACAGGCGATTGCGAACCTGCGCATGGAGCACCTCGGCGAAGCTCTCGGCTAACCGGTCCGCGAGCGCTTTCAACAGGATGTCGGAATAATCGTCGTGCGCGGCCTTGAAGCGATCAAGGTGCGGCTCAAGGCCGTGGATGCCGACGGCAAAGCCGCCGATCCAGTCCTCGCCTTCGGGATTGATGAAATCGGCCAGGCACATATTGGCGCGGCCTTCGCGTTTCTTCATTTGCTGGCGAAGCATTGGAACGCGCGTCCAGTCGTTCCCGGCGAGCACCAGGATATCGTCGCCCTCGCGCTTGCAGCGCCACAGCCCGACCGTCGCCTTGGGAGTGACCCAGCGCTCCGCGATCAGCTGGTCGAGCATCTTCTGCGCGTCATTGAACAGGCTGGTCGCGCTCTCGCCGACGACCGCGTCGCCGAGGATCGCCGGGTAGGTTCCGGCCAGCTCCCAGGCGCGGAAGAACGGCGTCCAGTCGATCGACGCGCGCAAGTCCTTGAGCGGCCATTCGCCGATATGGTGAAGCCCGGGATATTGCGGCGCCGCCGCCTGGCCCGAGGGATCGTAGGCAAAGCCGTTCGCGCGCGCGTCGGCGATGCTGGCCAGCTCGCTCTGACCGCTGCGCTCGCGCGTCTTGCGCAGCTTGTCATATTCCTCGGCGGTGCCAGCGATCAGCGGCTCGCGCTGCGTCTCCGAGACCAGGTTCGAGGCGACGCCGACGGCGCGGCTGGCGTCGAGCACGTGGATCACCGGCCCTTCGTAGGCGGGATCGATTCGGAGCGCCGTATGCGCCTTGCTGGTGGTCGCGCCGCCGATCAGCAGCGGTAGACTAAGTCCCAGGCGCTGCATCTCGCCCGCGACGGTCACCATCTCATCGAGCGATGGCGTGATCAGTCCGGAAAGGCCGATCATGTCGGCCTTGTTGTCGTTGGCAGCTTTAAGGATGTCCTGCCACGGCACCATCACGCCGAGGTCGATCACCTCGAAGCCGTTGCACTGGAGGACCACCCCGACGATGTTCTTGCCGATGTCGTGGACGTCGCCCTTGACGGTCGCCATGACGATCCTGCCCTTGCCGTGGGTTGCGCCCGTCTTCTCCTTCTCCGCCTCGATGAAGGGGATGAGGTGGGCGACCGCGCGCTTCATCACGCGCGCCGATTTGACGACCTGCGGCAGGAACATCTTGCCCGATCCAAACAGGTCGCCGACGACGTTCATTCCGTCCATCAGCGGTCCCTCGATGACCTCGATCGGCCGGCCACCGTTTTGGGCGACCTGCTGGCGCGCTTCCTCCGTATCGTCGATGATGTGCGCATCGATGCCTTTGACCAGTGCGTAGGAAAGCCGCTCGGACACGGGCAGCGAACGCCATTCGGCCGCGGCCTTTTCGGCCGCCGGGTCGACGTCCTTATACTTCTCGGCAAGCGTGATCAGCCGCTCGGTCGAATCCTCGCGCCGGTCGAGAATGACATCCTCGCAAGCCTCGCGGAGCTCCGGATCGATCTGGTCGTAAACGTCGAGCTGACCGGCATTGACGATGCCCATGTCCATGCCCGCGGGGATCGCGTGGTAAAGGAACACGCTGTGCATCGCGCGGCGGACCGGCTCGTTGCCCCGGAACGAGAAGCTGAGGTTCGAAAGACCGCCGGAGATGTGCGTGCCGGGACAGCGGCGACGGATTTCCTTCGCCGCCTCGATGAAATCGATCGCGTAGCGGCGATGTTCGTCGATGCCCGTCGCCACCGCGAAGATGTTGGGATCGAAGATGATGTCGCTCGCGTCCGTGCCGTCGGCGACGAGCAGCTTATAGGCGCGCTCGCAAATTGTGATCTTGCGCTCCGCGGTATCGGCCTGCCCGACCTCGTCGAACGCCATCACGACCACTGCCGCGCCATAGGACCGGCACTTGCGGGCGAGTTCGAGGAACGGCCCCTCGCCTTCCTTCATCGAGATCGAATTGACGATCGGCTTGCCCGACACGCACTTGAGGCCCGCCTCGATCACGCTCCATTTCGAGCTGTCGATCATCACCGGCACTCGGGCGATATCGGGCTCGGCCGCGATGCGCTTCAGGAAGACGGTCATCGCCTGCTCGCTGTCGAGCAAAGCCTCATCGACGTTGACGTCGATGATCTGCGCGCCGTTCTCGACCTGGTTGCGCGCGACCTCGACCGCGGCGTCATAGTCGCCGGCCATGACCAGTTTCTTGAACCGCGCCGAGCCAGTGACGTTGCAGCGCTCGCCGATGTTGACGAAGCGCGCGCCGGCGCCGGCGGATGTCGTCCCTGGTACGGTCTCCAAGGCGACAGCCCCCTGTTCCATGAGCTGGCTCACGCGGCGATGACCATCGGCTCGAGCCCGGCGAGCAAGGTCCCGGATCGCTGGGCCGGGACGGCGCGCGGCGTGCAATCGCGCACCGCCCCGGCAATCGCGGCAATGTGCGAGGGAGTCGTCCCGCAGCAGCCGCCGACGATGTTCACCAATCCGTCTACCGCCCAGCCGCGGATTTGCGCGGCGGTTTCCTCAGCCGCCTCGTCATATTCGCCGAGCTCGTTGGGCATTCCCGCATTGGGATAAGCCATGACCAACGTGTTGGCGTTTGCCGCGAGCGTCGCGAGATGCGGGCGCAGCTGTTCGGCGCCGAATGAGCAGTTGAGCCCGATGGTGAGCGGTCTCGCGTGGCGCACCGTCGCCCAGAATGCCTCGACCGTGTGGCCCGAGAGATTCCGGCCGGAGAGATCGGTCAGAGTCATCGAGATCATCAGCGGAAGCTCGCGCCCAAGCGACTGCTCGGCTTCGAGCGTGGCCATGATCGCGGCTTTGGCATTCAACGTGTCGAAGATCGTCTCGACCAGGATGAAGTCGACCCCGCCCTCGGCAAGCGCCTCGACCTGCTCGCGGTAGACCGCCTTCATTTGGTCGAAATCGACTTCGCGATAGCCCGGATCGTTGACGTCTGGCGATAATGACAAGGTCTTGTTCGTCGGCCCGAGCGACCCGGCGACGAACCTCGGCCGCCCATCCTTCGCCGCAAATTCGTCGGCAATGCTCCGAGCCAACCGAGCGCTCGCAAGATTGATGTCGCGAACGAGGTGCTCGGCGCCATAGTCGCTCTGGCTGATGCGATTGGCCGAAAAAGTGTTGGTCGAGGCAATGTCCGCGCCGGCTTCGAAATAAGCGCGATGGATCGACCCTGGGACCTCGGGCTTGGTCAGCGCAAGGATGTCGTTGTTGCCCTTCTGGTCGCGAGTGAGGCCGAGCTGCCCGGCGAAGGCGGCTTCGTCGAGCTTCCACGCCTGGATCTCGGTCCCGAAACCGCCGTCATTGATGAGGATCCGCTTGACCGCCGCGGCGCGAAACTGTTGCGAAGCTGTCATGTCTTGGCCCTCACGCCGAGCAGGTGGCAAATCGCGTAGCTGAGCTCCGCGCGATTGAGTGTGTAGAAGTGGAAGTGTCGGACGCCGCCTGCATAAAGCTGACCACACAGCTCGGCGGCGACGGTGGCGGCGATCAGCTGGCGTGCCGCGGGCAGATCGTCGAGGCCCTCGAACAGCCCATTCAGCCAGGCGGGGATTCTGGCGCCGCAGGTTTCGGCGAAGCGCCGCGTCGTCGCGACGTTCGACACCGGCAGGATGCCGGGAACGATTTCGGCCTCGATTCCGGCCGCTGCCGCCTCGTCGCGAAAGCGGAGAAGCATTCGGGCGAAAAGAAGAATTGGGTGATCGCCCGGTAGGCGCCGGCATCGACCTTGCGGCGCAGGTTCTCGAGATCGAACGCCCGCGACGAGGAATCCGGATGCACTTCCGGATAGGCGGCGACCGAAATGTCGAACGGAGCGACCTTCTTGAGGCCGGCGACGAGCTCGGTCGCGTCACGATAGCCGTCGGGGTGCGGCTGGTATTTGGCGCCAGGCTCGGGAGCGTCGCCGCGCAGCGCGACGATGTTACGCACTCCGAGCTGCCAATATTCATTCGCAATCGAGTCGATCTCGCCGCGGCTGGCGCCAACACAAGTCAGGTGCGCCGCCGGAGTGAGCGGGGTTTCCCTGAGAATGCGATCGACGGTCGCATGGGTGCGTTCGCGGGTCGAGCCGCCGGCGCCATAAGTTACCGAGACGAAACGCGGATGCAGCGGCTCGAGGGTCTTGATCGACTCCCACAGCGTCTGCTCCATCTTGTCGGACTTGGGCGGGAAGAACTCGAAGCTCACTTCGATGTCGCCGCGCGCTTCGGCGAACAACGGCAGGTGCCGGTCGAGGCATTCGAAGGCGTTCACGCGGCCCTCCGCTGCGGGCGCGCCGCCTTGACGCCGCGCCACAAGGTGACGGTCAATTCGCCGCCTTCGAGATGCTGGACCTGGTCGACCTGCAGACCTGCCGCGGCGAACCAGGCGGCCATCACCTCGTCTTCGAAGCCGAGCCGGATATGCGCGTCGGTCGCCCGCAGCTCCTCGCGCTCGTGCGCGGCGAAATCGACGACCAGCAACGTGCCGCCGGGGGAAAGGACCCGCGCCGCCTCGGCGATCGCGGTGGCCGGCGAGTGCGCATAATGAAGCACCTGATGAATGATCACGCTGTCGGCGCTCTCGTCGGCGAGCGGCAGCGCATACATGTCGCCCTGGCGCAGGCTCGACTGAATCCCCGCGGCCTCGAGTTTGACGCGCGCCAGGCGCAGCATCTCCGACGAGCGATCGATCCCGATCGCATGAGCGGCGCGCGGCGCGAACAATTCGATCATCCGCCCGGTGCCGGTTCCGATGTCCACGAGCCGGCCGAGCGGGCGGTGGCCGAGCGCGCCGCCGATCGCCCGTTCGACCTCGCTTTCCGCGACGTGCAGCGAGCGAATTTGGTCCCAGACGTCGGCATGCCCAGCGAAATAACGGTTCGCCGCCTCGGCGCGCTCCGCGCGGATAGACTCGATGCGGGTCGCGTCGGACGTCAGCAGCGCTTCGGTCGCGGGGTCGCCCCAGGCGTCGATCAGCGCGAACAAGGGCTGGACCCGTTCGGCGCCGGCGAGGGTCAGGAATACCCAGCTCCCCTCCTTGCGCCGCTCGAGCACCCCGGCATCGGCGAGAATCTTGAGATGGCGGGACACGCGCGGCTGGCTCTGCCCGAGCACCTGGGCGAGCTCTCCAACCGACAATTCCATCAACCGCAACAGCTCGACGATCCTCAGCCGCGTCGGATCGGCAAGCGCCTGGAATCGATCGGCGAGGGGGAGCGTCGGACTCATCAGATAACGATATAAAGATATCTTTATATGGTCAATTCGGCCTTTCGAAATAATCCCTTGTGCAGCGATAGGGATTGTCGCTAATGCCGCGATTCTGGCCTGAACGACTCGCGCGAGCAGGCCCGGGACAGCCCATCACAGGGGCGCTTTTGAAGGGAGTGAAAGTCTCATGAAGAAGGTTGCGATCGTGACCGTTGCGGTCCTCGCGCTCGGCCTGGCCGCGTGCAACAAGAACACCGCCGAGAACACTGCGGCGAACGAGACCGCGGTCGAGAACACCGCTTCGACCGACGTCAACGTCGCGACGGAGAACACCGGTGCCGAGGCGAATGCCGACGCCGCGCTGAACGCGGCCGGCAACGAAGTCGCCAATGCCGGCGAAGCCGTCAACAACGCGGCGACCGCCGTCGAGAACAAGTAAGCTCTTCAAGCTTACACGCTATAGAGAAAGGGCCGCACCTTCGGGCGCGGCCCTTTTTTTATCTTCGGTCAAAGTGGTACTTTGACCGAGTGAAGACAGTCATCCTCTCTCTGCTGCTGCTCACCGCCGCATGCCGGAACGAGCGGCCGCCCGCGCCCACCGCGCAGCAGTCCGAGCAGCTCAACGACGCCGAGCAGATGCTCAACGCCATGGCGGAGAATCAAGAAGGGCCGGAGCAACGCCCCGGCCCTTCCAATCCGTCGGAGTGAACGCCCGGACTTAGAAGTCCATCCCGCCCATTCCGCCCATGCCGCCGCCGGCCATCGCCGGAGCCGGCTTGTCTTCCGGCGCGTCGGCGATCGACGCCTCGGTGGTGATCAGCAGGCCGGCAACGCTGGCCGCGTCCTGGAGTGCCGCGCGAACGACCTTGGTCGGGTCGATCACGCCGGACTGAACCAGGTTCTCATACTGCTCGGTCTGGGCGTTGAAGCCGAGGTTCGGGTCGTTGGAATCGATCAGCTTGCCCGCGACCACCGCGCCGTCGTGGCCGGCGTTCTCGGCGATCTGCCGTACCGGCGCCTGGAGCGCCTTGCGGATGATGTCGATGCCGCGGGTCTGGTCGTCGTTCTCGCCCTTGAGACCGTCGAGCGCCTTGATCGCGTAGAGCAAAGCAGTGCCGCCACCCGGAACGATGCCTTCCTCAACCGCGGCGCGGGTCGCGTGGAGCGCGTCGTCGACGCGGTCCTTGCGCTCCTTCACCTCGACTTCCGACGCGCCGCCGACCTTGATCACCGCGACGCCGCCGGCGAGCTTCGCCAGCCGCTCCTGCAGCTTCTCGCGATCGTAGTCGGAGGTCGTGGTTTCGATCTGCTGGCGGATGGCGCCGACGCGGGCCTCGATCGCTTCCTTGGTGCCGTGCCCATCGACGATCGTCGTGTTGTCCTTGTCGATCGTGACGCGCTTGGCCTGGCCGAGCATGTTCAGAGTGACGCTCTCGAGCTTGATGCCGAGGTCCTCGCTGATCATCTCGCCGCCGGTGAGGATGGCGATATCCTCGAGCATCGCCTTGCGGCGATCGCCGAAGCCCGGCGCCTTGACCGCCGCGACCTTGAGGCCGCCGCGCAGCTTGTTAACGACCAGGGTCGCCAGCGCCTCGCCCTCGATATCCTCGGCAATGATCAGCAGCGGACGGCCGCTCTGCACCACCGCCTCGAGGATCGGAAGCATCGCCTGCAGGTTCGACAGCTTCTTCTCGTGGATCAGGATGTAGGGGTCGCTAAGCTCGACCTGCATCTTCTCCGGGTTGGTAATGAAGTAGGGCGAGAGGTAGCCGCGGTCGAACTGCATGCCTTCGACCACGTCGAGCTCGAACTCGAGGCCCTTGGCCTCCTCGACCGTGATCACGCCTTCCTTGCCGACCTTCTCCATCGCCTCGGCGATCTTCTCGCCGACTTCGCGGTCGTCGTTGGCCGAGATGATCCCGACCTGCGCGATCTCCTGCGATCCGGAGACGTCCTTCGAACGGCTCTTGAGGTCCGCGACCACCTTCTGGACGGCCACATCGATGCCGCGCTTGAGGTCCATCGGGTTCATTCCGGCCGAAACCGACTTCATGCCCTCGCGGACGATCGACTGGGCGAGCACGGTCGCGGTGGTGGTGCCGTCGCCGGCGATGTCGTTGGTCTTCGAGGCCACTTCGCGCACCATCTGCGCGCCCATGTTCTCGAACTTGTCCTTGAGCTCGATCTCCTTGGCGACGGTCACGCCGTCCTTGGTGATGCGCGGAGCGCCGAAGCTCTTCTCGATGACCACATTGCGGCCCTTGGGACCGAGCGTCACCTTGACCGCATTGGCGAGGATGTCGACGCCGGCGAGGATACGCTCGCGCGCATCGCGGCTGAATTTCACGTCCTTGGCTGCCATCTGGCTACCCTTTCGTTCTCAAATCTGGATTGCTGGTGGAAGCGAAGGCTCAGCCGACGATCCCGAGGATGTCGCTTTCCTTCATGATGATCAGCTCTTCGCCGCCGATCTTCACCTCGGTGCCCGACCATTTGCCGAACAGGATCTTGTCGCCGGCCTTGACGTCGAGCGGCGTGACCTTGCCGTCTTCGGCGCGGGCGCCGGTACCGACGGCAACGACTTCGCCTTCCTGCGGTTTTTCCTTGGCGGTGTCGGGAATGATGATCCCCCCGACGGTCTTCTCGTCTGCCTCGACTCGGCGGACGAGAACGCGGTCATGAAGCGGCCTGAAACCCATAGGTCTGAACCCCTTTTGCATTTGCTAGGTTGAACTTCTTCGTTGGCACTCTGCGCATGAGAGTGCCAGCGACGGCGGGCATATGGTTGCGGCCGCTCGCTCCGTCAACGGGGCGACTCAAGGCTTTTGTTGCTAGGCGTGCGCGCGCCGCGTCAGCCCGAGGCGGTCGCGCATTAGCCAGCGGGCAAGCATCAGCGCGGCGACCGCCGCGAGCCCGCTCGCCAGCCCAACCCAAATGCCGACGCCTTTCCAGTCGCGCGCGAAGGCGAGCCACGCACCGATGCCGAGGCCGACAACCCAGTACCCGACCAGCGCGAACAGCAGCGGCCAGCGCGTGTCGTGCAGGCCGCGCAGCATTCCCGCGCCGATTACCTGCGCTCCATCCACCAGCTGGAAGGCGGCCGCCACCCGCAGGAAGCTGATCGCCAGTGCGATGGTCGCGGCATTGGCGGGCTCATCTTTCAAGAACAGGCCAACCAGCACATGCGGCATGCCCCACATGCCGATCGCCATCACCGCCATGAAGCCGACCCCGATCACCCAGGCGGTCCATCCAGCGCGGGCGATTGCCGCTTCGTCGCGGCGGCCGAGCGCGAGCCCGACCCGCACCGTCGCCGCCTGGCCGAGGCCCAGCGGCACCATGAAGGTCAGCGCGGCAAGCTGCAGCGCGACGGCATGCGCCGCGACCGCCGGCGCGCCGATCCAGCCCATGAAGTAAGCCGCGAGCGCGAACACGCCCATCTCGAGCGCCATGGTGATGCCGATGGGCCAGCCGAGCTTGACCATCGCCAGCGTCCGCTGCCGATCGAACCGCCACCAGTTGCCGAACAGATGGAACCGGCGGAACTGGCGGTCGGCCCGCACTACGCCGATAAGCGCGGCGCAAAGAAACAGCCAGGTCAGCGTGCTGCCGAGACCGCCTCCGGCCAAGCCAAGCGCGGGAAGGCCGAAATGGCCGAAGATCAAAGACCAGCTCAGCAGCGCGTTAAGCGCGATCCCGCCAAGGCTCAGCCACAGGATGATTCGCGGCCGCTCGAGCGCGGCGACGAAGTTGCGCAGCAGCTGGAACAGCAGCCACGGCGCGGTGCACCACATGTAGGCACGCAAGAACGTCTGCCCCTGCCGCGCAAGTTCGTCGGATTCGCCGAACAGACGCATGAGGTCGCCGACGTGCCACAGCAGCAACCAGTAAGGGGGCAGCAATGCCGCAACCATCCACAGTCCCGCGCGGAATGTCCGCCGCACGTCGCGCACGGCGTTGAAGCGTTGCCCGAGCACCGTTGCCATCATCGGCGAGGAAGCCGTGACCAGCCCGAGCATCAGCAGGTTGAACGTGAAGGTCAGGTTGAGCGCCAGCGTGGCCGCCGCTAGCTGCGTCGCGCCGAGCCGGCCCATCAGCAGCACGTCGGTCGCCTGGATCGCCTGCTGGGTGAGGTTGGCGAGAATCAGCGGCCAGGCGAGCGCCAGCGTCGCGCGGAGTTCCGCGCGCCATGCGCCGCCGCTTGCTCCGCGGGAAATGGCCAACTCCGGATTCATGAGCGCCGCGCCCTAGCCGCGCGAACGCCCGACGAAAAGATTTGGCCGAGCGCACGGGAGTCCGCTAGCAACAGGCGCAAACAGACGAAGGCTTGGCCAATGAAGTTCGTGCGCGCGATCTGGAAACTGCTGGTCGGGATCAAGGACGCGCTTGTCCTCGTACTCCTGATCCTCTTTTTCGGTGCGCTCTACGGCGCGCTGTCGGCAAGGCCTGCGCCGGTCAAGGACGGCGTTCTCGACCTCAACCTCAACGGCAGCGTGGTCGAGCAGCCGGCACGGCGCGAGTGGGCCGACATCGCCGGCTCCTCGCCGGTCAGGCAGTATCGCCTGCGCGACCTCGTCGCGGCGATGGACAAGGCCAGGGACGACAGCCGCATCAAGGCCGTTGCGCTCGACCTCGACGGCTTCACCGGCGGCGGCGCGACCGCGATCGGCGACCTCGCCGACGCGGTCCGGCGCGTGCGCGCGGCGGGCAAGCCGGTGGTCGCGTATGGCGTCGGCTACACCGACGACAGCTATGCTCTGGCCTCGGCCGCTTCGGAAATTTGGCTCAACCCGCTCGGCGGCGTCCTGATCGCCGGGCCGGGCGGTTCGAACCTCTATTACAAGGGCCTGCTCGACAAGCTCGGGGTGACCGCGAACGTCTATCGCGTCGGCACCTACAAGTCAGCGGTTGAGCCGTTCATCCGCAACGACATGTCCCCGGCCGCGAAGGAGAATTACACGGCTCTCGACCAGGCGCGGCTGGAAAGCTGGCGCCAGGAGGTCAAGCAGGCGCGGCCCAAGGCCAATATCGACCTCTTCCTGACCAACATGAACGGCGCGGTCGCGGCCGCCGGCGGCGACATGGCCAAGGCCGCGCTCCAGGCGGGGCTGATCGACCGGATCGGCACCCGCCGCGAGTTCGAGACGCGTCTCGCCGACCTCGGCGGCGGCGCCGGGAGCAACGGCGCGACCTTCAAGGAGGTGAAGCTCGCCTCCTACGTCGCGGACGTGGTCAAGCAGAACCCGTCGGGTCCGATCGGCATTGTCACGGTCGCCGGCATGATCGTCGACGGCAAGGCCGGTCCGGGCACCGCCGGCGGCGACACTATCGCGGCGCTGATCGAGGACGGCGTGCGCAACAAGGGCGTGAAAGCGCTGGTCGTGCGCGTCGATAGTCCCGGCGGCTCGGTGCTCGCCTCCGAGCGCATCCGCCAGGCCTTGCTCGAGGCCAAGTCGAAGAAGATCCCGGTCGTCGTCTCGATGGGCAGCGTCGCGGCGTCGGGCGGATATTGGGTCTCGACCCCGGCCAACTTCATCTATGCCGAACCCTCGACGATCACCGGGTCGATCGGCGTGTTCGGCGTCATCCCGAGCTTCCAGGGAACGCTGCAGAAGCTCGGCGTCGGCGCCGACGGCGTGAAGACGACGCCGCT
>Ga0070680_100003103_pt1 | contig 12329 bp, 10 predicted proteins | sample KBSC73BmetaG_FD_64672 | JGI IMG/M metagenome (GOLD analysis project Ga0070680, IMG submission 64672) | Corn rhizosphere microbial communities from Kellogg Biological Station, Michigan, USA - KBS C7-3B metaG | ecosystem: Host-associated > Plants > Roots > Rhizosphere | place: USA: Michigan...
CGCGGAGGCTTTTTCACACCAGCGGTATAGCGCCGTCCTGTATCAACGCCGCACACTCTTGTGCAGTACCGCCTGCCGTTGGGAAGTACTCCTTCCGCACGCAAGACGTTTTGCGCCCGTAAATAATCTCTCGCTGGCCGCGTTCCAATCGACCGCTAAGGAATCAACACGTTCGATTCGAGTTCTGCTTCAGCATCCACAATGGATTTGGACCTTGCGGCGCGCGATCTCGTCCGTGGTCGCAGCAAAATTATTGGTGATCACACCTTCCACCTTTCGACAATAGCCAGGACCTTTCCACCACGGGTTTGGGCCCCCGCGCGCGGCGATCCAGTGGACGAGATTGTTCTTTACAACGATGTTGCGGCATTCGGGCGGGTCCTGCCGCCACACCGAAATTCCGACATTGGTGAAAGGCTGGCTTCGGGCGACAACGACGTTTCCGCTGACCTCGATATCATGCTCTCCGGCGACGCCGATGCCGTACTGCCCGGGATCTTCCAGGATGTTATCGCGTGCGACGAGGTACGAACCCCCACCATCACCGAGCATGATCCCCCCGCCAGAAGGGCTGGGGCCGCCGCCCACGATAGTGTTGCGCTCGACGAGTATCGGCGATTGTACCGTCCCGGACGACTTGTAAATGCTGATCGCGTCTTCCGGCTGGCCCTTGCCCGGCTCGTTCACGCCCACATTGCAACTGATGACGTTGCCCGTACCGTAAACTTGGCCGAACTGAACAAACTGCCCGCGTGGAATCGGACCACGAGGGTTTCGAAGGCGATTGCAGCGCACGGCCACGCCCTGCGAACCCTGCACCGATACGCTGCTGATAGCGTCGTCAATTGCGTTGCGCTCGATCGCAACGTTCCTCGAATTGAGAACCAAAATGCCACTGCCGCGGGTCTGTTCGATTGTGACATTACGAATAACAATATTACGGCTGGCGAATACGTCGATGCCGTGTCCACCGCACGGGCCAATACGCAGGTTCTCGATGGTAATTTCCGTCATCTCCTTAATGGAAAGACAGGGTCCGTCCGGGTTGGTCAGAATATGAGGCCTTTCGTTGCGCTGCTGCGCGAAGGCTAATCCTGAAGGCAGGAACAGCCACATGACGGTCAGCACTGCAAAGGCTCGTAGAGCAACGGGATGGCGCAAGGTCGAGCGATACGGATACTTCGACCAGTAGACCATCGAGCCTCCCAGGCCGACGCCAATCAGGGTCCAGAACCAGATGCCGACCATCGGCCCCTCGATCGCAACATCGAACGTGGCATCAATCACGATGGCCAGTACATAACAGACAATGAACATGAAGAATCCCGCCCAGCCGGCCTCGCCGCCACGCCGTGCACCGATCATGTTCCGCCACATCGTCGCGAACCATACCGCCAGTATGGTCAGCCACAGCGCTAACCCGCTGACACCCGAGCGCGCGAGAAAAGTCATGTGTACGTTATGCGGGCTACGCAGCGGCGGCGTTCCAGGGCCAACCACGAAGCCGTCTGTCACCGCAAGATTTGCGCCGAAGCCTTTGCCAAACCAGAAGTATTGCCCGTGGATGGTATAGCCGACGATAGCCTTCCACCAATCCAACCGCCACTCTTTCGTCCCGTCGAGATTGCCCGTCGGCGAACTCCCGAAGATGCTGGTCACGTTAGCGGCAGACTGTACGAGATCGACATTTCGTCCCCCTTCGATGCGCACGCTCAATCCGACCGCGGCTAGCGCCCCTCCGATCAGAATCGCCATGCCGAGGAAGCCCAAGATGGGCCGGCGGTTGCGTGCAAGAATGCAGGCCAGGATGACCGGAATGATAAAAGCCAGCATGCCACCGCGGCTCAGCGCGAAGACGATGCAGACACCGACGACAAGCATCGCCGTCCACACCCTGCCCGGTTTGTAGAAGCCCGCGAGCACGAAGGCCGCGACGCCAGCCAAATGAATGGCCATCTCTCCGACGCGTAGCGACACCAGCGTGATGTCCGGACGCGGCCACGTCGGAATAGAAGCGGCGAGCGGCGACATAAACACCATCGCGGTCGGCGGCACGATCACATAAGCGGCAGCGAAACGCCGATAGTGACGAATAATGCCGTCGATCAACGCCGGCCGTTCGATCAACGCAGCCGCCACCACGAGGGCGTACAGACCATAAAGCCCAACGACACCATCGCGCACGGCATCGAAGCCATAGCGCGGCATGCCTTGCAAGGCTCCAACTGCAATCCAGCCAACGAGAACAAGAATCGCAATACTGCCGATCGACGCCGCCGCGGCCACCATGCAGCCGCCGCGGATAAACGTAATCAGTCCGAAGATCAGGACGATCTCGCCGATATACAGCGGCGGAACGCCGATATACGCGAAACCTTTGCCGACGAATGCGTATCCGACCAGCATATAGCCCAGCATCGCGGCAAATACTTCGGTCGCCGACCGCCGCGGTCGATATCCATGCGTTGAGGTCGCCGCAACTGTCATGAGCGACCGCCGAGATGGACGATTCCGAGCGCCCGGACACCTTGCATGATCGGGATCAGGATCGGATGCCGGCTGTCGTGAATATGGAAGACCGTATTGGGTCGCACGGAAGCAAACAGATAGGCGAAGATGGCACGATCGATACTCCACCTTCGGGCCGAACCCGCCTCGGCGAAGACCGGAAGTACGTCCACTGCGATATCCAACGGCAGCAGCATCGCCTCCCGAGAGCGCGTCGTGATGAGAACAATGCGAGAATCGTCGCCTGCGGACGCCTCGCGGATGACCAGCCTGCGTGCCGCAAAATAGGCTGCAGCCTGATGCGGCCGAATGGGATTGCCGCACACAACGAGATGACGAATGTCACGCCACCCTTTGCTGGATGACGCGGTCTCAGGCTGGATGAGCATCGGCATCGAGCACCAACCGTTTCAGGATGAGGAAAGAAAGCAGCAGACGAATTCCGTTCGCGATCGCCAGTGATATCGCTGCACCCACCACGCCGAACGCCGCAGCCAGCGGGAAAAAGGCGAGAACCATGATCATCATTCCGGCAAGATTGATCTTCAGCGCCGTCCGCGGCGAGTTGATGCCGTGCAAGAAAGAGCAAGCCATCTCGGAGACGTAGTTGAGAGCCCAGGCAGCACCGAGAATCTGCACAACAGCTGCAGATTCCAAATATCGCGAACTCGAACCGTAAAGCAGCCACAGCATCGTCTGCGGGCTCGCCACCACGAAAGCGTAGTAGGCAATGGTCGGCAGGAAGCCCAACGAGGCGTAGTGCCGGACCGCGCGCCAAGCCGTGCCCACGCCATCCGCCGACGCATGGGCGGCAGTCTGCGGGATCAGATTGCAAAGACCGACCATGACCGGGCTGATAACGTTGACGACGTTGATTGCGGCTTGGAAGTCAGCGACGTGCGAGCGCCCGGCGGCTAGGCCGATCATCCAAATCAACGCGTTGAAACGAAGCGCGGTCACGAGACTGCTGGCAAGCGACCACCGTCCGATGGACCAATAGTCCCGGACGGTGCGGCCGACCGCTTCGGGCCGGCGCAGTGCCGCATTGACTTGGACGAACTGAATGCAAGCCCCGAGCGCACAAGCCGCAGCAAATGCGAAGAATACTGCCTGCACCGTCAACATGCCGGCGAGCGTCAGGAGCAGCACGGCGACGGCCTGGCCGAAGTAGGTCGCGACATCTCCAACCACGGCCGCACGATGACGAAATTCTGCGAAAAGAACACGCCGCAGGCTTTCCTGAACCTGCCACAACGTGAACCACGTCAGCACGGATAAGATCAGGTCGGCTCCGCCAAAAATCATTAAGCCGGCGCTAATCGCTCCCGCCAGCGGCACCAACGCGACAGCCAACAGAAACTCGCTCGACCAGATCATGTCGGTGCGCTCACCCGCCGCCGCGGCAAGCCGAATGGTAAATGGATAAAAGATCAACGTGGTGTTGAACACTTGTAACATCAGCAGAAGCGCGAAGATCACGGCAAAAACACCGTAGTCGGCATTGGGCAACAGTCGCGCCAGCAGGATGTTCGCCGCAAACGAGCCAAGACTAACCACGCCCTGATCGATCAGGGTCCAAGACGCCCGAAACAAATGGACACGTCCAAACATACCTTATCCTTGCTTGACTCCCGTTCGCTGAGATGGATGCCCCGAATACAGCGACGCGTAGAATCTGCCGAAACGTGCGAGGTAATAGCTTTGGTCGTGCACCGTTGTGTCCGCGTTCTGACACAGTCTGACATTGGCAAGCACAATGCCCGAGGCAGGCACGCCTGTGTCATGCAGACGGCGCAGTGCCTGTGCCACCGTTCGGGCCGGCGTCTTGCGCCAGTGCACAAGCACCATCAGTAGATCGGCGAAGCGGGCAAGGTGCATGGTTTCGGACAACATCAGGACCGGCGGTGCCTTGATGATGATGATGTCGTGTCGTTTGCGGGCCGCAGCTATGTACTCAGCAAAGCGCTGACCGCCGATGAGGGTGCCCGCGTGGTCGTGCCTCACGGCAAGTTCGAAGGGTTGCGTCTTTCCGTCTTTGGTCGTGCGTGCTACTTCACCACCGACGTTGATATCGGCTTCGGTATCATCGGCAGAAAACGAGTCTGAACGGCGTATAATTCGATGCGTCTGCGGTATCGCATCGATTACCAAGACGCGCTGACCATTTCCGGTCAAAACGCTCGCCAGCGCCGTCGCCAGCAACGTCTTGCCCTCGTCGGGCAAACTCGACGTAACCATCACCACCCGGCAACTCGACTCCTTGACCTCGAGGTCTGCGTTGACAGTGATCGAGCGCGCCGCCTCCTCCAACACGGCGCGCCCGCTTGCGCGCCAATTGACGTCTGCCGGAAGGATGCCGAAACAGCGTATACCGAGCCGATTGACAACGGCCCATTCGTTCATCAGTCGCGTGTCATAACGTTGGCGCAGGAGGATGAACGCCGACGCAAGCGCGAGCCCGCCGATTAACGCCAGCACGTAAACCGATTTCGGATTCGGCGTCGCGGTGGCTGGCGATGCCTGCGCCGGAATGGCGATATCGGCGGTGAAATCACCGAGCGCGACCGACCGAACCGGCGCGGCCGAGTGGTTTGCCTCTGCAATGGTCCGCCCGATTTCTTCGAGTTGGGTGCTGACAGCAAGATAAGTAGGGAATTTGTCACCCAGCCGCAGCCCGATCTGCGCAAGCTCTGCACTCAGCCGTGCCTGCGTAGCGACCAGACTTTGAACGTGCCGCTCTCGCAGATACTCCTGTGCCAATGTGTTCGCCAGCCGCGCTGCCATCTGTGGTTCGGACCAGCGGGCGCGAACGGCAATCACGTAAGATTTGTTCTCGTTATCGACGAGGGAAATCCCCATCAAACGCGTGATCGCGCGTTCGAATGCGCCGGTCCGCTCCTCGATAGCAGCACCCGGCGGTCCCTCCACTGTCGGGCCACGTCCGTCGAGAAATGCCAACGTTCGCGAGAACAATCCCGGCGGCGACGAAAAAGCCAGATCGTCGAACAATTTCATTCGCGACACGGCGTGCTCGGCCACGATACGCGACCGGGCGATCCGTGCCTCGCTATCGACCACCGCAGCGGCATCGAGCGAGAAGCGGGGCGTGCTGGCCGCCGAGCCTGCAGCGAAATCGAACCGGATGATTGCCTCAGCTGTATAAGTCCGGGGACCGAACCGCAAAAACAGCGTCGCTAACACAACAGTCAGTATCGCAACCAGGACGAATGCCCAGCGTCTGTGCCACAACAGCCGTAGCGCGCCAACGAGCACCTCTTCATTATGCAGCCGGGGGTTGACGGCATAGTCGTTGCCAAGCCGTTCGCCGAGCCCTTCGGTCAGGCGATCCAGGGGTTGGGGCGCGTGCATTCACTTGCTCCGCTTGCTCCATCCGGCCCAATCGGCCGGCTTGGCCTCGATCCGGCGGTCACGTCGGACGACATCATTGATGCCCATATGCACGGCCCGCGACAGCTTCGCGAAGAGGTAACCCGTTGGAGCTCTCACACCCGGTCGTAGACATCTTCAAGCCGCACGATGTCGTCCTCACCGAGGTAAGATCCACGTTGCACTTCGATCAGTTCGATTGGCGCCGCGCCAAAGTTTTCCAGGCGATGCACGGCTCCCAACGGAATATGGACGTGTTCGTTCGGACGCACGATGTCGCGGCGGTCATCGACGGTGACCGTGGCCTCGCCTGCGACAACAACCCAATGCTCGGCCCGATACTGATGTTTCTGCAACGAAAGCCGGCCACCGGGGTGCACCACGATTCGCTTGACCTGGAAGCCACTGCCGCCATCGAGCACCCGGTACCACCCCCACGGCCGATGCACTCGCGAGTGCACGTCCGCCTGGCTGCGGCCATGGTGGCGCAACTGCGCGACGAGCTGCTTAACTTCACCGGACCTGCGGCGATCCGCAACGAGAACCGCGTCGTCGGTCGCCACCACCACCACACCTTCAAGATCGACCAGCGACACAAGCGGTCCGGTCGTCATCGCATAACAGCCTTGGCTACCAAGCAATTCCACGGCACCGTTGGTCACGTTGCCGTCAGCATCCTTCGCGCCAAGACCCCAAAGCGCATCCCACGAGCCGACGTCCGACCAGCCGCACGACAACGGCACGACCGCGGCTCGGTCCGTTTTTTCCATCACCGCATAATCGATCGATTGAGCCGTCGCGCGCCCGTATTCCGGCCCCATCAACACAGCGCTGCCGCTTGCGATACAGCCATCAAGCGCGACTTCAAGTGCGCTCACCGTGTCTGGGTCGAAGCGGCGATATTCGTCGAGCAGAGCATCGGCGCGAAAGAGAAAATTTCCGGAGTTCCATAGGAGCCCGGCCGCGACGTAGGCCGCAGCCTTCTCGACGGAAGGCTTTTCCGCAAAGCGAACCACGGCAGCGGCCGCGTCGGCGATGACCTCGCCCAGCTCGATATAGCCATAACCGGTTTCCGCGTGCGTCGGCACGACACCGAAAGTTACGAGCCGGCCCGCCTGCGCCGCGGCGATTCCACCGGCTATGGCGCGGCGAAAGCCTAGCGGGTCGCACACCACATGATCCGACGCCAGCACCAGCGCCAGCGCATCGGCGTCCGAGCGCGTCAAAGCAAGGCACGCGGCGGCAATTGCGGGGCCGGAATCGCGGCGAGACGGCTCGACCAGGATATCGGCCGCGATCGACAAGTCGGCGAGTTGCCGTTCGGCCAAGAAACGATGAGCGTGATTGGTGACAATCAAGGGCCTGCCGAACCCGCAGACCCCAGCTCGCAGCACCGTATCCTGAAAGGTGGAACGCTCGCCCAACAATGCGGCGAACTGCTTGGGCATGGTATCGCGCGACGCCGGCCACAGCCGCGCACCCGCGCCACCGCACAAAATCACTGGTCTGACCGTGGTCATGGTTGCCTCCCTGGGGGGTTGCAGAGCGCAGCCTCGTTCAATTCGACGTCAATTGCCGGCGAGAAACATTTGTCGACGGTGCGGTTATGCGCACATCCTTGTGCGGACCGGCCTTGGAATCATTTCCGGCATCGGCTGCCACCGGCAAGAGATCGCCGACCCTGACGATATCGCCGGGCTGCAAGGCAAAGTCGCCCGCCGCATCGAACACGACCGAAAGATTGTTTTTGCCGCGGACGACCGCAATCGTCGGCCGGCCGGACTCTTGCGCGGCGATCGAACCGATCTGAGAGGAGCGTGCGGCACGGATACGGTAGGCCGAAGGAATCGAAACGCTCAGCTCAAGAAGAGAACGATCGACCTCCTGCAACGCGGACGCCGCCCGGCGACGATAGCTGTTTCGTAGTTCGCCAATACGGAACTTCAAATCACCGATCGTGTATTCCGCACGCAGCATTTCCGACCGCAATCGCTCGATGTTGCCGTCGAGGCGCGCTTCCTCGCGCTTGACCTCGATATAGTTCGGCTTGCGCACCAATCCGCTGCCCATCATGCTTTCGTATTGCGCCACCATTTCATGGTTGAGGTCGCGTTGCTTCTGTTCCAGCTTCTGCTGGAGCTTGAGCGAGGTGATCTCGGCGTCGAGTTTTGGGATTTGCCCTTCCAAAGCTTCGGCTTCCTGCCGTTGTGCCTGCCGCTCGGTCATGAAGGCGCGACGTTCGGCTTCGACGAATTGTGCCAAACGATCAGGATCCACCGATCCGGATAGATCGGGAAAGATCGGCTTATCGTCTTCCTTCTGCTCGGCAACGAGTCGCGCACGACGGATGGTGAAAGCTGTGCGGTTGATCTCGAGTTGTCGGACGCGCTCTTCGGCTTGCAGCAATTCGGTCACCAGCGCACCACGACGATCCTCCGGTGCACCGATGCCGCCGGCGAGCGCTATCGCGCCCAACGCCGACAAGCCTTGGCGATAAGGATAGGAACCGGGAATACGTACGAGTCCGAGTACATAGACCGGACGAAAATCCGTGACGCGAATGCTCACCGCCGGATTGCGAACGTAGCCGCGCGCCAACGCGACACCGATCCGCGCCTCTAGCTCTGATGGCGTGAGCGCGTTCGCTGATATGCTTCCGATGATCGGCAGACGCAGGTTGCCGTCCTGATCGACGACGGCTTCGCCGGACAGTTCCGGCTGACCGAATATGGTGACAGCGATGCGGTCGCCTGGCGCGACACGATAGCCACCTGACCCTTCGGCCTCAGCGGCGACGACTGCCGCCGCGTGACCCGCAACAATGATCGCGAGGACCGTTAGCGCGGTCAGATAATGAAACAACAGCCGTCGATTGGCGACGAGAGTCATGCGTTGTCCTCGGTTCGCATTCCGGGCCGAGCACGGCCCTCGATGGCATGAGGCTACGGGACGTGCCTGACATCATCGAAATGGGAATCGGGAGGAGCACAACAGCGAAAGGCGGTAGTTCGGTTGTATAAGGACTCCGTCGTGGCGGACCATTCGAGGTATGGCGCTATTATTTATGGAACATCAACGCACGAACGACAGCCAAACGAATAGTGATTAAATGCCTAGCAAGAGAGTTTTATTCTCTCGCAAGATGCACGAGTTCCAAATGCGATAAAAAAAACAAGACGAACCCGCGAGAATTGATCGAAAGCACAAATCGATAACCTCGTCACGGCACGCGCATCGTGACGGAACAATTCATGCTCTCAGCAACCCACGGTGAAAGACTACCACTCAAAGACGTATTGTTTCCTGAACGCAAAGTTGCTCATACTCCAACGTTTCGATGAAAGTGGTTTCAGATAACGAGCAATCCATGTCGCTCAAGGACCAGACGGTTGAATGCAGCATGCGATGCGCCGACCGTGCATTTGTTCTTGGCGTTGGCATTAGCGCAACAACTTTGGACGACGCGATCACCACTATCGACCATTGGATCGCGACGCGCGTGCACAATTACGTTTGCGTTACTGGTGCCCATGGCGTGATCGAGAGCCGAAGTGATCCGCAGCTTTGCAAGATTCATAACCAGGCGGGGTTGGTTGTGCCGGACGGGATGCCGCTTGTGTTTATGGCGCGGCGGCTTGGCTTTCATTCCGTATCGCGGGTTTATGGGCCGGACCTGATGCAGCGGCTGACAGAAATCTCTGCGGCAAAGAATTATCGCCAGTTCTATTATGGTGGCAGCTCCGGACTCGCCGAGAAGCTCGCACGCACGCTCCAAGATCGCCATCCCACTCTGCTGGTAGCGGGCACGATGACGCCGCCGTTCCGCGCGCTCACCGCCGAGGAAGACGAAGCCGAAATCGCCCGCATCAACGCCGCCAAGCCTGACATCGTTTGGGTTGGGCTCAGCACTCCCAAGCAGGAATATTGGATGGCGTCACATCTTGGCAGGATCGATGCGCCGGTGCTGATCGGAGTCGGCGCGGCCTTCGACTTTCTCGCCGGCACCAAAACCCAGGCGCCGCGCTGGATGCAGAACGCCGGCCTCGAATGGTCCTACCGATTGGCATGCGAACCGCGCCGCCTCTGGCGCCGCTACGCCCGCATCGTTCCCATGTTCTTCGCTCTGGCCCTGGCGCAATTGCTCTGGCCGCAGCGAACGGCGAAACACACGTCGACGATACCGTGAGTGCATAAAGCTCGAAGTCCAGAAGGGGGAAAAAGAAAAACAACGCGAAACCGACACCGATCCGATACCGACCATAAAGATCCGGGTCGGCAAGCCGGGCGATGAGTGATCTACGCAATAAAGTCAGTGCCGCTGAGTCCCATTCGATCAAGCGCGTAATCGAACGCGGTGGATTTAACCAGGGAGCGGGCCATGTCGTTGCGTATCGCGACCGCCATCATTGAGCCCAATATGCTGATGCGGGAAGGGCTCATGTCGTTACTGGAAAAATACTCCTATCGCGTCGTCGGCAACGCAAGCGATGCCGCCGATTTCGTCTCTCAAAATCTGCCTGAATCACCCCGACTGGTCCTGGTCGGGGCGAAAACGACCGATCAAGCACTCGTCAGCGCCATTGCCAGCCGCAAACTCTGGCCGAATACCAAGATCATCCTGTTGCGCGGACCGAGAAACGCCGACGATTTTCGGCAGATGCAGGCATCGGAAATCGATGGAAGCGTTCCTCTTTCCGTATCGCAAGACACGCTCATGCGCACCATCGATCTGGTGATGTTGGATAGCGCTAAAATCCTGGTCACAGTGGGCCTTCTTCAAGATGCCGTTCAGCCGCCGGTGCTCACCCTTGGACAGTTGGATTCAGCGAAAGAATCGCCCGCCAGCAATGGCAAGGACGGCGCCAGCAGCATCCTGCTGGTGCCGGCAAGCCCCAAGCTCGCCTATGTGAACGACACCGAGAGCATCGGCAATCCGGCACAGGACAAGCCGTGCTCGCGCAACTATCCACAGCTCTCCGAGCGGGAGGCGCAGGTCCTCGAGGGTATCGTCTGCGGCTATTCGAACAAGCTGATTGCCCGCAAGCGTGGGATCACCGAAGCCACGGTGAAGGTTCATATGAAGTCAATCTTGCGCAAAATCCAAGTTGCCAATCGGACGCAGGCTGCAGTCTGGGCGATCGAGAACAGCCATCTCAGCCACGTCGAAAAGCGTCTGCTGGAGGCTAGCCAGCCGGACAGTGCCGACAACGATGCTGCATAAGGTCCTGCTGCGGCTCTGGGATCGGCGAATATAATACACGCCGCCGGTCATTGCCGACGGATGTGTGCCGGGGGCGGTGCTCTCGCCGCGCCGTCGCCACGTCGAATGATCGGTTTGCAGAAATATTTAGTCGCAGGCGCTGCCCTCGCGGCGATAACGGGCCAATCGGTTAGCTGCGGCTAATCTGCACCGCGCCCATCCTCTGAAATTGGATTACTGAAGGAGCCCGCGCGATGAGTGCAGGACCCCTATGGAGCTATAATCATGTCTACTCGACGAAAGCCCATCGTGAAGCCGGACGCGACGCGTTTGCTGCTGCTGGCCGCAGCGATAGTCATCGGCGGCGTTACGCGCGCCGTGAACGATTCCGGCCAATTGGTTTTGACGGGCTTGCCCACCACAGATCCTGGAATGGCTGGCACGCCGTGGCTCAGCTCCGGCGCATTCTCGGTTCGCGTCGATGCCACTGCGACCTGAAATGCGTCGCCCTGCGCAATAGGTCGTCCTTCTAGGCTGACCTTTCAGTTTGGATTTTCGTTCGCATTCCGGTCGTCGCGTCGTAGATTTCGATTTGCAGCATTGGGAACCGCGTCAATAATTCCAATCCTGCCTTCGTGGCAGATTCTTCATCGTCGAAATTCGTCTTCATCTTTCCATCCACGATCATCGAGAACCCCGTCGTCGGAGTGATGTCGGCTCGCTGTACGTTGCGCGCCGGCACGTCTTCAAGTTGCGGTTTGGTGAGCTTCATTCTCGGTCTCCCATTGGGTCCAACGCAAGATAGCGACGAATTCCGAACAAACAACCATCGCCATCCACAAATGGACACCCCAATGACCTACGACGATCTTTCGATGCGGCCATGATGCCAACTCGCGCCCACATTGCTCTTGAATTCATCGCGCCATGAACCGGTCTCCGCAATCGCCGTCGCTGTTTCCGGGAAACGGGATTTGGCGGCGAGAGAACGAGAGAATATGACTCCTAAATGGCCGTCGAGATTCCGACAGCCGTCTCCAGAGACAGCGCGCCCACGCGAAACGCCGCCACATCGGCGTCATTCTCCGCGTTCGGGGAAACCGCGCGTTTCGATCGAGTGCGTGGTGGCGGATGCAGTCGCTATCGAACTCGTCTCCACGACGGAATTCCCTGCTATCAGGGAAAAGAACAGGGAATTTATCGATTCTGGCATGATTTTCGGACCGGAGAGGTC
>Ga0070680_100003104_pt1 | contig 12327 bp, 10 predicted proteins | sample KBSC73BmetaG_FD_64672 | JGI IMG/M metagenome (GOLD analysis project Ga0070680, IMG submission 64672) | Corn rhizosphere microbial communities from Kellogg Biological Station, Michigan, USA - KBS C7-3B metaG | ecosystem: Host-associated > Plants > Roots > Rhizosphere | place: USA: Michigan...
GCGTTCTCGAGCAGCACCGGGTACTGCTCTCGCTTCCATGTCTGCGCGCCTGCGTCCCGTAGCGCGGCCTGCGCGAACCGGAGCAGCGCGCCGTGGGTCGCGTCGGAGAGCCGCGGGTGGTTCCAGAACGCGAGCGCCTTCTGCAGCACGGTCTGCGCGTCGGATGCCGCCGCGCCCTTGGCGGGATCGAGCCTGCGGTCCTGCAAGATGCGCTGCACCGCGATCCAGCGTCCGCGGAACGTCGCCGTGTCGAGCCAGCGCGTGTCGTCCCAGCCGGCGACGTTCGGCGGGTAGAAGAGCTGCTGGCCGGCGAGCGAGCCGATCCACGCCCAGTCCGTCGAGGTAATGCCGGCGCGCAGCCCGCGCAGGAGCCCGGCGACGTGCACGACGGGCGGCTTCACCATCCGTTCCCCGTCGTACAGCGCGGGATGCATGAGGATCGCCTGCACCACCGACCGCACGTCCGTATCTCGGCGGTAGAGCGCCTCGAGCCCGGCGGCCGTCGACGCGCTCGGCGGCGTCGGGACGAAGTAGCTCCACAGCTTGCGCACGAAGAACGAGGCGTGCGACGGATGCGCGACGCACAACCGGCAGGCAGCCTCCCAGTCGTAGCGGCCCTGCTTGTGGAAGACGGTCTTGACGCCGGCGTCGTGCCTCGCCGGATCGAAGCGGAAGTCGACGAGGCCGGCGCCCTCCTTCCAGCTGTCGCGCCAGCCCGTGAGCGACCGGGCCTGCTCGCGCACGTCACGCTCGGTGTAGGCGCCGCGATCGGCACCGAGCGTGAAGAGCTCCATCATCTCGCGTGCGTAGTTCTCGTTCGGCGCACCCTTCGCGTTGTCGGTGCCGTTCAGCCAGACGAGCATCGCGGGGTCCTTCGTCACGTCGTGGAGGAGCCGCTCGAACGAGCCGAGCGCGTGGCTGCGGAAGAGCTCGTTCTGGCGCAGCATCAGCCGCTGGTTGCCGACGCCTGCATTCGACGTTGCGAACCAGTCGTGCCACACGAGTGCCATTCGCTCGATGAGCGGACGCGACGTGCGCACCATGCGATCGAGCCACCAGCAGTGATCGTGCCCCCAGGCGTCCGCGGGCGCGAGCGGGTTGCCCTTGCCGTCGTGCGGCGCGGGGCCGACGAGCTTCTCGCCTCCCGGGTGGACGAGCGAATGCACGGCGCCCGGCAGCCCGAGCTTCGCGAGCGCCTCGACCTCACCGGGCCGCGGCCCGAACCCGGCACGCCAGAGCAGGCGCTCGGCCTCGGCCGCGCCGAATCTGCCCCGGTGGACCGGCACCCCCATCCGAGTATCGTCGGGCCGGCGGCGGACGGCCGCGACCCCTCGTTCTAGGGACGAAGCGTCTTGACCAGCAGGACCCGCTCCTCGCCGCGACCGTCGTAGTCACGCTCGACGCGTTCCACCTCGAAGCCGAGCGCGCGGTGGAACGCGACCGACCGCTGGTTCACGGGCGCGGTGACGGCGCGAACCACGGTCCGGGGCGCGACCGCGGCGAAGAACCGCTCGTACAGCTCGCGGCCGAGGCCCGAGCCGCGGCGCGCCGGATCGACGCCGACGAAATGGATGTACGCCTCGTCGTCGTAGGTCTGCGAGCGGAAGCCACACAGGAACGCCGCGAGCTCACCGTCGTCCTCGGCGACGAACGACGTGTCGCGGAAGTGCACGAAGAAGAGCTTCGGAAGCATCGCCGCCATCGAGCGTCCGCCCCACCATTCGTCGACGACGTCGATCACGCGCGCGTAGTCGGAGGGCTCGGCAGGGCGCACGAGGGACATAGGGTTGAGCCTATGCGCATCCTCATCCTCGGCGGCACGCAGTTCCTCGGGCGCCACACTGTCGACGCCGCTCTCGCGCGGGGCCACGACGTCACTCTGTTCAACCGCGGCCAGACGCGGCCGGAGCTCTTCCCGAATGTCGAGAAGCTGCGCGGCGACCGCGACGGCGACCTCACGGCGATCGCCGGCCGCGCGTTCGACGCGGTTGTCGACACGAGCGGCTACGTGCCGCGCGTCGTACGCGAGACGATCGACGCGCTCGGCTCCGTCGGCCACTACACGTTCGTGTCCTCCGTCTCCGTCTACGCGAGCCTCGCCACACCGCCGACGGAGGCCTCGGCGGTCGCGGAGCTCGCGGAGCCGACCGAGGAGTGGCGCGAGGCCTACGGCGAGCTGAAGGCCGACTGCGAGGACGTCGTCCGCGAGCGCTTCCCCGAGGCGTTCATCCCGCGCCCCGGGTTGATCGTCGGCCCGTGGGACCCGACCGGGCGCTTCACCTACTGGCCCGCACGCCTGGCCGAGGGAGGCCGGGTCCTCGCGCCCGCGCCCCGCGACGCCCCGGCGCAGGTGATCGACGTGCGCGATCTCGCACGCTGGATCGTCCTCGCTGCCGAGACCGGCCTCGCGGGGACGTTCAACGCCGTCGACCGGCCGACCACCCGCGCCGCGCTCGTCGAGACCTGCCGCCGCGCCGCTTCGGACGACGGGATGGGCACCGACGCCGAGGTCGTCTGGGTCGAGCCGGACTTCCTGCTCGAGCAGGCGGTCGGCGAGTGGATGGAGCTGCCGCTCTGGCTCCATGCGAGCGAGTACGCGGGGATGCTCTCGATCGACCCGGCCCGTGCGTTCGCGGCCGGCCTCCAGACGCGGCCCCTCGCAGAGACGGCTGCGGACACGCTCGACTGGGTGCGGAGCGGCGAGGCACCGGCCGATCCGCCCGCGGGGCTCGCGCGCGACAAGGAACGGGCCGTGCTTGACAGCTGGCTCTCGAAAGACTAGTTTCGAAAGATCTCTTTCGACAACACCCTCACCCTCGACGACCCCCGCGCCATGCGCGCGCTCGCGCACCCGACGCGGCTCGCGCTCCTCGACCATCTGCACGCGGTCGCACAGGCGACCGCGACGGAATGCGCCCAGGCGGTCGGCGACAGCCCGTCGTCGTGCAGCTACCACCTGAGGGCGCTCGCCAAGTGGGGCTTCGTCGAGGAAGGAGCCGGCGGCGTCGGCCGCGAGCGCCCATGGCGTGCCGCGGCCGCGCACATCGAGTTCTCGTCCGACGGTCTCGAGGCGACGATGCTCCGCGACGAGCTCGTCGCCCGCCAGCAGCAACGAGTCCGCGACGGGCTGCGGCGCGAGCACGAGCTTCCCCCACGCTGGCGGCGGGCGACGCAGACGTCGTCGGCGACGCTCGAGCTGACCGCGCTCGAGCTCGAGGAGCTCGGCGAGCGCTTCGAGGAGCTCCTCGACGAGTTCCGCGGCCGCGGCGAGCGCCGGGCGACCCGCCGCATCGTGATCAGCTTCGGCGCAGTCGCAGAGCCGTGAGCGTCCTCGCGGACAGGCGCATCTCGGCGCTGCTCGCCGCCGAGGTCGTCTCGTCGCTCGGGACGCAGATGACGTGGCTCGCGCTGCCCTGGTTCGTACTGCGGACGACCGGCTCGCCGCAGCGGATGACGTGGGTGATCATCGCCGAGATCCTCCCGATCGCGGTCCTCGGCTTCTGGGGCGGCGCAATCGCAGCGCGCGTCGGAACGCGCCGCACGATGCTCGTCTGCGACATCGTCCGGGCGCCGCTCCTCGCCGCGATCCCCGTGCTCCACGCACTCGGGCTGCTGCCGTTTCCCGCCCTGCTCGCGCTCGTGGCCGCCAGCGGCATCTTCATCGCGCCGTACATGGGCGTGCAGCGCGCGGTCGTCCCGGAGCTCGTCGGCGAGGAGCAGGCGGACGTCGCGCACCTGACGGCGCTCTTCCAGGCGGCGAACCGCTCGACGATCTTCCTCGGCCCGCCGGCCGCGGGACTCCTGATCGCACTCGTCGGTGCGGCGAACATCCTCTACATCGACGCGGCAACCTACGTTGCGTCGTTCGTCCTCGTGCTCCTCTTCGTGCGCGTGCCGGAGGTGACGGTGCCCGTGGACGACCGCGGGATGCTGGCCGGCGTGCGCTTCCTGATGCGCGACCGGCTGCTGCGCGTCTGGGCGCCGGCCTTCACGCTGCTCGACACCGGCTGGCAGCTGCTCTTCGCCTCGCTGCCGGTGCTCGTCGTCACGCACTACCACGCCGACCCGCACGTCCTCGGCTGGCTGTTCGGCGGGCTCGGCGGCGGCGCGCTCGCCGGCGCGTTCGTGGCGATGCGCCTCGTGCGCCACGTCGAGGCGCTGACGCTCGGCTCTGCGGCGTTCGTCTGCCAGATCGGCTCGCTCTGGGCGCTCGCGCTGCCCGCGCCGTGGGCGGTCGCGTTCCTCGGGATGGTGTCGGGCGGGTTCTTCATGTCGCTCGTCAACTCGCCGACGCAGGCGCTCGTGATGCTCCGCATCCCGCGCCACCTGCGCACCCAGACGATCGGGACGTTCGGGGTCTTCCAGTGCGTCGCCTCGCCGATCGGCCTCCTGCTCGCCGGTCAGGCGCTCGGCCGCTACGACGCGCGCTCGGTCCTCGTCGTCGTGCTCTCGATGCAGACGCTCGCGATCGCCGTCTTCATCGTCTCGGCGCTCTCGGAGCGCTCGGCCCTCCGCGCCGCGAGCCTCGAAGCAACCTGAGCTCGGTCACGCGGGCTGTCCGTACACTCGCCCGGGTGAACCGGCTCGAGGGGAAGCACGTCGTCGTCACCGGGGCAGGCACGGGGATCGGACGTGCGGTCGCGCAGCGACTCGCCGCCGAGGGCGCGCGGCTCACGCTGCTCGCCCGCGACGAGGCGCGGCTTCGCGACGTCGCGCCGGGGGCGACGACGCGGGCGTGCGACATCCGCGACCGCGAGCAGGTGCTCACGGCGTTCGACGAGCCGCTCGACGCGCTCGTCGCGAACGCGGGCATCGGCGGGCCGAACCACCCGGGCGACGGCGACCGCTTCGACGACATCGTCGCCACGAACCTCTACGGGACGTACTGGTGCGCGCGAGCCGCGGAGCCGCTCCTCGCCGACGGCGGGCGGATCGTCGTCACGTCGTCGATCCTCGCCCGCATCGGCGTGGCGGGCTACACCGGCTACTGCGCCTCGAAGGCCGGGCTGCTCGGGCTCGTGCGCTCACTCGCCGCGGAGCTCGCGCCGCGGCGGATCCAGGTGAACGCGATCTGCCCGGGCTGGGTGAACACCGACATGGCCTGGCAGGGGCTCGACGCGTTCGACGGCATGACGCGGGAGGAGGCGTTCGCCTCCGCGATGCAGGAGGTGCCGCTGCGCAGGATGAGCGAGCCGGCCGAGATCGCCGGAACCGTGGCGTGGCTCCTGTCTGACGACGCGCTCGGCGTCACCGGGCAGGCGATCGACCACAACAACGGCGCGTTCATGGTCTAGTCCGTCCGACGGGGGACCTAAGGTTCCGTGCGTGCTGGAGCGGGACTATCTCCGTCGGGGCGTGGCCGAGTTCGTCGGCACGTTCGCGCTGATCTTCATCGCCGCCGGCGGCGCCGCCTACGCGCGAACCGCGACCGATCTCGCGCTTGCCAACGGGCTCGTGATCGCGGTCATGGTGTCGGCCTTCGGCTTCATGACCGGCGGGTTCTTCAACCCGGCCGTCACGCTCGGCTTCCTCGTCACACGGCGCATCGCCCCGCTGCTCTCGCTCTGGTACTTCATCGTGCAGTTCGGCGGTGCGGCGCTCGCCGCGCTCCTGCTCAAGTGGGTGCTGCCGAGCGGCCCCGAGAACGCCGGCAACCTCGGCGTCCCCGCGCTCGGCTCCGGCATCAGCAGCGGCAAGGGAGTCGTGATCGAGGCCGTCCTCACCTTCTTCCTCGTCTGGGTGATCTTCGCTTCGGCGGTCGACCCGCGCGGCTCGTTCAAGCAGATCGCCGGCCTCGCGATCGGGTTCACGATCGCGTTCGGCGTGCTGATGGCCTACGGGCTCACCGGCGGGGCGATGAACCCCGCGCGTGCCTTCGGCCCGCAGCTCGTCGGCAACCACTGGACGCACTTCTGGGTCTGGTACGTCGGGCCGCTCGCCGGCGGCGTGATCGCCGCGTCGCTCTACGAGCTGCTGTACCTGCGGCCGGAGCAGCCGGCTCCCGTCGGCACGCCCGAGTCGGGCGTCGACGAGCCGCGCCCTGGCGACGCGGCAGTTTCCTAGTTTCGATAGGTTCGCCCCGGGATGCTTTCGACGGTCGCACTCGTCGTTGCCGGACTGTCGACCGGGAACAAGATCGGGCTCATCGCGGTCGCGGCGGCGTTCGTCGTCTTCGCACTCGTCTCCTCGTTCGTCCTCCCCGCGTTCAACCCGAACTTCCCCGGCCGCGGCCTCGGCTGGTACGTCGCGCTGTGCGTCGTCTTCTTCGTCGCGATGATCGCCGCCGTCCTCGTCTTCGACAAGGATCAGAAGGAGACGGCCGGAGCCGAGCCGGCGACCACGACCGCGCAGTCCACGGCACCTGCCACGACGACGTCCCCCACGTCGACCGGGCAGACGACCACGGCGCCGTCGGCGCCCAAGGGCGACGCCGCCGCAGGCAAGCAGGTCTTCGCCTCGGCCGGGTGCGAGAGCTGCCACACCCTGAAGGCCGCGGGGTCGACCGGCACGATCGGCCCGAACCTCGACCAGCTGAAGCCCGAGCTCCCGGCGATCGTCCACCAGGTCGAGGTCGGCGGAGGGCCGATGCCGGCGTTCAAGGGCCAGCTGAGCGACAAGCAGATCCAGGACGTGTCGGCGTTCGTCTTCGCCTCCACCCACTCCTGAAATCGACCCCGAAAAGAGCGAAACCCGCTCGGGGGATGAGCGGGAATCGCCGCAGTCACACGTCAGTCGCCGGTGTGTCAGGGGAGCCGGCAACCGCATCCTGCTCGCCGGGCACCGGGTCGCGCATCATCTAAAAGGGTGATCTTCGCGGAAGCGGAGAAGGAGGGATTCGAACCCTCGAGGCAGGGATTTCCCCACCTAACGCCTTAGCAGGGCGCCGCCTTCAGCCACTCGGCCACTTCTCCGGGCGGGCGCATCCTAGCGCAGCCCCTTCCGCGCGAAAGCCCGCGCGAGGCGGGCTTTCGGCTCAGGCGGAGGGAGAGGGATTTGAACCCTCGATGCACCTTTCGGCACATACGCGATTTCCAGTCGCGCTCCTTAGACCGCTCGGACACCCCTCCGCGGACGAGCGCAGGGGGCACCCGAACCGCCCCGCCACGCTCGGGCGGAAGACTAGCCGGGGAGCCCACGGACGCTGCCGTCGAGCCGCTGCCCGCAGACCACCCCTGACACATAGGTCACATTTTACGTTGCCGCCCTTGTAAATCCCCCGGATGGGTGACAGGGTCGAAACGCGCTGTCGCCGGACCATCCGGGCACCGGCGCCCAGCGGCAAGTTGACGTGCGGCAGCCATGGACCTGCGGAGGATCGAGCGGCGCCGATTCATGAGCTGGATCAGGTAATCGGGAGAGTTGAAAGGAACGAATCATGCGGATGAAATTCGGCCTGCGGAACCTGGCGGGCCTCACGGGGATCGCCGCTGCGGCGGCGCTCGTCTTCGCTGGGATCGCGCTTGGCGTGAGCGGCGCGATCAACTCGACGGATGACCCGGGCTTCACAGGAATCGGCGTGCTCGGCTCGCCGGCCGCCTGTCTGAACGGCCAGCCCGGTCACACCACGCCTGCGGTGAACTGCAACATCTACGCGGCAAAAGAGGACGTCTTCCTAAGCGGTTCGCCCATTCAGGCCGCGCTCGGCGATGGCACGTACTTCTTCGATGTGCTGGTCCCAGGCGGCCAGCCGACGCCAAACGACGCGGCGACGGTTCCTGACACGAGTCAGGCGACGGCGAAGAATCTGTCCGACGACTTCGACGCGTGGAGCAACCGTGAGTTCACCGTCACCGGCGGCACGATTTCGATGCTGAATGCTTCTAGTCACGCATATGACTCAGCCACGAACGAGGTGCAAGTTGCTCCGTTCGCGAACACCACGAACGACGGCGGGGTTTACATCCTTGCCGTCTGCAAGGTTCCCGCGAATCCGACGGGCACTCCCGGGGTTGATCCGCGTGACTGCAAGTACGACGCGTTCAAGGTGAAGCCACCGAACACGACCCCACCAGCGACCGACCTAACGGTCGTCAAAGACGTAACGCCGTCGTTCACCCGCGAGTTCAATTGGTCGATCCTCAAGAGCGTGGATGCTTGCGAGGTGACGCTCTTGAACCCGAACGGCTGCTCGATTACCGGGTCGAGCAAGACACTGAATTACACCGTCACGGTGACCAAGGACGATGGCACTGACAGCGGCTGGCAAGCCAGCGGCGGTATCACCATCTTCAATCCAAACGACTTAGACGCAACTGGCGTGAGTGTCACTGACGCGCTCCCGTCGGCGACGTGCGCTGTTGATTCTGGGAACACCGTCAGCACGGGTGGCGATGTCGGAACGCTTGCATCCGGTGCCAGCCTGACGCTGCCGTATGTGTGCTCCTTCTCGTCGAAGCCGACATACAACGTCGACTACACAAACACGGCGACGGTCCACTGGGATGCCGCCAGTGTCGGAACACAGAACAACAGCGCTCAGTTCTCGCTGGCGTTCCAATTCACCGACCCGACCACCGTCATCCATAACAGCGCCACGGTCTCGGATCTCCTGACCAGCACAAATCCGACGTTGCCCTCAGCTGGATTCGCTGTGGGTGATCCGGTCGCGACCAACAACAGCGATCCGGTCGGCGGCACGTTGACCTCCGGCAAGACGTTCACCTATAGCCGGACGCTGACAGTGCCACACAATTGCTTGACGGTGAATAACACCGCCAGCTTCTCGGTGACAGATCCCGAAGATACCGGGACTGACAAGGATGACTCTGGAAGTTCATCGGTTTCGACAAAGGTCTGCCGCACGCCCGCAACGACCGGAGCACTGACGATGGGCTTCTGGCAGAACAAGAACGGCCAGGCCATCATCACCGGGCAGGCGAAGACCGGAACCTGCGCCTCGGCGACCTGGTTGCGGCAGTTCGCACCGTTCCAGGATCTCAGCGCCACAGCCACCTGCTCGCAAGTGGCCGCCTATGACATCACCGTGTTCAAGGCTGCTACGTGCTCCGGCCCTGCGTCGGCTCCGTGTAACGCGATGTTGAAGGCGCAGATGCTCGCAACCGCGTTCGACGTGTACTTCAGTGACTCGGTGGCTAACGGGTTCGGCGGCAACAAAATCAACGCGCCGCATCCGATTGGGGGCATCACGATCGATCTGACGAACATCTGCAAGATGATCGACGGGGCGGGTGGCACGGCCACCTGCGGCAATGCGTATGAAGACGCAAGTAGCGCGTTCGACAACAACGCGAGCCTGACCGTCCTTCAGATGCTGTCGGCCGCTGCGGGGCATTCGAATGCGGGCGGCGGTACCTGGTACGGCAACGTGAAAGCAACCCAGGTGCTCGCCAAGGACGCCTTCGATGCGGTCAACAACCAGGTGGCGTTCTCGATCTAGTTCGAGATCACGGCTTCCCGAACGGCCAGTGTGAACGTGAGGGGCCTCGGCAACGAGGCCCCTCACGCATCAACGCTTACGGTGTCGGCGCGGTCACCGTGAGTACGAACGAGCACTTGCCGCCGCTCACCGAGTACGTGTAGGTCCCGGCGCTGAGGGTCGCGTCGAGCGCGAGGACGCTCGGGCCGCTGCTCCTCGCACCGTTCGAGAGACCGAGTGCAAGCGCGCTGCATCTCGAGAACGCGAGCGCCGCGTGCACCGCTCCGGCCCCGACCGTGATCGTGAACGTCCGGGCGGGATTCTGAGGGTTGAGCGAGCCCGAGAACGTCGTCGTCTGCGTCGTGGGCGCCGCCGGGGGCGGCGGAGGCGGAGCCGGGGCAGCGGCGACGACCGCTGTGGCAGCCGACGTCGCCGTCGTCGAGCCTCCGCTGTTCGAGGCCGTGACGGCCACGCGAAGCGTGTGCCCGACGTCGGTGTCCTGAGCGGTGTAGCCGAGCATCGTGGCGCCGCCGAGGTTCGCGCAGCTCGCGCCGCCGGCGTCGCAGGTCAACCACTGATAGCCGTAGCTCGTCGGGCTGCCGGACCACGAGCCGTTCGACGCCGTCAGCACTTGGCCGCTCTGGGCGGTCCCCGAAATCGCCGGCGGTGACGTGCTGGCGGGCGGCGAGACCGGCGGCACGTTGACGGTTCCTCCGACGGGTGCGGAGAGCGGCGTCGCGACGCTGACCGTCCCGACGCCGTTCTTGACGGCGATCACGGCACGGAGGCCGTAGCCCGTGTCGGCACTCTGGACGGTGTACCTCGCCGCCGAGCCCACGACCGCACAGGTCGCAGTCGTCGGGTCGCAGCGCTGCCACTGGACAGAGGCGAGGCTGAGCGGGGCAGAGCCTGTCCAGGCTCCCTGGCCGCGCAGGAGCACCTGGCCCACCTGTGGCGCGGTTGCAAGGGCCTGATAGGCGTAATCCCCATTCGTCTCGACGAGGAGCTGCGGTGGCGCGGTGTTGTTCGGGGCGCTCGTCGTCTGCGGGTCGTCGATCCCGAGAGCCTCGAGCGCCGCCAACGCGTCGACGCGGCCGTACTGCACGCTGACTCCCGACGGCACGGCACTCGACTCGAGCGCCTGCTCGACCTGCGTGCTCGTGAACGAGGGGTTCGCGGAGAGGAGGAGACCGGCGATCCCCGCGACCACCGGGGCGGCCGACGATGTCCCTCCGATCGGGGCGTAGCCCGGGGCGCCGTTGATCGTCGGCCACGCGGTCAGGTTTCCTTCGGGGGCGGCGAGCTTGACCCAGCTCCCGTAGTTCGAGTCGCCGGCCTTGCTGCCTGAATTGCTGACGCCGGCGACACCGAGGACGTACGGATCCGCGGAGGGATAGGTGACACAGTTGCAGTTCGAGTTGCCGGCGGCAGCGGTCATGACGACGCCGTGGTCGTGTGCGTAGGTCGTTGCGCTCCGCAACGTTGCGGAGTCGCTTGTTCCCGCCCAGCTCATGTTGGCGACGCGCGCACCGTGGTCGGCGGCGTATGTGAGGCCGCTCGCGATGTCGCTGAGATTTGCCCCCGAGTCGGTACCGACCTGGACGATCATCAGCCGGCAGCCTGGGCAATAGCCGGCGTTCCCCGTGCCGTTACCGGCGGCGAGACCGGCGATCCCGGCGACGTAGGTGCCGTGGCTCCCGGCGTTCGTCGTCACATCGCTCGTACCCGTCATCGCGTTGTAGGTCGAGCTGATCTGGCCGTCGAAGTCGCTCAGGCCGCCCGGCTTGAGACCCGTGTCGAGGATCGCGATGACGGTGCTCGGATCGCCTTCCGTGACATCCCACGCCTGCGTCGTGTGTGTCATCGACCAACCCCAAGCGCCACCTGCAACGGCGACGGTCGACGGAAACGACGGGTCGTTCGGCATCACGTCCTGCGGTTGCAGCACCTCGTCTGCCTCGGCGAACTCCACAGCGGGGTTCCGCTCGAGTGCGTTCAGGGCCTCGTCCGCTCGTGCGACGGGAACGGCGACGACATCGACGCCGAGGTCGCGGACAGAACCAACGGCCGTCGCACGCGCGGCGCCGAGCGCGTTTGCCCGGGCCTGCGCCGGAACCGTGGTCTTGAACTTCACGAGGAGCCGTGTAGTTGCCGTATCGGCCGACCCGATCGATGGTCCGATCAGACTTGCAACGACCGCCATTGCGACGACTGAGCGGGCAAACCGGTCGCGGGTGCGCTCGCCGAGGAGGAGCCGGCGAATCGGGAGGTGCAGACGGGTGGCGAGACGGGGACGGTTCGAGAGCATGGGCGACGATCTCCTTGCATCGAGCCGGTGAGCGACCCCGTGCTCTCGGCGGCGGCTGAGCTTCATCCACCGCTATCGGCCTGCCTCCGCCGAGACCGTTCCCTCGATCGGGTGAACCCGACCGGCGCCGCTCAGCGGTCGTCGAGGCCGATCGGCACGACGTTCTGCCGCATCTCGACCGCGAGGAGCTCGACGTAGGCGTCGCCGACCTGCTGCATCTCGGGGCGAGGATCGGTGCGCCAGCGTCTCGGCAGGGCCGCGCGGGCGCGCTGCCGTGCGTCGAGCTCCCGCTGCCAGCGGACGAGCAGCCTCGTGTCGACGCTCATCGGCGGGCGCCTCCCTCCGCGACGGCATGGGCGAGCGGCTCCTCCGCCGGCACCCGCTGGGGATAGCCGAAGTAGAAGCCCTGCGCGTTGTGACAGCCGAGGCTCTCGACGATGCGCTGCTGCTCGGCCGTCTGCACGCCCTCGGCGACGAGCGTCAGCCCGAGCGCGGTCCCGAGCTGGATGATCCCCTGCAGCAGAACTAGATCGATCCCCGGCGTGGCGATCTCCGCGGTGAAGCTGCGGTCGATCTTGACGATGTCGACCGGGAACCGCTGCAGATAGGAGAGCGACGCGTAGCCGGTGCCGAAGTCGTCGAG
>Ga0070680_100003106_pt1 | contig 12323 bp, 8 predicted proteins | sample KBSC73BmetaG_FD_64672 | JGI IMG/M metagenome (GOLD analysis project Ga0070680, IMG submission 64672) | Corn rhizosphere microbial communities from Kellogg Biological Station, Michigan, USA - KBS C7-3B metaG | ecosystem: Host-associated > Plants > Roots > Rhizosphere | place: USA: Michigan...
CCGCCAGCTTGCCGGTCGGGAACCGGTGACGGGTGACGTGCCCATGCGAATCGCGGCGCTCAATGCCGTGCTGGCCGGCCACCGGAAGCTTCTGCCCATGGAAGAGTGAATCGATGTCGGCGATCGACCGGCCACTGATTAAAGCGACCGCGCCCCCCGTGGCGGCGTGCAGGCGCAACAGGAGCTCGAGCAGGTCCCGCTCGACTCGGACCTCCCAGGGCGTCGGCGCGATATCGACGAGTGTCCCGTCGATATCGAAGAAGTACGCCCAGTCCGCGCGTGGTGCTGGAGGTGGCGCGACGGTGCGTCGCCGCCGGCGTTCAACGGAAGCTTTCACTCGGCTCGGCTGGGGTTACTTGTGAGTCGGTGGCGCGCGTCCATTTCGCGATATGGGGCGCGCGGGTGAGGAGACTGCGACGGCGCCGCATCCGCGCGGCGTCGAGAAGCATGCGGCCCGCCCAGCGATAGACGTTGAATTCGCGAATGAGATTTCTCATCAGCCGCATCCGGGCGCGCTGGGTGCGGAGCGGCATCGTCAGTGCGACGTTGAGCGCGGCCGCGCATTGGTCGGAATCGTAGGGATTGACGATCAGCGCTTCCGGGAGCTCGCGCGCCGCGCCGGTGAACTGGCTCAGCACGAGGACGCCGAGCTCGTCGTCGCGCGCGGCGACGAATTCCTTGGCGACGAGGTTCATCCCGTCGTGCACGCTGCTGACGAAGCAGAGCTCGCCGCCACGGTAGTACTCGTAGACCTCCTGGGGCTCGTGGTGCTTGATCGAGAGGATGATCGCCGGGTAGTCGGCGGGAAAGCGGGCGTTGATGCGATCGGCGAGATCGCGCACCCGTCGCTCGTAGTCAGCGTACTCGGGGATGCTGGCGCGCGTCGGCGCGGCGATCTGGATGAAAGTAAACTTGCCGATCCAGCTCGGGTGGACATCCATCAAACGCTCGACAGCGCGGAAGCGTTCCTCCAATCCCTTGGTGTAGTCGAGTCGCTCGACACCGACTCCCACCGAATGGCCCTCCGGAAGGCCATGCCGCTCGCGCACCAGCTTGTGGCACTCCTCGACCGATGGCGCCTCGAGCGCGACCGACGGCGGCCACTCGATCGAGATCGGGTACCGCTTCACGGCGGTGAGCTGTGATTTGTACGAGACCGTGAAGGTCTCGCGATCGACCCGCGCCTCGAGCTGTCTGTCGACGGTGTCGACGAAGTTGTTGCAGTGAAATTGCGTATGGAACCCGAGGATGCTGCTGCCGAGCAGGCCGTCGAGGAGCTCCTGCCGCCATGGGCAGATGGCGAACGCCTCGGGGTTCGGCCAGGGGATGTGCCAGAACGTGATGATGGTGGCGGCCGGCAATTTCTCGCGCACCATCCGCGGCACCAGCGCCAGATGGTAGTCCTGCACCAGCACGATCGGATCCGACGACTTCGATTCTGCAACGACAGCGTCGGCAAATTTGCGGTTGACGCGCTCGTACTGCATCCAGTCGGAGCTCCGGAAGGTTGGGCGCACGTGAGCGATGTGGCAGAGCGGCCACAATCCCTCGTTGGAGAATCCGTAGTAGTAGCCTTGCTCTTCTTCGCTGGTGAGCCAGACTCGTCGCAGCTGGTACGATGGATCGTCAGCCGGAACGGGGATGCGATCCTTCGAATCGACGACCTCGCGGTCGGCCGATCCGCTGCCGTGCGCTATCCACGTGCCTGAGCACGCGCGCATGATCGGCTCCATCGCCGTGACGAGTCCGCTGGCGGGACGCTGCACGACAATCTTGCCGCCCTGACGAACGTGGATGTACGGCTCGCGGTTGGATACCACGATCACGTCCTGATCCCGCAGCTCGCGGTGCAGGATCTCGCGCAGCGTCTCCGGTGTCCAGCCAAGCTGCTCCTCGTCACGCAATCGATGCTCGGCCTCGAGATCGCGGATGAGAGCGCGAAGATCGTCGGCGATCGGCTGGAGCTCACCCTGCCCGGTCGGTTGAGTCGGGCGAAGCAGGCCTTCACCGCGCATCAGTGCCTGAATGCCATGGATCCAGCCGCGCCAGCTCAGTTGCGCGATCACGACAGTGATCAGCGAGATGACGATCCCGAGTCCCGCAAAGAAGTAGAACAGGTATTGCTTCGTCTCGTGGCTGCGGCGCTGGACGAAGCTCATATCGTGGACCATCACGACTCTGCCGATCCGGGCCTGGGGAACTCCGACCGGAAGCACCGAGACTAGCAGCGGACCGTGTGCCTGGGTCAGAATCTGATTGGCGGGATCCGTGTAGTCATCGAGATTGGCGCAGACGATCTCGCGGGGGAGTGTCGGAGTCGAGATCGGCTTCTTGCCATCGTTGGGGCAGAACCCGATCGCGAACAGTCGCTCGTCCTGGGTGATTCTGGCAAAGAATCGGCGGATGCCGGCAGAGTCGTTGGCGAGGGCGAGGCTCTCGAGAGGTCCGTCGATGCTGTTGGCAACCAGACTCGCGCGCAGATTCAGGTCGCGCACGAACCATTTCTGGGTCAGCTTGTCGACGAGCGGCATCACCGAATACGCGAGGGCGGCCACTACCAGGACGAGCGGAATGATGAAGCGGAGGGATAACCTCAATAGACGAGCCCCGTCATAATTCTTAGTCTAGTCCCGGCCTCACCTCATTGGAACCTTTTCGGGGAAATCCGCCGCTTCCATAGTGGTATCGTGACCGCGCGAATGTCTGCAGATTCACTCTCGATATCCGACCGAATCATGGGAATGATGACGCGAAAAGCAGCTGCTCTCTCGATCGTCGCGCTGATGTCGGTGTCAGCGCTTCGTCTGGCCGCGCAGACCCGCACCGTGCAGCCGGTGCTCGGCTTCCCCGAGGCCGGCCTCGATGATCCTGCCGCGTATCAGGGATACCAGACGCGGTTCTTCCGCGACACCAAGGGCAACGTCGTTCAGATCTATCTCGACGCGCGCCGCGGCCGGGTGGTGAATCTGCTCGCCGACGCGGTCGATGAGAGCGTCGGCTTCACGGTCAGAGATGGAAGCGGCAAGCCAATCCGTCTCGAGTGGGGATCGCCGACTGCCGTGATCTCCCAGAACGGAAATCGCCGCAGCATCGAGTATCAGCTCGTCGCCAACGCCCCGGACGTCATGATCGGCTGGATTCTGCTCGGCTCGATGCGCGTCGAGCGGGACCTGGGATACTCCGGCCGCGAGATGGGTCCCTACGATTGGCCGACGTTCAGGCTCCGCGACCAGGAAGAGCTGATCGCAAACATCGACCGGCTCGATCCGGCCGAGCGGATGCGTCAGCTCGGGTATCTCGGCACGGGCTTCAGCACGGATCTCGTCGCCCGGCTCGAGCCCGACATCATCACCACCGGAGTATGGGACCGCCGCGGCGTGATGGCGCTCCAGACTTCGTTCGACGGAAAGGACACGCTGCAGCTCGACATCACTCCCGATCCGCGCGATGCCTCGCTGCTGGTGAACGTGCCGGTGGTATCGATGCATGCACTGGCGAACAGACCGATTCGGTTCACGGTGCGGGTGACAACGGACGGACCAGCACTGAACGCGTTGTCCAGGGACCAGATCTTCAACGCGTCGTTCCTGCGCTTCCTGAATGACGCTAAAACCGCGGCCGATCGATCAGCCGGTAACGCAACGCGCAACGCCGCCGACGCTGCGAGGGTCGCCCGGTATCGGTTGCTCGAGCGCGATGTCCGCGGCACCGAGCTCCTGAGCTCGAAAGAGAAGCTGATGGCGGGCCTGCCGAATTACGCGACGTACTTCGGCCGCGATATGATGATGACTTCGCTGATGATGCAGCCGGTGTGGACCGACGCGATGCCGGAGTTCGTGATCGCCAGCGCGCTTCGCAAGCTCGGCCCCGAGGGCGACGTCAGTCATGAAGAAGCGTTGGGGGGACAGGCAATTCGTGAGAACGCGGGCGAGTACAACGCCCACATGACCAACTATTTCGCGCTGCGGCAGCGTAGCCGGGGCGCCGCCGACACCGCCGTCGCGCATGCGCGGATTGTGCTCAGCGATCTGCAGAAAGTGCGCGAGAACTATCACATGCGGGATGACGAATTCCAGCTGCCCGTCGTCGTCGCGCGTTATCTGACCAACCCGGCCGTGAGCGCGGCGAGGAAGCGCGCTTTTCTCAGGGACACCTCGGACGGCCGCGGTCCGCGCGTCGCGCTGCTTCTGAAGGAGCTGTCGCTCGTGTCGGCGCTGTCTGCGCCCTACGCGCGTGATCCGGTGGTGCGCAACCTGATCGCATCGCCGAGACTCGACGCGACCCATTGGCGCTCGATCAGCTGGCGTGACAGCAACGCCGGGTACGCGAACGGTCGCTTCGCGATGGATATCAACGCGATCTGGGCGCCCTATGCACTCGAGTCGATCGGCGAGATCTTGTCTTCACTCAAGGCACTCGGATTCGACGTCGCGGAGATGGCTGGCCGCTCGGAGACGGCCGGTGCGTCGACGCTTGCGGAGTACGCGACCAGCTCGAGCGCGCTGGAGCACGCGATCGATACCTGGCGCGGGGCGGGCAAGCACTTCGTCGTCACCCTGTCACCGCAGGAGATTCAGAGCCGGGTGGCTGCGAAGCTCCAATCCCTGCCGGCTAACGAACGCGCGTACTGGCAGCAAATACTGGCGTCGAGCGGCGCCGACAAATCCGGCCTGACCTTCGTTGCGATCTCACTCGACTCGGCGGGCAGACCGATTCCGGTGGTGAACACCGACCCGGCGACGGCGCTGCTGCTTCGCGACACGCGCGACGTGAGCCCTGACGCGCTAGCGGCGGTTCAGCGAGATGTGCGCGCGATCACCCGCGCGTACCCGGTTGGATTGTTCATCGATCGGCTCGGCCCGGTGGTGGCGAACGACGCTTATGCATCGCCTTCGGTGTGGGAAGCCTTCCGCACCGACACCTATCATTCGCCGCGCGTGGTCTGGGGGAGGGAGGTGAACCTGATTCTGCTCGGCCTCGCCAATCAGATCGGCGGGCCAGCCAGCACGATGACGGGGGAGTCCGGCTACATCGGCGAGCTTCGTTCGGCACTATCGCGTGTGAACAGCGCGGTCGAAGCGTCGGGCCTCAAGCACAACGAGCTGTGGAGCTACGAGATTGTGGATGGAGTTTTGAGGCCGATCAGGTACGGGGCGAGCACAGATGTCCAGCTCTGGAACGTTACCGATCTTGCGGTGCAGTTCGTGTTGGAGAGGCTCGGAGTTCGGTAAGGCGGGTCAAGGGCTCGGCGCTTCGGTGGCACCCGTAGTCCTGAAGCCGGCAGTCTGAAGACTGGACAGACGGGAGTTTCGTAGCTGTTATACTCGCGTGTTAGCTCGTCTTGCTGCCGCGAGAGTCGCTCTTTAGACGCCGAGAGAGTCCGAACAGCATCTTCCTGACTTCGATCAGGTCATTGATGAGGGTTGCCGCTTCAGACTCCTCGGTGGCACCGACATCGCCCGCGAGGACGAGTTGGTACTCAAGCTCCGAGGCGGAATTGAGCGCGTAGCTCAGGAAGCGACCGAACTCCTTGTTACTGGACTGACGGCTGCCCTCGACGATGTTGGTGGGGATTGATTGCGCCGATCTTATCATCTGGTTTCTTAGCGACGCGTACCGCGAATCGCGCATCGTATTCGAAAGTCGGTGCACCACCGGATAAGCTGAAACACTCTTCACTGTCCAGTCTGCGGTCTGCCGGCTTTGGGACTAGGGGCGTTACCGAAGCGCCGAGCACCACGCCGCCGGACCACTCTCGCGCCCGCCCCCTCACGACCCTCAGATTACCCTGGTGAACCTCCGCGCGTCTCTGGCCCCTCTCGCCTTCCTCCTGGCGTGCACCCGCGCTCCTTCCTCAAACGAAACCGTCCTTACCTTCTCCGGCTCCGCCCTCGGCGCTGAGGGCACCCTCGTCGCCAGGCAGCTCAAACGGTTCATGCAGCTGAACCCCGGGATCCGCGTCGAGCTCCAGCGCACTCCGGACGATGCGTCGCAGCGGCACCAGCTTTATGTACAGTGGCTCAACGCGCGGGTTGGGAATCCGTCGATCCTTCAGCTCGACGTCGTATGGACGCCGGAGTTCGCCGCTGCTGGGTGGGTGCTGCCACTCGACAAGTACGGTCCCGAGAAATCGAAATTCTTTCCGGCGACCATCACTGCAAATACCTGGGCTGGTCAGCTCTACGCGCTGCCGTGGTTTGCCGACGTCGGATTGCTTTACAGGCGCACCGACCTGGTTCCCAACGAGCCGAGCTCGCTCGAGGAGATCGTCGCCGACGCGCGGCGGGAGATGGCCAGGGGCGGCGGGCCGCGCTACGGCATCGTCTTCCAGGGCGCGCGCTACGAGGGACTCATCACCGGCTTCGTCGAGTACCTTGGCGCGTTCGGCGCGCGCATCATCGATGACAGCGGCAACGTCGTGGTGAATCGACCCGAAGCCGTCCGCGCGCTGGAGTTCATGCGCGACGAGCTGTACGACTCGAAGGTCGCGCCGCTCGAGGTCCTCACCTGGCACGAGGAGGAGGCGCGGTTCGCGTTCCAGAACGGGAACGCGGTGTTCATGCGCAACTGGCCGTATCCCGTCGCGGCGATGAGCGACACCGCTCAATCACCGGTGGCGGGAAAGTTTGCCGTATCTCCGATTCCGAAGTCGGCAACGGCGCCGAACGGCCATTCGACCGCCGCGCTCGGCGGAGCGCAGCTCGCGATCAACGCTTACACCGACCATCCCGCTGCTGCGTACAAGCTGATCGCATACCTCACCGCACCGGAGCAGATGCTGGAGCGCGCCCAGGCAGTCGGACAGTATCCGACGCGCTTCGGGCTCTACACCGATCCCCGGCTGGCGAGCGCGATCTCCATTCCAATGGAGAGCGCGCGTCGTGCGATCGAGAGCGCGACCCCGCGGCCCGTCACTCCGATCTACACCGAGCTGTCGGAGATCCTGCAGATCGAGCTCCACCGCGCACTCGTGCGCCAGGCCGAGCCGCGCGACGCGCTCGATGCGGCGGCGGCCAAGATCAACGCCCTGATCGAACGCACGGGAATGCGGAAGCTGATGCGCGCACGCGTGGCGCCGCCGCCCCAGCCACCCGATACCAACGGGCACGGCGAATGAGGAAGATCTCGCGGCTCGGATCGGAAGCGCGCCTCGGCTGGACCCTGGTTGCGCCCGCCCTGGCGGTCATCGCGCTGATCGCGATCTTCCCGCTCGGCTGGACCTTCTGGGAATCGCTGCATCTTCACGAGCTGCGGATGCCGTGGCTCGGCAAGCCATTCATCGGCGTCGCCAACTACGTCGAGATTGCAAAGGATCCGCGCTTCTGGGCGGCGCTTGGCCATACGGCGTTTTTCACCGTCGTCTCGATCTCGCTGGAGCTGTTGATCGGATTGTTTCTCGCGCTGGCGATGAACCGGGTTTTCCGCGGCCGCGGCTTTGTGCGCGCGGCGGTTTTGGTACCATGGGCAATCCCGACCGTAGTTGCGGCGCTGTTGTGGCGATTCATCTTCGAGTCCCAGGGCGGCATCGTCAACGCGCTTATGATCAAGGCGGGATTCCTCGACCAGCCAATGGTCTGGTTCATCGAGGCATCGACGGCGTGGGTGCCGGTGATTCTCGCCGATGTCTGGAAGACGACGCCCTTCGTCGCGCTGCTATTGCTGGCCGGACTACAGAACATCGATCTGAGTCTCTACGAAGCGGCCGCTGTCGACGGCGCCAATGCCTGGTGGCAGCTGCGCCACATCACGCTGCCTTTGCTCAAGCCGGCGATCCTCGTCACTCTGATCTTCAGGACTCTGGACGGTTTTCGCGTCTTCGATCTGATCTACGTTCTGACGGGCGGCGGCCCTGGCACGTCGACCGAGCCGGTTGCCCTCTACACCTTCAACGCGCTGCTGCAGAATCTGCGGTTCGGTTATGGATCGGCGCTGTCAGTCGTGATCTTCGTCATCACCTTCGCGCTGGCGATGCTTTACGTCCGCGGACTCGGCGTACGGCTCGGAGGCGACGAGTCATGAAGACGGTGCGCACCGGCAGCACAAGATGGGGCGGATGGGTTTTCGCGGGCGCCCTCATCCTGCTGATGGTTTTCACGCTGTTCCCGTTCTACTGGGCGATCGTTGCGTCGTTCACGTCGGACGCGGCGCTCTTTCGCGATCCGTCGCTGTGGCCCCAGCACCTGATTCTGGATCACTATCGCGCGCTCTTCATCGATCGCGATTTCATCACGCCGATTCGCAACTCACTGATCGTCGCGGGCACGACGACGCTCTTCTGTCTGGTGGTCGGCACCCTCGCTGCGTACGCGCTTGCGCGGCTCGAGTTCCGCGGCAAAGCGCCGATCATGGCGTTCATTCTCGCGGTGACGATGTTTCCGCAGATCTCGATCGTGAGCCCGCTCTACCTGCTGCTTCGATCGCTGCATCTGATCGATACGTACCCGGGCCTGATCATGCCGTACATGACTTTCGCGATGCCTCTCACCGTCTGGGTGCTAACCGGCTCGATCAGGCAGATCCCAAGAGATCTGGAGGAGGCCGCGCACGTCGATGGCGCGTCACGCCGCCAGAGCTTCACCAAAATCCTGCTCCCCCTCGCCGTGCCGAGCCTGGCGACGACTGGGATCCTGACTTTCATCTATTGCTGGAACGAATTTCTGTTCGCGCTCTCGTTCACGCTCGGGCCCGAGCGCCAGACGGTGCCGGTCGCGATCGCGCTGTTCCGGGGGCAGTACCAGGTACCCTGGGGGGAGATTCTTGCTGCTGCGGTCATCGCGACGGCCCCGGTTGCGGCGATGGTGCTCGTGTTTCAGAGACGGATCGTGCAGGGATTGACGGCGGGGGCGGTCAAGGGATGAGGACTCGGAATCTTGTGGATCGATTCGCACTTACGGATAACGCGTGGCGGGTGGCGGGTAGCACCGTGGCCGGTTGCCGGTGAACAACGTTGCCGACGTGTCAGGTGGGCCTAGTGGAAAAAAAAATTGGGTGATTTGTCCAGCGCACTCCGGCACGTCATCAACGCAGTTGACCGGAAACCCGCCACCCTGCTACCGGCCACCCGCAACGCGTTATCCCTGAATCCGAGTAGAATCCAACCCGTTTTCCCGATCTAGCTATGGCAAGAATCTCCCTCGAAAAAGTCGATAAGGTCTACCCGAACGGCTACACCGCCGCCCGCGACCTGAGCCTCGAGGTCAACGACGGTGAGCTACTCGTTCTGGTCGGCCCCTCCGGCAGCGGAAAATCGACGGTGCTCCGGTTGATGGCCGGGCTCGAGCGCGTCACCGACGGCGTCATTCGGATCGGCGATCGCGACGTCACCGACCTCCCGCCCCAGCAGCGGGACATCGCGATGGTCTTCCAGAACTACGCCCTATACCCCCACATGACGGTGCGCGAGAACCTCGGCTTCGGTCTCGCGATCAGAAAGCAGCCGGCCGCCGTCATCGCCGAGCGAGTGAACGGGGTAGCGGCGTCACTGGGTCTCGAGCGTTTGCTCGATCGGAAGCCGGCGCAGCTGTCCGGCGGACAGCGCCAGCGCGTTGCGCTCGGTCGCGCCATCGTGCGCGAGCCGCTCGCCTTTCTCTTCGACGAGCCACTATCGAATCTCGATGCCCAGCTGCGCGTCGAGACCCGCGTGGAATTGTCGCGGCTGCATCGCAAGCTCGGCGCGACGATGGTCTATGTGACCCACGACCAATCAGAGGCCCTCACTCTCGGGGACCGCATCGCAGTCCTCAAGGAAGGCGTGCTGCAGCAGATCGCCTCACCGATGGAGCTTTACGAGCGGCCCGCCAACAAGTTCGTTGCGGGATTCATCGGCAGTCCCTCGATGAATTTCATCGAAGGCGTCGTTGAGCGGCCCGGCGCCACGCCGAACACCTGCATGTTCCGGAGCAGGGACGTGAGCGTCGATGTGCCATGTGATGGGGCACCGAGCGGCCGGGTCTTTCTCGGAGTGCGCCCACAGCACATCGAGGTCGCGGGCGAAGGCGAGGGTCGCGCGCGCGGAGAAGTAGGCGTCGTCGAGCCGATGGGAAACGAGCTCATCGTCTACATCACGCTGACGGGCGGCGATCGTATCGTTGCCACCGCGCCGCCTCAGGCGTCGATCAAGCCCGGCGACATGGTCTCGGTGCGCATTCTTCCCGACGGCGTTCACCTGTTCGACGCGGGGTCGGGAACACGCATCGGTCCGTCGCAACAGCGATCAGAGCGCTAGGAATCGAGCGGCTGCTCCGGCGCGACCTGCTTATCGGTGGGTACATCCAGCCACGCTTCCGCGCTGTCGAGATCATCGAACACCTCGACGTCGATTCCGAGAGCGCGCGCCAGGACGGCGAAGGTCTTCGACACGCGGATCGTGCTGGGGCTTTCACCCACGATCGCGATTCTCTCGACGCCGCGCGCGACCAGCCTCGCCGCCTTCGACGCTACTTCCGACAACTGAAGAATGGTGATGTCCGGCTCAGCGAAGCGAGCGTCGTAAAGTCCACGCAAGCCCCCGCGCAGCGCGGGGTCGGCTAAAATCCCGTCGAGCAACGCATGGAGATCTTCGACGCGAATCATACCGCTTGCGTACGCCTTGATCAGCCGCTGCTCTGTAGCGATCGAGTAAGTGATGGACATCGGGTCGCGGTTTCGCCGCAAACCGAGCGCCAACAAACCTATGTGTGCAGTTCTGCTCGCTACTGGATGACGTTGAGCGGAGCTACGCGCGAGGGAGCGCGAGGGTAAACCTCGATCCTTTGCCCAACCGGGTCGTCACGGTGAGATCGCCGCCCATTCGGCGGGCGAGGTCGCGGCTGATAGCGAGTCCCAGTCCGGTCCCCTCGTGCTTGGATGAATAATCACGGCTCACCTGCACGAACGGCTCGAAGATGTCGTCCCGCTTGCCGTCCGGGATCCCGACACCGTCGTCCACGACAATGATGTGAATCATGTTGCCGGTCTCTTCACATTCGATCGCGATGTGGCCGCCGCGCGGTGTGAATTTTATCGCGTTCGACAGGAGGTTGATGAGAATCTGAGTGACCTTGTCGGGGTCACCGCAGGCTTCCGACTCGGGAATGTCCTCGGCCATTGTGAAGTGCAACCCCTTGGCGCGGAGCTGCGGCTCGACGAACTCGCGTATCCGGTCCACTACCGGGCCTAATCCCATCGTCGTCGTCGCGATTGCGACGTGACCTGCCTCGATCTTCGCGAAATTCAGGACGTCGTTGATCAGCGACAGCAGATGTCGCTGGCTCCGATCGATCCGGTCGAGGTCCTCGCGCTGCTCGCGGGTGATCGGCCCGCGCAGCTCCAGCTTGAGCAGCTCGGAGTAGCCGGCGATGGCGTTGAGCGGAGTCCTCAGCTCGTGCGACATCGTCGCCAGGAACTGGCTCTTCGCCTTGTTTGCTTCTTCAGCCTCCCGTCTCGCGGTGCGCTCGCTTTCCACCAGTTGCTTGTACTCCGTCACGTCGATTCCGGCGGTAAGCCACATCCGGCGGCCGTCGGGCAGCGTGCCCAGCGCTACGCGGTGGAAATCCCAGATGCGATCGCGGCCGGCGGCGGTTCGGACGGTGTGCTCGCCGAGGTGCATCGACTCACCTTCCTGCTGGCCGGCCGCGTCGGAGCCGCGCGGAAGAATGGATGACTGCCCCCCGGGGAACGCGAGCTTTGCCCATTCTCCCGTCGTTGTCACTGGCGTCGAGTAGTAGCCGGTGAGAGTCATCCATGCTTCGCTGAGCTGCAGGATCTCGCCATCGGATGCGTGCAGCATTAGCGGGTACGGCGCTGACTGCACCGCGGCGCGCAATCTCATCTCGCTCTCGCGCAGCGATACCTCGGCGGCGTAGCGCTGCTCGAGATTTGCCTTCACGTCCAGCTGACGCTGTCGCGCGCGCAGGGCCGACCGAATCACCGTCGTCAGTGTCGCGACCCGCACCGGGCGCTCGAGCAGCGTAACGTTGCCCTTTTGCGCGACTCCGCGGAGAGCGGGCGGCAATGCTCCGGACAGCTCGTCCTCACCCGTAAGAATCACGATCGGCACATCCGACCACGAGGCCTGGCTCTCCAGTGCCGCGAACAATTTGTCGCGTGCTTTCGTGGCGAGCGCTTCCTCGGCCAGCAGCAGCACCCCGATGTCCTCCCTCGAGATCATGTCACAGACATCGGCCATGTCCGCGCAGACACGGGCGTCGAGGTGAGCGCGCTCCAGCACCTTTGCCGCGACCTTTCCATCCTGACCCGTCGGAGTGAGGATGGCGACCGCGGTACCGTGACGCGAGGTCTCCAGGCGCTCGCGCGGCGCGTCAGCGATGTGACTTCTTTCCAGG
>Ga0070680_100003113_pt1 | contig 12313 bp, 15 predicted proteins | sample KBSC73BmetaG_FD_64672 | JGI IMG/M metagenome (GOLD analysis project Ga0070680, IMG submission 64672) | Corn rhizosphere microbial communities from Kellogg Biological Station, Michigan, USA - KBS C7-3B metaG | ecosystem: Host-associated > Plants > Roots > Rhizosphere | place: USA: Michigan...
TCGACCATCGGGTTCATCGGCACCGCGGCCTTGAGCGCGGGATGCGGGTTGACGAGGCTCATCAGCGTGGTGAAGCCGTCGTAGCTGGTGCCGAAGGTGCCGACGCGCCCGTTCGACTCGGGCACGTTCTTCACCAGCCAGTCGATCGTGTCCCAGGTGTCGGTCGAATGGTCGACCGCGGTCGGGTTGAGCGGGCCTTTCAGCGGCCGGTTCATCACATAGTCGCCGCCCGACTTGTACTTCCCGCGGACGTCCTCGTAGGCGACGATATAGCCCGCGCGAACGAGCTCGGCGGCGAGCGGAGAGAGGATGTTCTCGGGCAGCGGCCCGAACGTGCCGCGCGACGTCGCCTTGTCCGCCGAATAAGGGGTCCGGTCGAGCATGATCGGAAAGGGCCCGCGTCCCCTGGGGAGGATCAGCACCGCGTAGAGCCTGGCGCCGTCGCGCATCGGGATCGAGACTTCGCGGCGGACGTACTGGAAATCGGCGCGCGGTGCGGTGAAGCGCTGCGGGATGTCGCCGCCTCTGGGGATCGGCGGGACCGTTGGGTGGAACGTCTTCGGGATATCGCCGCCGGGCTCGACCGCGGGCTGGATGCGCGTTTCGGCGAAGACGGGCGCCGCGAGCGCAACGGCGGCGGCAATGGCAAAGCCAATCTTGCGGAAAGCGGCGCGATTCATTCTTCGAGCGCATTCGCACAGCGCCCTGCAATCGAGCAAGCCGCTCCAACTCGTCTGGCAGGAACCGTTCGCGTTCAGCCGGATTGCAGCTTGCTCCACGTAACGGAGCTGAAATGGCCGACAGAGACGCTTTCAACACCGCGACCCGAATCGCCGCCGGCGACATCGGCAGGAATTATGACGACGTCGCGGTCGGACTGCATTGGGCGACCGCGATCCTGGTCGTGGTTCAGTTCCTGCTCGGCGTCACCTGGGATTATTTCCCCGACGCGACCACGCGGCAGATGCAGAGCCTGCACATTTCGCTCGGGCTTCTGCTGACGGCGGTGATCGTCGCGCGGATCGTCTGGCGGCTGATGCCGGGGCACCGGCCACCGTCGATCGTCAGCGGCTGGGTAAAGCTCGCGTCGAAGGGCGTTCACACTCTGCTCTATCTATTGCTGGTGCTGCAGGCGGGGCTCGGATTCGCGTGGCGGTGGGCGCAGGGACATGAAGTCGGCTTTTTCGGCCTGTTCGGCATTCCCGGGCCCTACGGCAAGCTCGAGCGCCCGCTGCGCCACCTGATCGCCGAATCGCACCAATATATCGCCTGGGGAATCGTGATCATCGCCTTCGGCCATGCGCTTGCCGCGCTCTATCATCATTACAAGCTGCACGACCGCGTGCTCGGGCGGATGCTTCCGGCGGTGCGCTAGCCCTTCCCGGCGGCAGTTGCACCGCGGCCGGAATGGTGATTGGTTCCGACTCCTCTGATGAAGAGGGGGTCAACCATGCGAAATTCCATCTCGATGGCGCTGCTCGCAACGGCTGCGCTGGCGACCGGCGGCTGCGCGAAGGACAATAACGGCGGCTCGGCCAGCCCGGACAAGGTGAAGCAGGCGATCAAGGCCGACGAAGCGAAGTGGAACCAGCAGTTCAAGGACAAGGACACCGAAGCTCTCGTCGGCCACTATGCCGATGACGCTTATTTCGTCGGTCCGGGCGTGAAGCCGGCCGACGGCTCGACCGCGATCCGCCAGGTCTATGCCAATGCCGGCACCGATCCGGCGTTCCAGATCAAATTCGCGAGTGACAAGGTCGACGTCGCCGCTTCGGGCGACATGGCCTATTCGCGCGGCCATTTCAGCGAGCAATATACCGATCCCAAGACCCAGAAGGTCATGGCGGATTCTGGCTCGTTCCTCACCGTGTGGAAGAAGCAGGACGACGGCAGCTGGAAGGCGGTCGAGGACTTCGCCGTGGCGGATCCGGATTCGACCAAGCCGGTGCCGCCGGGCAAACCCGCCACCAGGGCGAAAATGACGTCGTTCTAGAAGTCGGACTCGGCCAAAAAGCGGGCGCCCGCGCTTCCGGGCATCGACCAGCGGACCTGGGCCTTAATGTGGCCCATGCGCGGGATTGCGATCTGCAGCCGTTCGCCGATGTGGAAATCGCCGCTCCCTTCGATCCGGCAGCCCTCGTCGGAGAAGTTGCTGAGCTTTACCGGCTCTTTCCTGCCGTCGGTGCGCTGGACGATCGCATCGATCTCGACTGGATGACGGTCCTTACGCGCGGCCCACCCATGCATGCGCTGCATGACGATTGCTCCCACTCGGCGCGGCTGTTGTCGCAGGGGGCTCTAAACGAAGAATTAATTTATCGGGGCAATTCGCTGGGTCGCGCTGGAGCCGTCACGCGGAGTAGATCCGCGTGAGTCAGACGGGTTCGCCTCCGGCGGCCCGCTGGGGACCCCACCAAAGTAGTAATTTCGTGGGAACCCTGGCCGGCTTTCGCTGCCTCTTCGCGCTGCTGACGGTTGCTGCGCAACCGCTGCCCTGCGCTCGGCAGCTCAAGCCGCGATGTCGTAGGGCTGGATCTCGCCGCTGAGATAGAGGCTGCGCGCCTTGACCCGCGAAAGCTTGCCCGAGCTGGTGCGCGGGAGGGTGCGCGGCGGGACCAGCTCGACCACAGGCGTAATTCCGGTGATCGCTCGGACGCGCTCGCGGATCTGGTCGCGGAGGCGGCCGCGCTCTTCATTGTCGGAGACGCGGCAATGAACGAGCACCGCAGGCGTTTCCTCGCCTGACGGGCCGGTGATCGCGAATGCGGCGATATCGCCCGACTTGAAGCCGGGGAGCTGCTCCACCGCCCACTCGATATCCTGCGGCCAGTGGTTGCGGCCATTGATGATGATCATGTCCTTGGCGCGGCCGACGATGAAGATGTAGCCCCTGGACATGTAGCCCATGTCGCCGGTGTCGAGCCAACCGTCCGGGCTCAGACAGGCCCGGGTCGATTCCTCGTCGCGGAAGTAGCTGTGCATGACGCTGGTGCCGCGAACGAACACCTGCCCGATGCCGCGATCGGCAAGGATTTCGCCGGCCGAGCCGCGGATCTGGACTTCCATGCCGGTCACCGGCCGACCGCAATTGACGACTGCGCGATAGCGCCTGGGCTGGTCCGCCTCGCCGGGCGCGCAGCCCGAAAGCTCATTCTCCTCGACCAGCTCGACGCGGATCCCTTCGCCTGGCGGCATCAAGGAGACGGCGAGTGTCGCTTCGGCAAGCCCGTAGCTCGGGCAAAAGGCGCTCGCCTTGAACCCCGCGGCCGCGAAGCAGTCGACGAAGGACTGCATGACGTCGGGGCGGATCATGTCCGCGCCGTTGCCCGCGATCCGCCAGCGCGAGAGGTCGAAGCGGTCCTCGGCGCGCGTCTGCGAGCTCATTCTGCGTGAGCAGATGTCGTAGCCGAAGGTCGGCGAATAGCTGACCGAGACGCCCGGGTTGCGAGTGATCATGTCGAGCCAGGCAAGCGGCCGGCGCGCGAAATCCTCGGTCTTCAGATAGTCGACCGACAATTGCAGCGAAACCGGCGAGAGGAAGCAGCCAACCAGGCCCATGTCATGGTACCACGGCAGCCACGATATGCAGCGGTCGTCACCGGCAACGTTGAGGCCGACGCCGTGGGCGTGAAGGTTGCCAAGCAGCGCGCGGTGGGTGACGGCGACACCGTGCGGGAAACGGGTCGAGCCGCTCGAATATTGAAGATAGGCGATATCGTCGGGGCGAGCCGTCGGGAGATCGCCGGTCGCGGGCTTGACCTGTGCGAGAGAGCTCCAATCGAGCGGCGTCACGCCGACCTTTTCGGCCGCGTCCTTGCAGAAATGCTCCAGCTCGACCGGGTAGACGAACAGCCTGGGGTCGCAGCTCGTGAGCTGCAGCGAGAGCTGGTCGACATAAGCATCGCGGCCGCCGAAGCTGGTCGGGAGCGGCAGCGGGACCGGCAAGGCGCCCGCATAGACCGCGCCGAAAAAGCAGGAGGCGAAATCCGTCCCCGTCTCCGCGACGAGGGCAATCCGGTCGCCGGGCTTCACTCCGAGCGCGACGAAGCGGCGCGCGTCAATGAGCGCGTCCTTGCGCAGCTCGGCATAAGTATAGCTGCGCTCGGGATTGCCGCGCGCGTCGTGGAAGTTGAGCCCGCGCCGCCCCTTGGCGGCATAGTCGAGCGCCTCGCCAAGCGTGTCGAAATCGGCGATGCGCCGCGGAAGGCTGTCGACAGTTGGTGTCGTGCCCGGCGGAGCAAGCTCATTCTTCACAGAGGCGTTGCGTTCGAGCACGCCGTCCCTTCCCTGGCTGTTCATCTCTTATGCCCGCGCCCCTGTGCCGCCGGCGCTTTCCTGATGGGAGGCGAGTGTGGCACAAAAACGGCGCAATGGCACCTCCCAGGCCCCCGCGCCGGCCCCGTCCGCTCGACTCCAAGCGTCTCCAGGAACTCGCGCTTCGCTATGTCGGCCGCTACGCGACGACCCGGGCGAAGCTCCGCGCTTATCTCGCGCGCAAGATCCGCGAACGGGGATGGGACGAATCAACTGAACCGGACCTTGACCGCCTTGCGACGCGCTTTTGCGACCTCGGTTATGTCGACGATGCGGCCTATGCGCTGGCCAAGGCACAGGCGCTGAGCAGCCGCGGATATGGCAGGCGCCGGCTCGATGAGAAGCTCCGCCTCGCGGGGATCGACGACGAGGACCGGGGCGCGGCGCGCGACCACGCGGACGCGAGAGCGGTCGATTCTGCGCTCCGCTTCGCCGAGCGGCGGCGGATCGGCCCGTTCGGGGCCAGTTCGGCCGACCCGAAGCAGCGCGAGAAGGCGATTGCGGCGATGGTCCGTGCGGGTCATCCGTTCGGTCTGGCCCGGGCGATCGCTGAGCTCCAGCCCGGCGCGAACGTCGACGCCGAAGAGCTCCGGCAGCTCTCGCGCATCGGACCCTAACCAAAGATAGGGCTAGCTAAAGTCGGTTTGCCGACACTCTTTGCCATGTTAATGAGCAGCGATGGTAACCGCGTCAGTCCAGGTGGCGGAAGAAGAGGTACGGCCCGCCGTGGTGTCCAAAAGCGATTCGGCCGACTCCGAGCTTCCGCCTGTCACGGGCCGCGTGAAATGGTTCGATGCCACACGCGGCTTCGGTTTCCTGGTCAGCGAGGAGCTCGACGGCGACGTGCTGCTCCACTTCAGCGTGCTTCGCGAGCACGGCCGGCGGAGCGTGCCCGAAGGGGCGATCATCGAATGCGTTCCCGTCCGACTCGAGCGCGGGCTCCAGGCCAAGCGCATCCTGTCGATCGACCTCAGCTCGGCCTTGCCCCAGCAGCCGCGGTCGTCCATTCCTCCGTCGGAGCGGGCGGACCGCAAGGCGCTGGCGGACGCCGCCGGCGAGTTCGAGCCGGTGGAGGTCAAATGGTTCAATCGCGTTCGCGGCTATGGCTTCGTCAAGCGTCCGGACGAGCTGGGCGGCGAGGACGTGTTCGTGCACATGGAAACGGTGCGGACCGCACATTTGCCGGAGCTGCAGCCCGGGCAGAAGCTGGAAGCGCGGATCGCGCCGAGCGCCAAGGGCATGACCGCCGTCGAGCTGCGCGGCTTCGACGGATTGGAGCTTTAGGCTTCGCCTTCGCCGCGTTTACGGCGTGCAGCGCCCAGGCTCCCGCCCAGAATGCCACAATCGAGCAGGGAACGGCGCAAACGGGGCTTGAGCAAGTGCCGCTGACGATCCGCTCGGCGACCGGCACCCACCATTTCACGGTCCAGGTCGCTGCCACTTCGGAGCAGCAGGAACAGGGGCTCATGTTCTATAAGTCCTTGGGTCCCGACCAGGGGATGATTTTCCCCTACGACCCGCCCCAGGACATCTCTTTCTGGATGAAGAACACGTTGATCCCGCTCGACATCATCTTCATCCGCGCGGACGGCACCATCGCCCGGATCACCAAGGCAAAGGCGCTCGACGAGACTCCGCTGCCGGCGGGAGAGCCGGTCGGCGCCGTGCTCGAAATCCGCGGCGGACGGGCAGCGGAGCTCGGCATCAAGCCTGGCGACAAGGTCGATTGGGGGACGAAATCTCCGCGTTCGGCGGAGAGAGGGTAAGCCCGGCTTCGTCCCTTGCGGGGAGGGGAGGAAGTTGGCACAGGCGCAACCCCATGGGTTTTTGGTCGAAAACATTCACCTGGTGGAACGGCGCGACGTGGGGCACCGCGCTGTTCACCCGCCGCTTCGGCAATGAGGTCGGCCGCGATCCCGAAGGCAACCTCTATTACCAGGACAAGAAACGGCCCTGGCGCCGGTGGGTGATCTACAGCGGCAGCAACGACGGCAGCCGGGTCCCGCCCGACTGGCAGCTATGGCTTCGCGGGACCATCGACGACCTGCCGGAGAAGGTCCTTCCGCCCCTCCGCAAATTCCAGAAGAAACCGACTCCGAACCTCACCGGCACGATCGAGGCGTTCCGTCCCGATGGAGCGCTCGGCTCGGGCAGGATCAGGCCTGCGTCGACCGGCGATTACGAGCCGTGGATCCCCGAATAAGCGTGCGAAGTCTCGCCGCACCGCTTCTGCTCGCGCTTGCGCTCGCCGCGTGCGGCAAGGGTGCTCAGGAGCAGAACGCGCTCGCTCCCGCCGCCAAGGCGCCCGCGACGGCGGCGGGCCAAGGCGGAGTGACGCCGATGGCGCAGCGTGTGGCCGTCCTCGGAATCCTCAACAAGCGCAACGGGATCGTCCAGAACGTGACATTGCGCCCCGGCCAGTCGGCTCGGTGGAAGGACGTGATCGTACGGCTCCGCGCGTGCGAGACGACGGCGCCGTGGGAAGAAGAGAAACTGACCGGCGCATTCGTCCAGGTCGACGTTCAAAAGCCGGACAAGACGTGGGGCCGCGTCTTCTCCGGCTGGCTGTACAAGGAATCGCCGTCGCTGAACGTGGTCGAGAACCCGGTCTACGACGTCTGGCCCAAGAGCTGCGCGATGACATATCCGGCAGGACCCCCCGCGCCGGCGGCCCCGGCAAGCTCGAGCAACCTGTCGAGCGCCGCGAAATCGGCCGGACCGGCGTCCGGCGCAGCCAAGCCCGCGCCCAAGCCGGTCGCCGCGCCGCCGCCGAGCGCCGCCGAAAGCAACGCCGCGTAAGTCTCGCGCGGAATGCTGATGGCGCCGAGCGATGCGAGATGCTCGGTCATGAACTGGCAGTCGAGCAGCGAGAAATTGCCGACCTTGAGCCGCGCCACCAACCAGGCGAGCGCAACCTTCGAGGCGTCGGTGCGGCGGCTGAACATGCTTTCGCCGAAGAAGGCGCGGCCGAGCTTCACGCCGTAGAGCCCGCCGACCAGCTCCTGGCCCTCGCGGACCTCGATCGAATGGGCGTGGCCCGAGCGGTGGAGGGCGATCATCGCGCTCTCGAGCTCGTCATTGATCCAGGTTTCCTCGCGGTCGGCGCAGGCGGCGATCACGTCGGCGAAGTCGCGGTCGCGGGTGACAGCGAACTTGTCAGAGCGAAGCGTCCGCCGAAGCGAGCGCGAAAGATGGAAACCGTCGAGCGGAATGATCGCCCGGTTGCGCGGTTCGACCCAGAAGAGCTCGTCGGCGTTGCGGCTGTCGGCCATCGGGAAGATGCCGGTGGCATAGCCTTGCAGGAGCAGGCGAGGGTCGAGCCGACTCATTGGCGCAGTTTACCCTCCGACGCGGCGGCAGGGGAGGAGAGGATCAAAGAATCTCCTGGACCTTCTCCTGCGGGCGGCAGAGCCGGACGCCCTTGTCGGTTTCGACGATCGGCCGCTCGATGAGGATCGGGTGGGCCACCATCGCGTCGAGGACCTCTTCGTCGGTCACGTCCGGGCGGCGGAGGCCGAGCTCTTCCGCCAACGGCTCCTTGGCGCGAAGCCCGTCGCGGGGACGAATCCCGGCGCGGTCGTAGAGCCGCTTCAATTCGTCGCGCGAGGGCGGGTCCTTGAGATATTCCTGGATCGACAAGTCGCATCCGGAATCGCGCAGCATCTCGAGCGTCTTGCGCGACGTTCCGCACATTGGGTTGTGATAGATGGTCGCCTTCATTCTCTTGGGTCTTTCACTTCCTGTTCAATGACTTAGCAAAACACGTTGAATTTCCGAAACGATCCCGATAGCCGGCTATTGTCGCGGTTGCGGAACGATGAGCCGCAATCGTCGTTCCTGCGCTTGTAACATGCTCCGCCGCGCGGCGGTCGACTGCGCGCGGCGCGTGTTCCGGCAGCTCAACACAACGGGAGAAAGAGCGATGCGTATTTCCATTCTAACTGTGGCGCTTGCAAGCACGGCCGCGCTTGGCGCGTGCACCGCCAATCCGCGCACCAATGCCGATATCGCGACGGGTGCCGCGGTCGGCGCAGCAGGCGGCGCGCTTGTCGGCGCGGTTGCGCCGGGCATCAGCACGATCACCGGCGCCGCGGTCGGCGCAGCGATCGGCGGACTTGCCGGCGCCGTGTGGGCCGACAACAACAATGACGGCTATGTCGACGGCTATGTCTACAACGGCCAATATTATGCCGGCGCCCCGGCTGGCTATGACCCGACGACCCATGCGGTCGTGACTGGCGCCCTCGGCGGCGCGGCGCTCGGCGCTGCGGCCGGCGCGGTCCTTCCGGGCATCAGTGTCCCCGCCGGCGCGGTGATCGGCGCTGCGGTGGGCGGCCTCGCTGGTGCGATCTGGGCCGACCGCAACAATGACGGCGTGGTGGACGGATATGTCTACAACGGGCAATACTATGCGGGTGCCCCGGCAGCTGCTCCTGCGCCCGCCCCAATGGCTCCGGCCCCGGTCCGGAGCGGCGAGCGCGGCTGAGTCGCGAACGTCATCTATCGGAGAAGAAGTGAGTAATTTGCGTATCGGGTGCACCGGCCAGCGGCCGGTGCACCTTTTTCAAAAGAGAGTGGGACCGCTCGCGGCGCTGATGCTCGGCGCTGCGGTCCTCGTCGCGGCCGCGCCGGCGAGCGCCCAGGCGCCTGCACCCGTACCGGCAGCGGCACCCGCTGCCACCCAGCCGGCCGCCAGCCAGACCGTCGCCGACTTCTACAGGTTGCGGAACGGCGCGCCGCTGTGGCTGACGCCGCAGGCGGGCGATGCCGCGGAGCAGCTGATCTCGCTGCTCAGCACCGCCGGCATCGACGGGCTGAACTCGAGCAAATACCAGCCCGCCGTCCTCGAAACCGAGCTTCAGACGGCGCTCAAGAAGAACAAGCGCAAGGACGTCCAGCGCGCCGACGAGGCGCTGAGCGAGGCGTTCGTCGCTTATGTCGACGACCTTCACCAGGATCCCGGCGTCGGCGTCACCTACGTCGATCCGCAGCTGAGGCCGGTGCCGCCGAGCCCGCTCGCGGCGCTGCTGCAGGCCGCCGCGGCCCCGTCGCTTTCGGATTATGTGACGCAGATCGGATGGATGCACCCGTTCTACGGCCAGCTTCGGAAGGCGCTCGCGCAGCACCAATATAGCGACGACCACGCGCGCGAGTTGCTCGAGATCAATCTGCAGCGGGCGCGCGCGCTCCCCTCGGGCAAGCAGCGCTACGTGCTCGTCAATGCCGCCGAGCAGCGGCTCTACATGTACGAGGACGGCAAGCCTGTAGACTCGATGGTAGTCGTCGTCGGCCAGCCGAAGTGGCAAACGCCGATGCTCACGGCCTACATCCGCTACGCGGCCCTCAATCCTTATTGGTACGTCCCGTCCGACCTCGCTTGGGAGGACGTCGGCCAATATGTCGTCAAGGACCCCAAATATTTCGACCGCCTCGGCTACGAGGAGGTGTCGGACTGGTCGAAGGATGCGCAGATCCTCGACCCCAAGAAAATCGACTGGAAGGGCGTTCACGACGGGACTGTGCAGGTGCTGCTTCGCCAGAAGCCGGGGCCCGAGAATTTCATGGGCCGCATCAAGTTCATGTTCCCGAACCAGTTCGGCGTCTATTTGCACGACAACCCGCGGCGCGCGCTATTTGAGAAGTCGGTGCGGTACTTCAGCGGCGGCTGCGTGCGGCTCGAGGATGCGTGGCGCCTGAGCAAATGGCTCTTCCACCGCGATCTCACCTGGGAAGGCGCGGGTACCGAAGAGCCGGTGATGCTCGACCAGCCGGTGCCAGTCTATATCACCTATCTGACCGCGCGCCCTGACGGGCAGTCGATCGCTTATTACGATGACGCCTACGGCCGCGACAAAGCGATGCTCGCGAAGATGGAGGGCACGACGGAAACCGAGGCCGGTTCGGCCGCGCTCAGCGCCTCCGCCAGTTCGGGAAATAAGTGATCTCCTGCGCGACCGGGCGGCCGCTCGGGTCGCGCGCGGGCGAGAAGCGGACGTAGCGCTCGGTCAACTGGCAAACGAGGCTGTCGATCGCGCTGTCGCCGCTCGACCGGGCGACGCGGCAACTGGATACGCTGCCGTCGGGGCCGACCAGGATGCGCACCCCGACAAGGCCGCTCGGAATGCCGGTCGCGGCGAGGCGGCCATATTCGGAATTCGGGATGTTGCTGATCAGCCGCGCCGGGGTGAAGCGCGAATAATCGCCAGTCCCGCCTCCGCCCGGCCCGTTGCCGGCGCCTCCCGCGCCCGTGCCGTTCCCCGTCGCAGCGGCGCCTGAGCTCGAGGCGCTGCCCGTGCCGGCGACGGGCGCGGCGGGAAGCGGCGAAGGCCTCGGGATCTTCGGCGGGGGAGCAACGACGGGCGATGCCTCTGCGGCCTTTGCCGGAGCGCCCGCCGCTTTCTTCATCTGCGGCTCGGGTCGCGGTTTCGGCGGCGGAGGAACGGGCGGGGGAGGCGGCGGCTGCGCGAGGTTGAAGGTCTTCAGCCTCTCGACCGCCTGGCTGACGATGTCGACGTTGAGGCCTGAGACGATCGCCGCGCCGATAATCGCCGTCGCAATCAGCGCGGCAAGCATCGCCTTCCAGCGATCTCCCTGGTCTGCTGCTGCGTAGCTGGACACGGGCGGACTTCTCCGTCCGACAAACGCATTGGAACGGTTGAAGTTTGCGTTCGGGAGCGCGCCTACTCGTGCGCGGCCCGTGCGTCGGCCATGAAGTCGGCGTGCGCCCGCTCAGGGCCCAGCGCGGTCCAGGCCGCGATCACCACCGCCATGATCGCGCAGACGATCGCGAGCGCGAGGGCATAATCGTTGCCGTGACTCTCGGCGATGCCGGCCTGGATCGGGGCGTTCTTCGACGCGATCAGATTGCCCAGCTGATAGGCGAAGCCGGGAAAGAGGCTGCGCGCCAGCGGCGGCGAAAGCTCGTTGAGGTGCACGGGCACGATGCCCCACGCGCCCTGCACTGCCACCTGCATCAGGAAGCCGCCCAAGCCGAGCAGCAGCGGGGTCGAGCTGAACGCCCAGAGTGGAATGACCGGCAAGGCGAGCAGGCTGGCGATGATGATCGCTTTCTTGCGCCCGATCCGTTCCGACCAGATGCCGAACGTGATTCCGCCGATGATGGCGCCGACGTTCATGATCGCCGTCAGCGTGCCGGTCATGTGGGTGTCGAAATGGTGCTGCTTCTGGAGGAAGGTCGGATAGAGGTCCTGCGTGCCGTGGCTGAAGAAGTTGAACGCAGTCATCAGCACGACGAGGTAGAGCGCGATTTTCCAGTGGCGAAAGAGCTCGGTCACCGGATTGACGTGACGCTTGCCGCGCCGCGCCTCGAACACCGGGCTTTCCTTCACATGCATGCGGATGAGGAGGACGAGCAAGGCTGGCGCGACGCCGACCATGAACATGCCGCGCCAGCCGATCGTGTCGAACAGCAGGTAATAGACGATGCTGGCGACGAAATAGCCTGACGGATAGCCGCTTTGCAGCAGGCCCGAGACGGGTCCCCGAAGCCGCGCGGGGATGCTTTCCATCACCAGGCTCGCGCCGAGGCCCCATTCGCCGCCCATGCCGATCCCGAACAGGAAGCGAAGCACGAGCAAGGTGGTGAGCGACGGCGCGAAGCCCGAGGCGAACTCGAGGATCGAGAAAAGGACGATGTCGGCCATCAGCACCGGCCGGCGGCCGAACCGCTCGGCGAGCCAGCCGAAGCAGAAGGCGCCGATCGGCCTGGCGGCGAGCGTCAGGAACACCGCCTGGGACACCGCCTTGATGTCGGTCCCGAACTCCTTCGCGATGGCCGAGAACATGAAGACCATCAGGAAGTAATCGAAGGCGTCGAGCGTCCAGCCGAGATAGCTCGCCCAGATCGCGTTGCGCTGCGACGGCTCGAGCGATTTCAAATCGGCGATCAGGCTCATCGCGGCTTCCTGCGCCATTTCGAAACGGCGTCGCGATATTGGGCGGAGTTCCTCAGACGAGCGAGATAGGCGATTCGCCGCTT
>Ga0070680_100003114_pt1 | contig 12312 bp, 13 predicted proteins | sample KBSC73BmetaG_FD_64672 | JGI IMG/M metagenome (GOLD analysis project Ga0070680, IMG submission 64672) | Corn rhizosphere microbial communities from Kellogg Biological Station, Michigan, USA - KBS C7-3B metaG | ecosystem: Host-associated > Plants > Roots > Rhizosphere | place: USA: Michigan...
AGGCTCCTTTCATCGGCTTCAAAAACATCCACTGCTTTATCTTTGACTTCGGCTTTGGCTAAAATGCTCCGGGCTCGAGCATGAGCATACTGCAGGTATGGGCCACTGTTACCTTCTAAACTAACCGATTCAGAAATGTCATAAGTGAGGTCTCCGCCCAAGCGATGCTTGGTGAAGGCATATTTTATGGCCCCGAGTTTGATTTCGGCTGCATTGCCACGACCAAGCTTTTCCATGGCCGTTTCAACATCTGTAATCAAATCATTCGCACTGTAAACTTCACCCGTGCGACTACTCATCTTGCCGGTACTGAGGCTGACAAAGCCGTGGGTCAGGTGCTGTGTTTTGCTTGCTAATTCTTCATCAATCTCTTTTAGGGCAGCAAGCATGACCTTGAAGTATTCAGCCTGTTCGTTAGCGGTAATAATGATTGATTTAGTTGCGTTCGGATAATCCATCTTCTTCAACTCAGTCAGGCCTAGGTCCTTAGTTTCGTAGGTAGGTAGCCCCTTGCCAGTAATGAACACACGAGTGTGTAAGCCAACTCTTTCGCCCTCGTATACGACGGCACCATCACTTTCCGCAAACACTTTACCAGTGTTTTTTCTGACTGTTTCTAGCCCAATTGGTGCCGATTCGCTCTCCAGGTAACGCTTATCGGTTTTTACGCCAATCTGTTTGAGAGTTTCGTCGAAACTAGCGAAGCTTTTAGCTTTGCCGTCATCATAAAGGCCCTTAATGGCCGGATCGGCCGCGTAAACCTGCTGATTTATAGCATCAATTTCCTGCTTGGCTTGCTCGTTTTGCTCATAGGCTTTAGCGCCCTCGGCGTAGTACAAGCCAATGCTGTCCACTGAGTCGTTAGCTTTGTGCTGCATCCCCCATATGGCTTTAGCTACGTGCAAACCCACGTCACCATGGTAGCTGAGCCGCCTGACTGTTGCGCCAGCAGCCTCTAGTAAATGACAAATGGCATCACCAACCACATAACTATACAAATGGCCAATGTGCATTTCCTTGAAGGGGTTGGGGTCGCCAAACTCTACCAGTATTTCTTGCCCGGCATACGGCTTAATGGGTTCAGCCGCAGCAAGCGCAATTAGAGTTTTATCAGTTAATTTCAAATTAATAAACCCAGGGCCCGCGACAGATACATCACTTACCTGCGCCGCTAAGTTTTCACGAAGTTTCACGCACAAGGCTTCGGCTACCTCGCGCGGGTTTTTGCCAAGTTTACCGGCTAGTTGCAGCGCGATATTCGTTGCATAGTCACCGAATTGCTCATCCGGACGCGTGAGTTCTACCTGTATCTCGGCATTGAACAATTCTTTCACTACAGCAGCTAGTTTCTGCTCCAACTCTTGTTTCATCGCTCTAATAATAACAGATTAGCGGCCGGTAGCTATTTGGTCCGCATGGTCAGCTACATAGCTATATTGATTTTGGATGTTTTGTAGTTGCGTCAGCACCGTGTTGGTCATGTGCGTAAGGAAATAATAGTAGAAGCCGAACATAACCCCCAGTATGGCCAACCATCTCATACAACCGTTATAACACGGCTGATTTTAACAACCATGAGCGGTTATTCGTCTAAACTTTTCTTGAATTTTTCTATTAGGTCTACCGGTGTCGGGTTGATGCCATTTGCGATTGCAGTGTATAGCGATACGAAATCACCGAGAGTAATCGTCCATAGCAATTGCTGCAACAGTGTTTCGCCTTGCGCATTTACTACAATTGGTGCCGGACGACGGCCAGAAAGCAACCGCTCTGCCACTTCCATGCGCTTTTGTACCCGCTGGTGCTCCAGATTGCTGCGGAGGTCTATAACCGCATATGGCTTGTCCACCGGCTGCTCAGTCCAACCCATCATCTCGTTATGATTGAACTCAGGGTACTGGTTGGCCCACGCTATGTGTTTGGCGTTTTCGTTAAAGCTAATTTTCCACTTGTAGGCGGCCGGCCATAGTTTTGGCCCAGCGTATACAACAGCCGACTTACCGATTACATCCAGTGCTATCTGCTTAGCCTGATTGGCTGTCGTAGCTTGCGTAGGTAACCATGAGCCTGCGTGGCCTTTCAACCATTCAGCAGCCCGTTTTAGCTCGTCTTGACTGCCTTTTGCTACTAAACCAAGGTTCTCAAAAAGCTCTATAAGTGCAGCAAGATTGTAGAAAACCGCATGGCGCGGCTGATAACCACTGGGCAATTTATAAAACGGATAGCCCTTTTCGCTGGCTCGCTCCTCTAGCTTGCCTCCAGAAGCAACCACGACTATTTTGCAGCCGCGCTGCTCTGCTTCATCTAGGGCAGCAAGTGTTTCTTCGGTATTACCAGAGTAACTTGAAGCTATAAAAAGGGTCTTGTCGTTTACATATTTGGGTAAGTTGTAGTTTCGAACGATCTCAAAGGGTACATTTAACTGCGGCCAAGACTGCGTAATTGCAGCTGCTAGGGCAGAACCGCCCATACCACCGACCACTACGGTCGTTATCTCTCCAAAGTCAGGCAGCTCAACATTGTAGCCTTGCTGCAATTGCTGCCACTGCCTTTCGGCTATGCCTAGTGCGTCCTGCGCATCACGTTCATTTATAACCTTCAGGTCATCGAGCATCGGTCACCTCCAAACTTCTTGTGCTTTTTACCCTTGTTTTATATAGTATAGCCTAGAAAATAAGTCTATTTCAGGGGGGACTATGTTTGGGCACCAAGACGACCATCATAATGATAATGACTACCAGGAACCACAGCACGACGGCGTACTAGATAGTAATGACCACGGCAATACTCACTCTGACGACAACACTGTCCACCCAAGTGAACCGGTAAGCCAAGACACGACACCGCCAGATGACCAGTCGCACATGAACGTCAATCCATTTTCTGAAGAAGGCGGTTCGGCTGAAGCTGCGCCTGCCTTGCCACCGAGCGCCAATGAACTCCTCGACATCAAGCAAGAAGCGCTTAAGCAGCTTACTCCGCTTGTCGGTCACCTAGACCAAAGCCCAGAAGAAAAGTTCCGTACTACTATGATGATGATTCAGGCCAGTGACGACCAAAGTCTAATAAAGATTGCCTATGAAGCAGCCGAAAAGATTGCAGACGAAAAAGCTAAAGCCCAAGCCCTACTCGACATAGTTAACGAAATTAACTACTTCACGCACCCAGGTAACGAAGCAGCTTAGTCTGGACGACGTTGAGAAAGTAAAAGCTCAGCTAGGTGGCGTCGAGCAATGTTTGCCCGGTGCCCGCTTTCAACCTCTAGTATCCTCAGGCGTGCATCGGTTTCTGGGTCGAGCTTTTGGATGACTAAATCCTCAATCTCTTCCTGTTCACGTGCATCATGACCATGAGCACCGTTTGGTGATACTTCTTGCGTTAAACTCATGAGTTTATTATAACTGACGTCGGCGAAGAACTATTTGGTAGCCGATAATGCCTGTAGCGGCAGCTATAGTGAACACGACTGCCGTATTACCTGGGCCGGTATTGCTCAAGTTACTAGTTGATGACGATTGAGAATTGGCACTGCTACCCGTACTGCTTTGTGAGCTGGAGCCGCTTTGCGAACCAGCGCTAGAACTGTTCGAACTAGTAGAGCCCGATGAAGTACCTGAATTCTGTGAACTGCTGGATGGTTGAGATGAGTTACTGCCAGACTTCCCGCTTGTAGAAGTTGTTTTAGAGGTGTGATGAACAGTGTGGTATATCCATCGTCCACCTAAGAACAAAAGCAACAAGACTAGTAGGCCAACTATAACTAGTGTTACAAGACGAAGTATTTGCGCTCCTGGCACTCTATGCTGTGGTTCCGGGGGGACCGGTCCATTCATTTCAGGAATTACAGGCTTACCTTCGCGGTTATTTGGTGAGGGCAAATCCATAGCGCTCTACTCCTTAAAGTAGCCTCATAGTAGTACAAATTAGCGTAATTAACAATAAGATATTAGAAATAGCAGACGTACTTACAATTTATAAACTACTGGGCCGCTGATAAGGCTCCAGAACTCTTCGTAAGCCTGCTATAGCCCGCACGGCTTCTTCTTTGGCGGACTTGATATCCTCTGGCACAGGTAAGCCAGCCACTTCTCTAGAAAGCTGAACCAGTCCACCCTCTACTGTCAGGAGCGCACCTTCTAGCGCATCATAATGAGCATTAACTGCGTTATGCTCTTGCTGGATTTCATTTAAGCGGTCCAGGTAAATCATTGCCGCTTCTGGGCCACTAACTGTACTCGAACCATCTCTTCTCATTGCACGTACTATATCTCAAACCACCAAATTAAAACAGCCCTGTAACAGGGCTGTTTTACTGCACAGTGATGAGCTTACATGCCAAGTCCAGCCATGCCGCCACCCATTCCGGCAGCAGGGTCCGCACCCTTCGGTTCGGGCACATCAACTACGAGCGCGCCCATAGTCATAGCCGTACCGGCAATGCTCACGGCATTCTGAATGGCCTCTTTAGTCACCCTCGCTGGGTCAACAATTCCGTTTGTTTTTAAGTCAACAAGCTCGCCAGAATTTACGTCTATTCCCATTCCATATTTTGCACGCAGAACTTCATCAAATTTACCTTGAGCATTCCAGCCGGAATTTTCCATGAGAATTAGGAATGGTTGAGCAAATGCTCGCGCTAACAAGTCAGCACCAGGATCTCCACTTATTACGCCTGCTTGACCACCTAACGCATGCAATGTCTTTGGATCCTTATCTTGAGCACGCTCTTGTAAAACGCTTTTAGCGAGGTTGATGAGGGTCACGCCACCACCCGGCACAATACCTTCGTCTAGTGCTGCCTTCACGGCATGCACAGCGTCGTCTACTCGGAATTTCTTCTCTTCTATCTCGGTTTCGGTAGCACCACCAACTTTAATGACTGCAACTTTACCTTGCAGTGCAGCCCGACGCTTTTCCAAGTTTTCTTTGTCATACTCGCTGCTAGCAGCTGCCACTTGGGCATTAATCTGCTTTATGCGTGCAGTTACTTCTGGAGTAGAACCGCCGCCTTCTATAATGGTCGTTTCATCCTTGGTCACAATGACTTTGCGTGCAGAACCAACAACCGCCAGGTCGACGTTTTCGAACGTCATGCCCTTGTCTTCAGTTATGACTTCTGCACCAGTAAGAATAGCGATGTCGTTCAGTATGTCTTTGCGGCGGTCACCAAAGGCCGGCGCCTTAATGGCAACAGTGTTGAATACACCCTTCAGACGGTTAAGTATAAGCGTGCCGAGGGCTTCGCCTTCAACGTCTTCCGCAATCAGCACAAGGTCTTTTTTGCCAGCTTGCGCGAGCTTCTCGAGCAGTGGCAAGAACTCCTGGATGCTGCCAATTTTCTTGTCGGTAATGACTATGGCTGGCTTATTGTATACGGCTTCCATGCGGGCAGTATCGGTAACCATGTACGGGCTAACGTAGCCACGGTCAAAGGTAAAGCCTTCTACAACTTCTTTTTCAAGGCTCAGACTCTGGCCTTCTTCTACGGTCACCACGCCGTCCTTGCCGACAGCTTCCATAACGTCGGCAATCAGATTGCCAATTTCAGCATCGCCAGCGCTTATAGTGGCTACTTCGGCCACACGGGTCTTCTTGCCCTGGATATCTTCAGCAAGCGTACCAAGCTTAGAAATTACGTCCTGTGCCGCAGCCTCAAGGCCCTTACGAAGCAACATTGGGTTGTGGCCAGCCGCTATGAGTTTGTTAGCTTCATTAAGGATGTGGTAGGTCAGCACAGTTACGGTTGTCGTACCGTCGCCTGCAACGTCGTTCATTTTGCTGGCAGCCTGCTTTATAAGTTCGGCGCCAACTTTGTAACCCAAGGTTTCATCGTCTACGTCAGCGAGCTCAACACCTTTAGCAACTGTTACACCGTCGTGCGTGACTGTCGGGTTACCATAGCTTTTGCTAATGACCACATTTCGGCCTTTAGGGCCCATGGTCGTTTTGACTGCGTTATACAGCACCTCGGCACCGGCGAGCAGCCGGCGGCGGGCGTCATCATCATAAAATACTTTCTTTGCCATCTGGTTCCTCCCTACTTAACAGTCGCGTAAATGTTTTCTTCTTTAATAATCAGATACTCCACACCGGCTAATTTTACTTCCGTAGTGCTGTAGCCGCCGTAAATTACCCGGTCGCCAACTTTAACGTCCTTGACGTCTTTGCCAACTGCTAGTACCTTAGCGCTCTTAGGCTTTTCGGCAGCGTTTTCTGGTAAGTATAGTCCGCTCGCGGTCTTGGTCTGGGCTTCTTCTGCTTGGGCAACGACGTAATCGCCCAATGGTTGCAATGGTGCACTCATACACATTCCTCCTGTTTAGTCTTTTCATTAGCACTGTAGCATTGAGAGTGCTAATTATCACTCTTCATAATAAATTGCTCTATCTGTTTTAGTCAATACCCTTAGAAACAAAAACAGGCCTACGGCCTGTTCTAAACTTTCATGGAGATATGAGATTGTGAGTGAAGCGTAAAGGGCGGGGTGGGAGAGGTGTGCGCAGATCGCACTTCGGCTGCATGGCCTGTATTCGCTTTTCGGCGAACCTCTCCCAACCCCTTAGTGGTCTGTTAGCTGAGCGAGTACACACCGTGCGTCATGAGCCGACGCCCTTCGGACTCGTCCTGGTCGAACGTGCTTGTCAGCCAGTCAACACCGTCGTCGATCGCGTCGGAGAAACCAGCGGCAATGCTGTACAGACGGTCCGCGGTGCGGGTTCGCATGGCAATGGTGCCGGCACGAACCTTGTGCTTGATGCGCCTGTCGGGATGCTGAACGTTGCCCGGGTCGACCTTGGTGAGGTCGATGGTGACGTTTGGGGTGTCGTCGAACGGGCTGACACGAACGCTTGTGGCGCCGGTCATTTCGTGCAGCGGCAGATGCTCGAAGCCACTTGCCGTAACGAGCGCGGGCTCGTCAGTGCGCTGCGTGGGCAGCTTTGGAGCGGTGTTACTCACGATGGCCTCCCCAGGCACTACGTGATGGTACAACTAGGCGGTTGCCCAGCTGCAAAAGCTTTGCTTCACTCGGAAGCAACCAACGTCCGTACTAATACTGGCGCTCATTGCTTCCGAGGAACTCACAATCTCAAGGTGCGTCCCCGAACTGTTAAGCTCAAGGGGAATGCGTACATAATTTACAGAGGAAGTACCAAATAAATGGGACCAGGTCTGTTAATTATTTCACAAATTATACTCTTTATGTTTAAAAATGCAAGACCATATTTATATAATTTAGTCAATTACTAACGCGTGCTCTGTCGGACTAGGGTCGCTTGATCAAAAACCATGTGCCTAAGCTGGCTAGGTTTAAGATGCGGTATCATGCTAGCTTTAGCTACACCCTCGGGTAGAACACTAAACAAATCTGCATTGTCGGGTTCATCGCTGTTTAAAGACTCGTCTAGAACGGTGTAGTCACTATAGGCTTCAATGCCCCTGGAATTAAACAGGTACCTGGATATCTGTCCTTTTCTGTCGAAAACTTCTATTACAAGGTCGTTCCAATGCTCGACACCCTCTGGCAACCTGAAAAAGTCCTGTTCTTCTTGTAAAACCGGTACTTTCAGGAGTATTAGTTCAAAGTCTGCGTTTTCTACCTTCGGCTTTAAGAGTAGTTGGTCGTAATTAGTAGGCAAGGCCACATCTTCATTGATACTTTTAAGCACATAAAATTCCCGTTCCATAGAATCGCTAGCCGGCCCAATAGCGACATTTTGGTCAATATCGGAGAAGTCCTTTTCTTGGGCAGCACGGTAAAGCCCGTGCATATCGCTCAAAAGCTCCACGGCGATAAGTTCTTCGGGAGTTATAAGGGGTTCATTGTTTCCGGGTGTCAACTCTGCCATAGTCATATTTTTAGTAATTTTAACATCAATAGTTTTCGTTGTCAATTCTATTGACCTCTGTATGTTATTATTGTAGAATACAGCAGTTCTAGCCCTACACACCTCTAGGAAGAGAGGTAGCACATCATGGTAAAAGGCAAGCGCTACGTGAACCGACAAGTACGGTCACGTGGTGGAGAAGCCCCGTTCGGGAGAGACTTCTTGGCTGAGCTTCGCGAAGCCAAGGAAAGCGCCGAGCTGGGTTACGTCTGTGGCAGTGAGCCAACCGCTATCGGCGGTCAACTCGTCATCACCTTCACTTGCGGCACCGTCCTGACCGACGACGCCGTCCGTGCCATGGACAACATCGCTTCTCGGGTTCCCGGTTGCAGGAGCGTCACGCGACACAAGGACCGTCACACCGGCCAAGTGCGTCGTACGCAAGTCGATCTCATCATCGACTCGTCAGTTCCTCGCAACACCCGTACAAGCCTTGGTCTCCGCTTCCGCGACGAGGTCATCACCTACGTACAGCGTCAGTCCGAGCTCGCTCGGCGGCGCGAAGAAGAAGCAGCCAAGAAGGCCGAAGAAGAATCCAACCCGGTACCCCCGGTTCCGTTCATGAGCTAGAACCACCTGCCACTCGGGCGGTGTTACGACAGCGATCCTGTCCTCTAACACCGCCCAGGCGGGTGGCGAGCAGACTGTAATCTAGGTCGAGACATGAGCTTTCCAAGCTCACCTACCGTCTCCCTCCACTTACGTCTGCTCGCAAACTCCACTTATGCGACAATACGCGGCCATGGGCCGTTTTTTTGTGCCTGCTAATCTGTATAATTAGAGTTTGTGAATCCAGTAATAAATAAAAAGGTACTTATGTCCGGCACGAAGTTTTTCAGCGTGCAAGAACTTAATCCTTACTCCAATGCCGCAAACCAGCCAAATCCGGAAGTTGCAGCCAATGAACACGCTGCTGTAGCAGCCGCTCTGCAATCCGCCGGTATAGAAGTCGTGAAGGTGCCAGAACCCGAAAACTGCCAAGATGGCGTGTACACCGCCAACTGGGGATTAGTGCACGATAACACCGTGGTATTGTCGTACCTGCCCAATATGCGCCGTGCCGAGCAGCCCTACGCCGAGCAAGTGCTACGTGACCTAGGCTACGAAGTCATAAAGGCTCCTTACCGTTTTAGCGGCCAAGGTGACGCTCTACCCTGCGGCAATTATCTGTTTTGCGGCAGCGTGTACCGTACTGACCCGCTGATGCATGAATTTTTAGCAACTGAACTGGGCTACGAAGTAGTTGGTCTGCAAACCGTACCGGCGCTAGATGCAAACGGCCAAGCTATAACCAACAAAATCACCGGTTGGCCAGACAGCTTCTTTTACGACATCGACCTTGCCCTATCGGTGCTTACCCCAAATCTCATTGCCTGGTGCCCGAATGCTTTCACCGTAGAAAGCCAAGAGAAAATCCGTGCCCTGCCCCTCGATAAAATTGAAGTATCTGGCGCTGAAGCCACCGAAGGTTTTGCTTGTAACTTGGTTTCGACCGGTGAAATAGTCGTTATGAGCGCCGATGCGCCCGAACTCAAGGCCGCCATAGAAGCAAAAGGCCTTAAAACCATAACTCCACAAATAACAGAGCTTGCCAAAGGTGGCGGCTACATCCGCTGCACCACCCTTACGTTATAGTTATTTATTCAGCAATTTCTTAAGCGCGTTGTGCGCAGTACCAATTTCATCCCAGGTATGTTCACCATCGGCGCGTTCTATGGTCTTTTCGTGGCCCTTACCAAGCAAAAGCACTGTGTCGCCCTTGCTGGCCCTAGATAATGCATAATTTATTGCTTCGGTGCGGTCGTGTACTAAGAACAAGTTTTGTTCACGGATTTTACCAGCCTTCTCTGCCCCGCCCGCAATTTGGTTCATTATTTCCTGACCGTCCACGTCGCGGTCGTCTTCTTCCGTCACAATCACTTCATCACAGTATTGTCCGGCTAGTTCGCCCTGCACTGCCCGTTTAGCTTCGTCACGACGGCCGGCACTGCCGAACATGCATATCAGTTTACCCTTCACAACTGGTTTGAGGTCTTTAAAGAGCTTTTCGAAGCTGTCTGGCGTGTGGGCAAAGTCTACTATGACATCGAAGTCCTGGCCTTCATCTAGGCGCGTCATGCGGCCTTCAACGCCTTCGAGAGCGGCTATTCCCCGCTCTACTTGTTCCTTGCTAAGTCCTACGGCTCTACCGACACACACAGCAGCAAGAGAGTTATAGATGTTAAATGTACCGGGTAAGTTGCAGTGTATATCGTACTCATCGTTCCCCGCTTTCGCACGGTAGCTAACGCCACTTGGCGCCGTAACGACGTCTATTGCTCGTACATCGCCCTTCTTTACCCCATATGTTATAGGGTTCTTTACGTCGCTTGCAAACAGCTCAGCACTCGGGTCCTCGGCATTTATTACCCCAAGCTGCAAGCCTTTTTTGTTCTTATTCGCCAGTTTGAATAGTTTACGCTTGGCGTCACGATAGCGTTCAAAGGTTTTGTGGTAGTCCAGGTGTTCATGAGTTACGTTCGTCATAACAGCTATGCTGTATGGCACACCCCATATACGGTTTTGAGCCAGGGCATGACTAGTCGTTTCAAGTACTAGCCACTCGACACCTTGGCTTTTCATCCACTTCAACCGCTGCATGAGCTCTGGCACGCTCACGTTGGTCATGTGGTGTATTTGCGGCTGTATATCAGCACCTACGCCGTAGCCAACCGTTGTCATGAGTCCCACTTTATAGCCGGCTTCGTGTAACATGCGGTGGATGAGGAAGCTCGTACTCGTTTTGCCATTCGTACCCGTAACGCCAATGACCTTTAACCCTTTGCCTGGAAACCCATTGACGGTGTTTAGTAGTACCGATTCAGCAAGATGCCCATAGGGTTCTACAGCTGGGAACAATCCAGCGGGAATAAACTTCTTAACAACAGTTCGAAAAGCCATTGCTACCTAGTATACGTAAGGATAAAAAAAGACGGTAGCGTTTCCACTACCGTCTACATTTAGGTTTGTGTTTTTAAGACTTAGATTGTTCCAAAATCTGCTTGATTTGCTCTGGGTGCAGCAAGTGGGTCTGGAAACCTATTGGCAGGTGATGAGCTTCTGGATATGTAAGGTGGTTGTGGTGCAAGGTCTTTGTGACCACTGCATACAGCTGGTGGTCGTTGTAGTGCACACCCATGTGCTTGAGCTGCTCGTTCACTTGGTCAGATACAGTACTGCCCTTATGCAAGCCTTCTATAAGTGCAGTCTCATGGCCATGTGCATTGTTAGGGTTCGGTATGTGAGGAGTAGCGGGTACCGGGTTGCCACCGTGGCCGTGACCATTGTTGCCTGGAACAACCTCAGTTGCGTGATGATGGCCGCTCTGACCATATTTATATATCAATACGGCTACACCGGTGGCTGCCACAGCGCCAATCGCGAAACCAAGCGCCTTACGGCGGGGAGTCCATCCCTTTTCTTTAGAAACCCTAAAGCGGTCATCGAGATTATTCAGTGCTATATAAGCGGCTGCGGGTAGTGTTTTCAATGCACCTATAAAGCCGCGGGATTCTTTCCGGTGCTTGCCGATGTAGCGGTGTTTGTGCGGAGCTGACACTGGTGCCAGATTCTCATCTTGGATAAGCTCGCTCTCCGGGGTTCGGTCATTGACCTGCTCGTTCATGAAAAGTGCTTCAAGATCAGAATCTTCTTTATCGGGCGCATCATCGAAGTCGTGCACAATCACCTCTTCAGTGTCGTCGCCAACAAGCTTAGCCAACTCAGCTTGATGATGGGCCGTGAAGTGCATGTCACGAGATGTAGGCGTATGTGAGGTATTAGGGTCCTTCCCCTGGTACTCACCTTCATGGCCGTAGAACTTAAGGATGTTGTCGGCACTCAGTTGGTAGTTCTTGCCTTGGGCATCAATTCCCCAAATGTGCTTAGCGCCGTTCTTATAAGTCCGTTCATCGAAGCTGACAATGCCGCCAATTAGGTCTACCCGGTCAATCCGCTTCTTTTCCTTAGTTGCCTGCTCCTCTGCAGGTGCTTCTGCTGCCTTAGCTTCAGTTGGCTCTTGTTGAGGGACAAAAAGCTCAACATTGCCTTGGCTGACAGCGGCGTCAGCTATAGTAAGGTCAATCACGACATGTCCAACATTTGCCACCCGGGCCTCGTCGGTTTCTGTTGGGGGATAAAAAAGTTCAGTCATATCCTAAAATCCACTTCGCTACAGTTCGCTGCTTACTAAAAAGTTAAGTTATTCTACTAATTATTGTTTGTTTTGTCAATAGTATAACTCCCCTGCTACACTGTAAGCAATGAAAATTTTGGGTATTGAGACGAGTTGTGATGAGACTGCCGCTGCTGTAGTCGAAGATGGCAAGCATCTGCTTTCCAACGTTGTGGCGTCGAGTATGGACTTGCATGCCAAATATGGCGGGGT
>Ga0070680_100003120_pt1 | contig 12304 bp, 7 predicted proteins | sample KBSC73BmetaG_FD_64672 | JGI IMG/M metagenome (GOLD analysis project Ga0070680, IMG submission 64672) | Corn rhizosphere microbial communities from Kellogg Biological Station, Michigan, USA - KBS C7-3B metaG | ecosystem: Host-associated > Plants > Roots > Rhizosphere | place: USA: Michigan...
GGGACAAGGTCAGTACCCGGGGGCAGGTCACTACCCGGGGCAGGTCACTACCCGGGGCAGGTCACTACCCGAGGTAGGTCAGTACCGATTCGCGGTAGCGTCGGGTGAGTCTCAAAATGCTGATAACTTGTTGATCCTCGAGACTCACCCGACGCTACCGCGAATCGGTACTGACCTGCCCCGGGTACCTGACCTGCCCCGGGTAGTGACCTGCCCCCGGGTACTGACCTTGTCCCAGCATCGCTCAATCAAGCAGAGGACGAAGTTAGCTATCAGAAACACGGAACAGAAAAACAAGAAATTCGGAGGAACACAAAAGATCATGAGACGAGGGGTTGTCCTGGTGTTGGTATTAGCATTTTTAGCAGCGTCAGTTGCGGCGCAAAAGAGTAAACCCTGGACCGAGTGGTCCAAGAAAGATGCCGAGAAAACTCTTAACGATTCAGCCTGGGCGCAGACGCAAAGTGAAGGTGAAGAATCCACCTCGGCCTCCAGTTCATCAGCAATTACTCAAGTGGCAGCGCCGCGAGCCGCCGATCGCGATATAAGCCGGAGCGGTGAATCCGGCCAAAGTAAGCCAACGACAATGGTTAAATACCGGATTCGGTTGCTAACTGCGAAGCCAATCAGAGAAGCGTTCTCTCGTATCGTTGTCCTCAACCAGGAAAACCCCAGCCCTGAGTTGGCCCAACAGCTCCAGGGATTTATTGATCGCGACTTTAGCGATTACATAATCGTGGCAGTAACGCTGGAGACTAACGACAAGCGCATGGGTGGAACTGTAATGCAAACGCTTAGTTCAACGTCGGTGGAAGCCCTCAAGAATAATGCGTTTCTCGAGCGGAAAGACGGCAAGCGTTTGGTGTTACAAGACTACCGCGCTCCGACTACCGATGGGATGGGTGCAAAATTTATTTTTCCTCGCAAGCTGGATGGTGAGCCGTTTCTTGTTGATCCCAAAGACAATTTACGTTTTGTTGCTCAGTTCAACGATAAGCTAAAAATTAGCGCACGCTATAAATTATCTGAAATGTTCTACAACGGAAGTGTCGAGTATTAAGCTTCGAAGTACGCCGCACGCGGCCGCGATTTAGGGTTACGGGTCTGGAAGCGATCTCCTCGAGTGGAAGGATGAAGAATCTTTATCATGTTTAGAACGAACTTTGTGTTAGTTCTCCTGACATTGGCATGCTCTCTGTTCGTGCTCGCGAGTAAGGTGCACTTCACGCAAGCAAAACCTTGGACCGAATGGACCGCCAGGGACGCCGAAAAGATCCTGAATGACTCTCCGTGGGCCAAGATACAGGTTGAAACTGACACCTCTGAGTTGTTCTACGCTCCAACCTCTGATCCCAACATCACTCGAAATGCACCTAATGCAAATGCTCGACTCCAGGAAGGCGCGTCGAACCAGGAGATGAATGTGAAGTACGGCATCCGTTTCTTTTCGGCCCGTCCGATCCGTCAAGCCTTCGCCCGGTCAATCGAGTTACAGAAAAAACTGGACGAGGCCTCGATCCAAAGGCTTCGTCAGTTCGGAGAAATGGAATCGCCTCTCTCAATCATCATTGCGGTCACGTTTGAGTCGACTGATAAGCGGGCGCTTGGCAAGGTCATGCAGCAATTCAACAGTGCCGGGGCGAACACCTTGAAGAATAATACCTACCTTGAACGGAATGATGGGAAACGTTTGTTCATTCAAGAATACGTCCCACCCGGTGCCGACGGCTTTGGTGCACGATTTATCTTCTTGAGAAAACCAAACGAGCAGGAATTCATCACTGCTGATACGCGCGAAGTTCGCTTTGTTTCAGAGTTTGCTGAGGGTCGCAAACTCAATATGCGTTTCAAAGTTACTGACATGATATATAACGGAAAGCTCGAGTATTGAACCTGAGCAACCGTGCTAAACAAGGATTTGAGCAAATATGTAGCGAGGTAACTTGTGGTTCTACTCTGTGCGATCTTTGTGTTCTCGGTGCCTCAGTGGTTAGAAATGTGGCCCAAGATTCCACCAGAGAGGCACCAAGAGCACAAAGGTCACACGGAGAAATCCCTGAAAACTCCAGAGCCTTTGCTATGTTACTAAGAAGGCTCGGAGACGCGAATGTCCCAATAGGCAGGTTTGTCTCACTATTTTCTGGATCGTGCGTCAGCGACCCACAGCTTCAACCCTCAAGAACTCTTCCATTTATCAATCTGCTGCCTGTGGTAACATCTAGCGCCGTCTGGACCTCAAACGCGCACTCATGTCCACTACAGACTTCAGCCAGTTACAGCTAGCTCCCCTTGGGGCGGGCGATCTCATTGACCGTGCCGTTAGGCTCTATCGCCGTCACCTGTTCGTCCTGATTCAGACCGCCTCGCCGCCAATGATAATCGTGGCTGCGGGATGGATAATTCTATCGATCTATGTTCGCGAACTTTTCCAAAGCGCCTCACTTGATGATGCGCTCTACTATTTCCTCCTTTCCATGATTGGCTTTGGAATAATCTTCTTAGGTTATCTCTTCGTGTTGATCGTCATGGGAGGTGCCGCGCGAACGCTGGTGGCCCATTTGTTGCGCAACGACCCGGTCTCCATGCGGGCCACTTATGCAGCAGTACGGTCGCGTTTCTGGAGTCTGCTGGCCGCATCTCTCATCATCCTGCTGGTCATCATGTGCGTCTCTTCGATCTGTACCATGGTGCTGTATTTTGTAAGCGTTCTTGTATTGATTGTATCGGTCCTGATTGCCACTGCCTTACCTACAGCATTCTCGGTATTGTTTGGCGTCATTACCTTCTTGATTGGGCTTGCAGCCAGTACTTTTCTATTTTTCTTCGTCGTGGGCTTTGTCGCTTATGTCCCTCAGGTAATGCTGGTGGAGGGTAAGAGTTTGATTGACTCCTTCGGTCGTAGCATCACGTTGGCGCGCGGAAATGTGCGCCGACTAATGGCCATGACTCTCTTTACTACCTTTGCGACCCAATCCGCTTTAGTGATCCTGATTGTTCCGCTTGGCTGGATTGGCTATATCGCCGGAATCGACCTGTGGAACTCGGCTCAATGGCCCACGTGGTATGCAGTCTCATATAGCGTTTTAGGGCCAGTAAGCTCCATCTTGTTAACGCCGGTTTGGATGCTTGGGTTATCGCTTCTCTATGTCGATGAACGAGTAAGGCACGAAGGCTATGATATTGAACTATTAGCTGCCAGGTATTTGGGTGAGGTGCCGGATTCAAATGTGGCTTCGCCCCTTGGCCCAGCGCTCGCAGTGAATGCTCCTAAACCGCCGCCACCACCAGTTCGTAGAGGCATTCTGAATTTGGGTTGATGAGCAACACGCACCATAAAAGAATTAGTATCAGGTCTTGCGTCACGGCGGTTTTAATCATTTGTTGTCCGCTTGTTATTCACGCTATTCCGCTCAACGAATACCAGAACAACTTAAAACGAGCAGTCACTGCTTTAGACACTCTCAATCAGGTTGATGAAAACGAGAGTAACGATGCCTTTCAGAGTCGTGTTGGTGAAACTGTCTCGAGACTCAAAAACCTCATCCCTGTAACTCAACCCGTTGAAAATGGAAATGAGACCTGTACGGTCGATAACCATTGGTTTCATCAGGAACTTGATGATTACCTGCGTGCGGAACAGGACCTGAGATCCATCAAGCTGGTGATGATCTTGGAACGAGTTAAAGCGGTGGAAGACCGGGTTGTGGACGTGCAGCGACCTGGTCCGGCTGGAATGTCCAAGGACGAGTCGAAGGAGAGACTGTCTGCGATACTTAGCCGGCCTGCATTTTCTCATCAGTCGGCAAGTCAAAACGCCCTCTCGAAACTTATAAAGGACTTCCTGCAATGGGTCCAGAGCTGGTTCCCCAAAATGAAGCCATTGGCGCCGGGGCGCGCTTACTGGGTAAGTCGGGTCGCGCAAATAGTAGTGGTGCTATTAGCCGCGGCGCTTATTGGGTTTGTCATATTGCAACTCTTGAGTCGTTCAAAACGGAGGAAGGTAACGAAGAAGAAATCTGTGCGTGGTCCTCGCATAGTTCTCGGTGAAGAACTGCAACCGGAAGACTCAGCCACCGATCTCTTATCCGAAGCCGAGGCCCTTGCTCGGAAGGGCGAGTTGAGAGCTGCAATTCGAAAGGCTTACATAGCGCTGCTGGTGGAATTGGGTGATAGGAAGATTCTGCACCTGGCCCAACACAAAACAAATCGTGACTATTTGAAGTCGGTCAGTAATCTACCGGTGCTGTACTCGTATATGGCAGGAATGACAGAGAGCTTTGATAGACACTGGTATGGACTGGCGCAGGCAACCAACGACGACTGGCAAAATTTTCGTCAGATCTACTTCGCCGCTCGGAGTGCTAAAGGCTAAAGTCTATGAGTCAGCGTTTGACCATTGTCCTCACTGCCGTCGCTGTCATCGGTGCGTTGGTGATCCTCAATATGCTGACTTACGTCAAGGATGAGAAGTCGCATGATTTCGAAGTTACGCCGAATCGTTCAACCTACCATCCTGGTCCAACCGGTACGTTAGCGCTCTATGATCTTCTCAGTGAGTCGGGTCGCCAGGTAATGCGTTGGCGCGAAACCACAGACAAATTACTCAAACAACCGGGCTCAACCGTTTCTACCTTCGTGATAATAGGCCCAACCAAAATCGAGTTTAGTAAGGATGACGTAAAGACCCTCTTACAGTGGGTTTCACAGGGCGGACGGCTGGTCCTGATCGATCGAGGACCTGAACGGTCGCTATTACCACCATCCGAACACTGGAGGGTTAGTCCGGTGCAAATGGATTACCCGACAATAGATATTGATCCGGCTGATACCAAGCAGATGACCGAGCACGTGGTAGCGCTACAGCCGGTGCAACCCAGCGTGCTGACGCGTGATATCCAGGCTGTAATCCCATCGCGCTTTGCGTCACGAATACGAATCGATTCCGTCGCACATAATAATGCAGACGAGGTTGATGATGCCGGTAGTGTCTCCGAACCTTCTCAGGCGCCGGTGGTCCATATCGCTGATCAAACTGGAGGACTCCTTGTTGATTACGCGTATGGAGGTGGCACCATCACTCTGCTAACAGATCCATACATCGTTGCTAATAGCGGGATAACACTCAAGGACAATCTACAACTTGCAATCAACACCATTGCGCCGTACCAGGGTCTGATAGCGTTTGATGAGTATCACCAGGGTCGGGGAGTATCTGAAAATCCGATTGCGGGTTACTTTTCCGGGACGCCGGTCCTGGCCTTTGCGGCCCAGCTCGCGGCCCTGATTATTTTCCTGATCTGGACCCGAGCGATCCGTTTTGGGAGACCATTACCTCTCCCACATACCGACCGGCGTTCGACGCTCGAGTTTGTAGCCTCAATGTCCGAAATTCAGGAACGTGCCAGGTCTTATGACCTGGCGATCGAGAATATCTATTCGCGAATTCGTCGCGTACTCGCGCGTTATGCAGGCGTCGACTACAACAGTCCTCGTTCAGTAATCGCAGCAAGGGTGGCCGCTCGTTCCAATGTTGATCAGAGACAATTAGAAATACTGATGCAGCAATGCGAAAACGCAATCAATGGCGAGTCCATCAGTTGGAGACAGGCGTTAGATCTAGTAAAACGTTTGCGTGAAGTGGAACAAACTCTTGGCCTGGGCATGCGTTCCAGGGACATGCGCCAGGCCGCCGAGAAAATGGCTTCGTCCTGAAAGACCCAAAGTAAAACTTCCTTAACAGTTAGAAAGAAACAGACCGGATCGATCCTAAAGACACTCGAAAAACAAAATGGCTGAATACGTCTCCTCTACCATCGCACACATTCGCAATGAACTCAGCAAGGTGATAGTTGGCCAGGAAGATGCAATCGAACAAATATTGATTGCGGTTCTTGCAGAAGGTCACGCCCTGGTTGAAGGTGTTCCAGGAACTGCGAAAACCCTGACTGTGAAAACACTTGCGCGTATTATCAATGCCACGTTCAGTCGCATTCAATTTACTCCCGACCTGATGCCTTCAGATATTACGGGAACGAATGTTTTTAATATCGCCACGTCAAATTTCAATTTAAGACGTGGCCCTATCTTCACAGACATTCTGCTGGCAGATGAGATCAACCGTACGCCTCCAAAAACTCAAGCAGCCCTGCTGGAAGCAATGGAAGAGAGGCAGGTAACTATCGATGGTGAGGCTCATCAACTTCCCCCGATCTTCACAGTTCTCGCGACAGAGAATCCAATCGAATACGAAGGGACCTATCCTTTACCCGAAGCGCAGCTCGATCGATTTCAGCTAAAGATACAGCTCGGATATCCATCCGAGTCAGATGAGCGAGAAGTGCTAAGTCGTTGGAATTCAGGGTTCAATTCGAAGCGGTTGGACCAGGTCAACCTCGTGCCTCTTTCTGATCCGATGGCGATCGTCAAATGCAGAGCAGAAGTAGCTGCCGCACAGATGGAGCCGGGGGTACAGCATTACGCAGTCGACCTGGTTCGACGGACACGCAGTCATCCTTTCGTGCACTACGGCGCCAGTCCTCGAGCAGCGGTCGCTTTGTTGCTTTGTTCGAAAGCACTTGCGGCGATTCGCGGTCGCGAATTCGTCACTCCCGATGATGTCCGAGATGTCTCGTTACCCGTACTGCGGCATCGCCTAACACTGCGCGCCGACGCCGAGCTCGATGGTGTAACTCCTGATGCCGTGGTTACTGACATCTTGAAGTTGGCTGAGGTCCCGCGCTGAGCATTCGTTTTCCGAAACACTTCTGACATAAAGCGATCATGACAGCCGGAGATCGTTGCGTCACTCCGGTTGTAGCTCCCGCCAAAGAAATCTACAAAATTGGAAGGCCTCCAAATTTTCGGGACGGATCCTCACAGTTGACTTTCGAAAAAGCTGAAACTATTTGAAAGTTTCAGATCGTCGCTCAGGGAACAAACTTTGCTTCAACCCCAACAAAGTACTCCCCGCCGGTCAGGTCCATCCATTGGATCTAATTTCTTGCTAAGAACAAGAAGGAGAAGTTTTATGTTCAAGAGAATGGCGCAAGCCTTGTTTTGCCTCGCCATGATCATCGGCGTAACTGGAGTTTGTTTTGCGCAAGCTACAGGAGGCATTAAAGGTACCGTCAGCGACGCTGCAGGTGCTCTGGTTGCCGGAGCGTCCGTCGAAGTTTTAAACAACAACACTGGAGACAAACGCACTACAACTTCTGCCGATAATGGCAGTTTCAGCATAACCAATCTTCCGGTTGGCACTTATACCGTTACCGCGAGTGCGACTGGCTTTTCGCCCGCAACCGCACAAGACGTACAAGTATCCGTGGCATTTGTCACCGATGTGACGCTGGCCCTTGCAGTTGGAGGAACTACAGCGAATGTAACAGTCACCGCTGGTGATATTCAGACTCAACTCAATAATACGGACCAACAGCTGTCTACCTTGATCGATAATAAAAAGATCATGGACCTGCCGTTGCTCAGTCGCGATCCAAATGGCCTGATCCTGCTAGCACCGGGTGTAACACAAACACAGACTTCGCTCGGTGGTTTTAGCGTCAACGGGCAGCGGGAGCGAAACAACAACTTTCTGGTAGACGGCATTGACAACAATGATGCGGATGTTCCCGGAATCGCAGGTGGCGCTGCTACTCCCAACATTGACGCTACTCAGGAATTCAGAGTTTTAACAAGTAATTTCAATGCAGAGTATGGTCGCAATACAGGCGCAGTCATCAACGTCGCAACAAAGAATGGAACGAATCAATTTCACGGCGGCGGCTACATGTATTACCGGTCCGGGAGATTTGCAGCACGCAATTTCTTTGATGATGAGAAAGCACCTCTTCAACGCAAACAATTTGGTGGTTCGATTGGTGGACCAATTGTTAAGGATAAGGCCTTCTTCTTCTTCAACTACGAAGGCGATCGATCGCTAAGTTCGACCACGGAGACTCGCACTGTTCCTTCAGCACAAGCTCGTTTGGGCATCTTTCCAAATACTCCGTTTGGGACTCTGGATGTTGGACTAAACGGCGCAAACAATAGAAGCGCGCTCGGTATTTGCGATGTCTTCGGTGCACCAGGACTTTGTCCCTTGATCTTACCCAATGGCAATCTCGGTATTAACCCTGGGATGCAGAAGATCTTGAACCTGTATCCGCTCGGCAATGTTTCGGGCCAGGGAACTTTACCAGGTGTGTTTGATCTCTTCAGGTTCACCGCACCCAATCGATCCGAGGTTGACACTACAGCCTCTCGAATCGATTGGCATGTGAGTGAAAATCACACTTTGACGGGCAGCTTCAATACAAGTAATGGCGACTTCGACCTATTCCCCGAGACTTTTCCGGGAACGGGCGATAACAGTCGCACGCCTCAAAAGAGCTATCTTTTGAGTCTTAATCTGACCTCCAACTTGACTCCCAGTCTTATCAATGAACTTCGATTCGGCGGAAATCGCATCGAAGCGATTTTCAATGGTCCTGGTGACGGAGGCTCTAGTCGGGCCGTCTTCGATCAAATTCTTTCGGATTTCGCAGCTGGCGGAATCGACAATCAGCTACAGCCTTTTGGTGGACCAAATGGCGAGTTAGTAAATCTATCCGGTGGCACCATTACCCCGTTTGCAGCGTTCGACACGCAATTTCGTTACTCGGGCACGACGGTGCTTGGCGACACTTTGACATGGGTCAAGAACAATCACACGCTACGAGGAGGGTTTGAGTATCGTTGGATCTATTCCAACGGAGCGAGCAACTTCGGTCGTAGCGAATCGATCAACTTCAACACAGCCCAATTCGGAGGCTCGTTTCTTCAAGACGCGGATGGTAACTCGATACCGACCAGTGGTATTGGAGGCCAACTGCAGAACTTTGCCAGTTTGCTTTATGGATTCTTTGGTGTGCAAAGCCAGTCGCAGTTCTTTAACAAGGATCAGGTGCGAGTGGATGAAGACTATAGAGGTTATCGAGTTCGCGAGTCGGGGATCTTTGTGCAAGACACCTGGAGGATTCGTCCTAACCTTACACTTAACTATGGTTTGAGGTGGGACTACAACGGTGTGCCCTACGAAGTGAACGGACAGCTTTCAACGCTCGTAAATCAAGATCCTTCTGGTCCACAACCTGATGGAGGTTTTGAATTTCAGATCGTCGGTAAGAACTCACCCAATCCACGCTTGAATCTATGGGACAGCGACTTAAATAACTTCGCACCGCGATTCGGTTTTGCATATAGTCCCGACTGGTCGACTGGCTGGATTTCCAAGCTAACTGGTGGTCCAAGCAAGATGTCCATTCGTGGCGGTTATGGAGTCTTTTACGATCGCGTCTTTACGAACCTGTTCAGCAACTCGAGTGCGAACCCGCCTTTCCAACGTGACTTCCAGTTTCTCTTTGATTTTCTTGGTGAGAATGGTTTCACTGGAGGTATCGCGGATGAGGGCGGAAACATTCCTCGGGTGCCAACTCAGGTTACAAGTCCTTTTGCCTTCAATGGTGATGAGTTGGTTCCGGTTATCTTTGCCCTTCGAGGCAACAACGCGTTCCAGTCGAAGTTTGCGACTCCGTATACCCAAAGCTGGAATTTCGGTATTCAACGAGAGCTGGGTAATCAGTTTCTGTTTGAAGCCGATTACGTTGGTTCTCACGGTCTAAACCAGTTGAGAAATATTAGCGGAGCCTTGCCAAGCGTTCAGCGACGGAATGCAATCTGTGGAACGTCTACGGATGGACCATGCGGAGACGAGCTGGGCGGTGACCCTGCGCCGGCTCAAATCAATCCCACGGGTACTCGTTCAAATTTCCTGAACGGCGTACTGAACACCGCCTTTAATCCGATCTTCCTGAACCTGGCGCTTGGACAATCAACCTTCAACTCGATGCAGTTGCGATTGACCAAGACTCTGACCAATAAGAGATTCGGTACTGGCCAGATCCAGGGTTCTTATACATGGAGTCATTCGATGGACGACTCAGCGGATGGTCTGGTGCCGGGCGCTGGTCCAAATGGCGCCAGTGAGCGTGGCTTACCTCGCGATTCCTCGGGTTTCGCCGGTGGTTTTAGTGCGGGTGAACGCGGCAATTCGGGCTTTGACGTTCGCCACCGCATGGTATTGAACTTTATTTACGACCTGCCATTCACCTTTGAGAACAAGACTCTCAATCGTGTGTTTGCCGGGTGGACGGCTTCCGGCATCGTACAGTCGCAGACTGGAACCCCTTATAGCATTTTCGGGGCAACAGACAGCGCCGGTACCGGATTGGGCCAGCGTGCCGATTTCGCACCTGATGGACAAGGACTTTCTGATCTGTCAACGGCGGTCACCAGTGATTCGACCTATACTGGCCCGGCCCGCAGCCTGTTCAGAAATCCATGTCCCCTTAATACGGTTAACACCAGCCCCAGTACCTGTAGTGATCCGGTTGGTCCAGCCGTTGGGAGGCTTGGAACTGTAGGAAGAAATCAATTCTACGGTCCCGGCTTCAACAAGGTCGATTTTTCGATGATCAAGAGAATTCCAGTGACGGAGAATGTTCATTTCACGCTCCGCGCCGATTTCTTCAATATCTTCAACCACACTAACTTTGGCCTTCCAGGCAACGACATCAACAGTGGCCTGTTCGGTCAATCAATTACTGCGGGAGCTCCTCGAATTCTTCAATTTGCTGGGCGAATTGATTTCTAACTCGATAACAGAGTAATTCCTTTAAACCGGGGCGTTGCTTTTTAACCGAAGCAACGCCCGCTTTTTTGACCAGTACAGTACCGCGAGCGAAGCGACCGGATGGCACACTCAATGTTGATCCTCGGATGGCTGTGTTGAGTGTGTCATCCGGTCGCTTCGCTCGCGGTAATACTGGGTCGTCTTAATCTTTGTGAAGCGCCTTAGGATTCTTGAGGCGAAGCCGGGTGCGCACTTGCAGTTGCCGGACTACGCCCTTCTGACTCGAGACGGATTCGCGGATTGCGGCTCGCGCTCCAGCCCAATACTTTCTGACAACAGGAAAGTGATGGCTGACAAGTGATCAAGCATTAGTCTAGAATCGTTCACGTTGCGCTTCGTCTTCACACGACTGTTCTACCTACTGATTGCCATCGGGTTCCTGCCGCTGTCGCTCGCATGGTCGCGGCCGTGGTTGCGTTGGTTTGCGCTTTTCTACGACGTAACCATCCTGGTCCTTGCAATTGTCGATAGCCGGTTGAGTCATTTACCAACTGAAGTTGAAATCCATCGCGAATTTGGCGGCCGTTTCGAAATGGGAGCCAGGACGGAAGTTAGAATCCGTGTGCAAAACAATTCTCACCAAAGCGTGGCACTCCAGATCAAAGACGAGTTTCCACCAGGGATGCGGATAACTGGACTCAGAGAAGCAAGGCTCACCGTCGAACCTCGCACGAACGCTACGCTAATCTACGAACTCACTCCTCCCAGGCGCGGAAGGTTTGATTTTGGTTACACAGCAGTGCGCTTTAAATCGAGATGGAAACTGGTTTGGTGTGAAGCGAGAGTGTCAGCACCGGAGAGCGTCAAGGTCTATCCGAATCTGCGTCGAGCCCGTGAAGCGGAGTTGAAGGCACTTGGAGCTCGCTCAATCGTGTCATCACATCGCAAGACTTCATGGCGAGGTGAAGGCCGCGAGTTTGAGTCGATGCGCGATTACGTGCGCGGTGATGAACTCCGACATATCTCGTGGACAGCTACCGCGCGACGCGGAAAACTCACAACCCGCCAATATCAGATCGAGCGTGACCAAACAATCCTGATCGCAATGGACGCTGGCCGGCTGATGACTGCGCGAATCGAGCAGGAGACGAAACTGGATTCTGCAGTACACGCAAGCCTGGCATTGATCTCGGCGGCCGCTAGAGCCGGCGACAATGCGGGTCTGCTAGTTTTTGGAAGGAAGATTAAGAGCTATTTGCCGCCAGGTCGGGGACGCGATCACCTCGAGGCGGCCCTGGAAGCGTTGTATGCAGTTGAGCCGGAAATGATCGAGCCTTCCTATTCGCAAACGTTTGAGTTCATTTCCGCCAATAGCAAGAGAAGGTCGTTGGTGGTGTTGTTGACAGATCTGGTCGACGAAGAAGGCTCCAAAGAGTTGTTGAACTCCTTACATCTCTTAAGACCGCGTCATCTACCGTTGGTCGTTACAATCGCAGATCGCGATTTGAAGGCCGTCGTGCGTGAGATACCAACCAGCTCGAAAGAACTATTCACCCAGTCCGTTGCGGAAGAGATCATCTATCATCGTGAGGCCGCCTTGCGCTTGGTTGAATCTCTCGGTGGGCTGGCGCTCGACGT
>Ga0070680_100003122_pt1 | contig 12304 bp, 13 predicted proteins | sample KBSC73BmetaG_FD_64672 | JGI IMG/M metagenome (GOLD analysis project Ga0070680, IMG submission 64672) | Corn rhizosphere microbial communities from Kellogg Biological Station, Michigan, USA - KBS C7-3B metaG | ecosystem: Host-associated > Plants > Roots > Rhizosphere | place: USA: Michigan...
GGCAAGCTCATCGGCGGAAGTGGGCGCAACGCGGCGGCATTGATCGCCGCCGGGAGCGGGGGGCAGCCCCTACCGAGCTTCGCGATCCCAACGCATTTCCACGCGCGATTCACGATTCGCCAGCGCGATATCAGCTCGCCCAACGTGCTCGCCTACATGCCCGGCAGCGACCCGAAGCTGGCCGACCAGGTGATCGTGCTTTCGGCGCATCTGGACGGCTATGGCTACGGCGAGCCCGTCAAGAGCGACCGGATCTACAACGGCACGCTCGACGACGCGGCCTATGTCGCGCTGCTGATCAGGCTGGCGGAACGCAGGCAAGGGCATCCCTACCGCCGTCCGATCCTGTTCGCCGCGTGGACCGGCGAGGAGAAGGGGCTGCTCGGGTCACGCTGGTACGTCGCGCATCCGACCGTGCCGCTGTCGAGGACGGCGGCCGACATCAACCTCGACCAGCTTCGGCCGATCTTCCCGCTGAAGCTCCTGACGGTTCACGCGCTCGGCGACACTACGCTCGGCGCCGATGCACGGACGGTGGCGCACAGCATGGGCATAGAAGTGCAGCGCGATCCCGAGCCCGAGCGCAACTTGCTCCAGCGGTCCGATCAGTGGAACTTCCTCAAGACCGGAATTCCCGCGACCGCGTTCGTATTCGGCTACCGTCCGGGTTCACGCAGCGAGCAGATTTACCGGCAATGGTACCGCACCGGCTACCATAAGCCGCAGGACGACCTCACACAGTTGATGGATTTCAAGGCGGCAGCGGATTTCAACCGTTTCTTCTATGCGCTGGTGGAGCGCGTAGCGAACAAGCCGGAGGCGCCGGCGTGGATGCAGGGGAGCATTCTGAGGCCGCGCTGAAGCAGCCGTTGCCGCGCCGTTGAAGGAAGCTTATTCTTGCCGCTTCAGGCTGGGCGGAAGGGGGCTTCGTCATGCTCAGGCGATCGGTTTTTGCGCCGGGGAGTCTCGTGCTCGTCATTGCAGCGGGTGCGGCGGCGCTGTGGGGCGTTCCGGCCATGGCGCAGGTTTCCAAGCCTCCCGAACACAACGTGCCCGCGCCGCAAAATGAGTCAGAGCAACATCTCTCCGACCTCGCGAAGCAGGCCGATGACGCGTTCAATAACGCGCTCGCCGCTCGCGATCATTGCAATCCGAAGGGTGTCGCCGACGCTGTCGACCAATTGCAGCAACTCGAGCAGGAAAGCCGTGGCGCCGCGGCGACGGCGCGCGCCGCGGGAGGTTCAAGCGCCTTCCGGTCTGATTTCGCCGACACCGTCCACAAGAGGATCGCCGGCGCGCTCAAGACCGCCAAAATGATGAAGGCCTTCTGTCCGCAGAACCCGCCGAAGCCGGCGCAGACGGGCAAGCCTCCGGCCAAGCCACCCGAGCCGCCACCACCGCTGCCGCCGCAGCCGGGGACGACTCCGCAGGCGGGCGGTACGCAGCCCCCGCAGCCGCCCCAGCCTCCGCCGCCTTTGCCGCCGATGAGTGCCGACCAGTTCATCGCCTTCGCCGAGGACGAAGCCGAGGATACTTTCGACGATTATGTCGACGCGGCGCTGCACTGCGATGCGAAGGGCATGCAGGAGGCGCTCGACGAACTGAAGGCACTCGAACAGAAGGCGCAGGAGATCAGAGACGCCGCGCAGATGGCGGGAAAATACAGCAAGATCAGCGTCCTGGATGCCGACGCCGTGTACGAGAACATCCACGCGATGGTGTTGGACACGGCCAAGGTGAAGCTGCGCTGTCCGCTGCTGCCGCAGCCCAAGCCCCAGGTATCACCGCCCTGTCCGCCTGCGAAGCCGGAGCAGCCGCGACCGGACGGCTCGACGTCGATGCTGCCGCAATTGTCGCAGCCGCTCAGCGGCTTCGCGATGGGCATGCTCGCCTATCATAACGAGCTCCGATCCTATGCTGGAATGCCGCCGCTGCGGTGGAATCCGCTGCTTGCGACCCACGCGATGGACTATGCGACCACGCTCTCGCAGTCGGGCGAGCTTCAGCATTCGTCGCGACAGGGTCGTGACAACGAGCGCGAGAACATCGTCGTCGGCGCGCATGGCGTCACCGCACCCGTGGCCATGGCCGGGATCTGGGGCAGCGAGCTGCAATATTTCCGTCCGGGCAAATTCCCGAACGCGTGCATGGGCGACTGGTCGAAGTGCGGCCACATCACGCAGATCCTGTGGGGCCGGACCACGGAAGTCGGCTGCGGATTTGCCGCTGGCCGATACGACGCGCTCGTCTGCCGTTACTCGCCGCCCGGAAACCAGGACGGCAAGTATGTGCTGCAGCTACCCAAGGGCTGGCCGTGTGAGGGAATTACTCCGGCGGATGAGGCCGACAGGCCGGAGCGCGGTCGATAAACGCGAGTTAACAGCAACTTAGCGTTTACCGGAACATTGACTCGCACCACCCTGTTTTGCTGATCAGCAAAGGCAAATCCGGGAGGTCGAGTGGTGCGGACGACGAAGTTGATGTTTGCCGCAGCAGTGCTTGCCACGTTTTCGACCTCGAGCGACGCGAGAAAGTTCCATCTCATACGCTCGCATGCGCATCGACCAACCGGCATTGCAGTGGCGCGGCCTCAGCCTCAACCGGTCCACTATCAGTGGAGCCTCGGCGCCGCACCGAAGGCGCACGCCGACTTGGTCGCCCGGTTCGGCAAGGTCGGACTCGACCCAGGGCAATATGTGTGGGCCGGCAGCATACCCGAGGGCGACACGCGGGTGATCATCGACCGGCTGACGCAGATGGCGTACGTCTACAGAGCGAACGAACTGGTCGGCGCCGCCCATGTTTCGACCGCCAGGCAGGGCCACATCACGCCGCTGGGGGAATGGTCGGTCCTCGAGAAACGGCCGTTCTACAGATCGAAGAAATACGACAATGCGCCGATGCCGTGGATGGAGCGGATCGACCAATATGGCATCGCGCTCCACGGCGGCGGAATACCCGGTTACCCCGAGAGCCACGGCTGCATCCACCTGCCGATGAAGTTCGCCCAGAAGCTCTACGGGCTGACCAAGATCGGCACCAAGGTCATCATCGAAGGCTGAAGCCGGCAAGGAGCGGCGGCCGAACCGCGGTCCGGCCACTCTCCTCGCGGCTGTACGGCTTCAGCGGCGGCCGCGGCCGCTGCCGGCGGGTTCGCTGTTCGTGCCCAGCGTCGCGGCGCCGGTCGGATCGTTCTCGGGCGCAGTCGCCTCGGTCGCCTGCTGGACCTCGCCCGAAGGATCGTGAGACAGGCCGCTGTTGGTCATTCCGGTGCGCAGCGGCTGGTAGCTTGCGTGCCGCTGACGACGCCATGCGTCGAATTCGCTGTGGAACTGCTGTTCGCGCTCGCGGCAGTAATCGGCATAGTCGCGGTCTAGCTCGCTCATGTGGCGGTCGCGCCAGCTGCGATAATGGTCGTCCGGCCGCGCGCTGAAGCTGCGCCGTCCGGAATCTTCGCCGCGCCAGCGGTTCTCGTCCGACCAGTCACCGCGGCGCCAATCGTCACCGCCGCGCCAGCTTCGCTCGTCGCGATCGCGGTCGTGCGATCCGTGCTGGCGATGGTCGCGATCGCGCCAGCTGCGGTCACGATCGCTTTCGCGATCCCGATCCATGCCGCCGTCGATTCCGTAGCCGTCTTCGAGGTAGCCGTGCGCCATGTTCAATTCCTCCTTTGCTCGCGAATGTCCAAAAGGCGTTGCGCCTTGCTGGTTAAACGAACGGCAGCAGGCTTCGGATGCGCTCCGCCACCGCCGCGGCGAGTGGCTGAACGCGGCTGGAAGTGCGTTCAGCGCGCGGACTGCGGCGGGTGAACGGGAAGCTGGAGGGTCGTCAGCAACCCCGGCCGGTTGTCGTCGAGCAGCAGCTCGCCCTCGTGGAGGTGGGCGATCGAACGGGCGAGCGCCAGCCCGAGCCCGGCGCCCTCGTCGGACCGGCTCGAATCGAGCCGGCCGAAGCGCCGCAAGGCCTCTTCGCGCCGCTCGAGCGGAATGCCCGGCCCCTTGTCGCCGACCTGAACTCGGATCTGCTTGTCTCCGGGCTGCACGCGCACGTCGATCTCGCCGCCAGCCGAGCCGTAGCGGATCGCATTTTCAATGAGGTTGCTGAGCGCCTGGGCAAGAAGCTGGCGGTGGCCGAAGAGCGGTACCGGCCGCTCAGGCCGGTCGAAGCGCAGCGCGGCGCCGCGTTCGTCCGCCACCGGATCGTACATTTCCGCGAGCTCGGCGGCGAGCTCGCTCACATCGAACCAGGCGAACTGCTTGCGTCCGGTGAGCGCTTCGGAGCGGCTGATCTCGAGGATGGTCGAGAGGATTCGGATCAGTGCGTCGGCGTTGCGGACGACGCTGTTCAGAAGCTCTTCCTGCTCGCCGGGATCGCTCGCCTCCGCCGCTGCATGGGCTGCCGCGCGGAGCCGGCTGGCAGGCGAGCGAAGGTCGTGCGCGAGCGAGTCCGTGAGCAGCCTCAGCTCTTCCATCAGGGCGCTGATGCGGTCGAGCATGGCGTTGATCTGCATGCCCAGCCGGTCGAACGAATCGCCGGTGCCCGAGAGCGGCACGCGCTGGGTGAGGTCGCGGGCCGTGATCCGGTTGGCGACCGCGGCGATGTTGCCGATCCGGCGCGCGACGTAATGGGCGAGGATCACGCCGCACAGCAGCCCGAGAAGGCCGGCGACGATGAGGGCGAGCAGAAGCGAGCGTTCGAGAGTCGCTCGAAAGGCGAGGTCTTCGCCGATGAGGCGGCCGCTGATCAGCCAGTGCCCGGTGGGCAAGCGGCTGACGACGATTTCCGCCTGGTGCGGGCTCGGCTGCCCGCGCAAGCGGATCACCGCACTTCGGTATCCCTCCTGCATCGACTGGGCCGATGGCGCCTGCGCGAGATTGCCTTCGATCTCGCGGCCGCTCGAGTCGAGCAAGCCGACCGCGGTCTGAGGGTCGGCATAGGCCAACGTATCGTCGATGGCCTCGTCGAGCGCGGTCTTGCCGCCGCTTCGATAGACATCCGTAAGGACCTTCGATTGCTCGACCACCTGGCGACGTAGGCTGGCTACCGCTTCGTCATGGGTGCGGCCGTAGATGAAGCCGATCACCGCCAGGTTCGAAAGCAGCGCGAGCAGGCCGGCGAGCAGCGCGATGCGTAAGGTGGTGGGCACGAATGCGCTTGTACGGCGTCAGGCCGCGAGCATGTAGCCCGCGCCCCTCACGGTGTGCAGCAGCGGCTTTTCAAACCCCTCGTCGAGCTTGCGCCGAAGACGGCTGACATGGACGTCAATGACATTGGTGCCAGGATCGAAATGATAGTCCCAGACCTGCTCGAGGAGCATGGTCCTCGTCACCACGCGTCCCTCGTTTCGCGCGAAATATTCGAGCAGCAGATATTCGCGCGGCTTGAGGTCGAGTTTCTTGCCCGCTCGTTTCACGGTGCGCGACAGCGGATCGATCTCGAGGTCGCCGACGGTCAGCCTGTGGTCGGCGGGCCCGATCCGCGATTCGCGCCGGCGCAGCAGCGCATTCACGCGCGCGAGCAACTCGGCAAAGGAGAAAGGCTTCACGAGATAGTCGTCGGAGCCGCATTCCAGCCCCTCGATCCGGTCGCCGACCGAAGCCAGCGCGGAAAGGATCAGGACCGGAGTCTCGATGTGCGCGGCACGAAGCGCGCGAAGGACGGAAATACCGTCGAGGACCGGGAGCATCCGGTCGAGGATGATGAGGTCGAAGCTGCCGTCGGTCGCGCGGAAAAGCCCGTCCTGGCCGTTGGTCGTCTGCTCGACGCTATGGCCTTCCTGGCTCAGACCCTTGGCAAGGTAGGAAGCGGTTTCGCGATCATCCTCGACTAGAAGGATCTTGCGGCCCATCTTCTCCAACTCCCATGCTTCGGAATTCATCGTAGATAATTCCGTACGGCGCTGGGAGGGAGTCGACCCGCAGCGCCGTACGGAAGTTCGACAAAGCTTACTTGGTCGTGCTGGCCTTGGCAGCCGTCTTCTTGGCCGACGACTTCTTCGCCGTCTTGTGGCCCTTCTTGTGCATCTTCATGTGCGAGCAGCTGCAGCGTGCGGCGTGATGACGCGCGTGATGTCGACGAGCCGCGGCCTTATGCTCCTTGGCCTCGGTCGCGGTCGATTCACCCTCGGCCTTCGCCTGCTTTGCGACAGACTTCGTGCTCTTCGTCATCGTCTTCGCGGGCGCCGTCTTCGTCGTCGGCGCAGCCATCGCCGGAGTCGCCATCAGTGCGAGCGCAGCGAGCGATCCAATCAAAGCTTTCATTCTTAACCTCCTCGTCCACGGCACGGATGTGCCGGCGAAGCGGCTGATATTTCCCGGCGAGTCTCAGCCCGGTGGAAGCAACGTTAAATGGCGTTCATCCGCAAAAACATGTGCCCGGCGCGAGCCGACAGGCTCGTCCGGGCACGGTTTTGCCGAATTGGCGATGCTTACTTGGACTTGGCGGCAGTCTTCGCCGACTTGGCCGACTTCTTGCTGCTCTTCGCCTTGCTCGCCTTTTTGGCCTTCTTGGCCGACTTCTTGGCCTTGTGAGCCTTCTTCGACGTCTTGGTCACCGTGGTCTTGGCGGTCGTCGTGTTGCCCTTGGTGGTGACGGTGGTCGTCGCCTTCGTGTTGCCCGACTTCGTCGTGACGGTCTTGCTCGACGCCGGCGCCTTGGTGGCGGCGATCGCCGGGGTCGCGATGATGGCCAGCGCCGCGACCGAACTGATCAGCTTCTTCATTTGGGTAGTCTCCTCGTCTCCGGCAGCGGTGCCGGCGGACGGAGCTGATATTGGTGGGGAATTCTCAGCTTGGTTTCACCGCGATTAAAGCTTGTTCATCGCCGTTCCGAAGCGCTTTGCTTCTACCCGAGCGAGCGGCTAGGGTTTGCGGCCGATGATCGCACAAAAGACCCGTTATGCGCTGCGATCGCTCCTCTTTCTCGCCGAGGAGCAAGGGGGTGCGCCCGTCCAGCTCGCGCGGATCGCCGAAACACAGCGGGTCCCGCCAAAATATCTCGAGCTCATCATGCTCGACCTGAAGAAGGCGGGCCTGGTGAAAAGCGCTCGCGGACCGAAGGGCGGCTACAGGCTCGCGCGCTCGCCAGAGCAGATTTCGTTCGGCGAGATCGTGCGGTCGATGGAAGGCCCGATCGCGCTCGTCTCCTGCGCGAGCGCGAATTTCTACGCGCCGTGCGGCGACTGCCATGACGAGGCGACCTGCGCCATCCGCCGCGCCTTCCTGATCCTCCGCGACCAAAGCACGGCGGTACTCGATTCGATCTCGCTCGCCGAAGGCGCGCTGTGGGAAGAGCGGCTCGGCGTCGATAAGTAAGGCTTAGCGGTACAGGCCGACCTGCCGGTCCGCAGCGGGCGCCAAGGCGGCGGCGGAATTCTGGACCGGCACGGATGCTCCAGCGATCCGGACGTGCGGGGCGGCGTCGGGCCGGGCAAGCGCCGCGGCGGGTATGGCGATCAAGGCCGCCACGACGACGTCGCCGATCAATTGGCGATCGATCATCACAAACTCCAAGTCCACGACACGTGGGCGATTTGCCCGCGCACTTGTCGGGTGGACGAGCGGCGGCCGCACTAAGTTCCCGCCGTTACGGGGCCGCAACGTGGCTACACTGGCGGCGCGAGGCCTCCGAGGCTAGAAGCCGCCGCCATGTCGACTTTCACCATCGACACCGCGACGAGCCGGGCGACACCGTCGCCCGTGCCCGGCAAGCGCACGACCGCGCCCTCGATCAGCGCGCGCAAGCGCCTCGCCGGCAACCGGTTCGAGACCGACCAGCCGATAGTCATGCTCACCGCCTACACGATGCGCATGGCGCAGCTGCTCGATCCGCACTGCGACATGCTGCTCGTCGGTGACAGCCTGGGCCAGGTGATCTACGGACTGCCCTCGACCATTCCCGTCACGATGGAGATGATGTGCGCGCATGGCGCCGCGGTGGTCCGCGGCAGCTGGCATGCGCTGGTCGGGGTCGACATGCCGTTCGGCAGCTACGAAGCCTCGCCGGAGAAGGCGTTCGAGTCCGCCGCGCGGATCATGAAGGAGACCGGCTGCGCCGCGGTCAAGCTCGAGGGCGGCGAAGCAATGGCCGCGACGGTCGACCTGCTGACGCATCGCGGGATACCGGTGATCGGCCACGTCGGTCTCACGCCGCAGGCAGTGAACATACTGGGCGGCTACGGCGCCCGCGGCCGCGAGGAACGCGAGGCGGAAAGGATCATCGCGGATGCGAAAGCGATCGCCGACGCGGGCGCGTTTTGCATCGTGGTCGAAGGCGTGATGGAGCCGATCGCAACCGAGGTCGCGCGCAGTGTCGCTCCGCCGGTGATCGGCATCGGCGCTTCGGCCGATTGCGACGGCCAGGTGCTCGTCATCGACGACATGCTCGGCATGTTCGAGCGCACGCCGCGCTTCGTGAAGCGCTACGACGATCTTGCCGCGCGCATCGCCGAGGCTGCGCGGACCTACGCCGACGAAGTCCGCTCCCGCAGCTTCCCAACGGCTGACCAGACGTACAGGCCGAAGTGACGCGCGGCCGTGCGAGGGGCTTTGCCTTTCGCGCCGCAGCCGCTAGACGAGCCGCCGCCAGCTTCCGTTCATCTCGGGTGGGGAAGGGGAGCGATCGGCAAGAGGAACCCCTACCAGCGGACTGAGGAACGTCTTTGGCGCAGCCCCCGGACATCAGCGATACCTTCGTCAAGGAAGTCGACGAGAATCTTCGTCGCGACCAGATGCGCGACTTCTTCAGGGACAATGGCGGCTGGATCGTCGCGGGCGTGATCCTGTTCCTCGCGATCAGCGGCGGAATGATCTGGTACCAGCAGCATCGCGTGCAGCGCGCGGAAGCCGAGGTCGAGCAGCTCGCGCAGGTCTACAAGGACATCGGCGACGGCAACACGAGCAAGGTGCCGCAGCAGCTCGACGATCTGTCGGACAGCGGCAGCAAGGCGGTTCGCGCCTCGGCGCTGTTCACCCGCGCGGCTTTCGCGGTCCAGCAGAACGACGAGAAGCTCGCGATCGCGACATACAAGAAGATCCGCGACGACAGCTCGCTTCCGGACGCCTATCGCGACGCCGCGCTGATCCGCGAAACCGCGCTGGAGTTCGACCAGCTGCAGCCGCAGCAGGTGATCGCGCAGCTCGAGCCGCTAGCCAAGCCGGGCAATCCCTGGTTTGGTTCTGCCGGCGAGCTGACCGCGCTGGCGCTCATCAAGCAAGGCAATAAGCAGCAGGCGGGCCAGCTGTTCGCGACCCTCGCCAAGGACAAGGACGTGCCCGACGGAATCCGGAACCGTGCCATCCAGATTTCGGGAAGCCTCGGCGCGGATGCGAGCGCGGCGCTCGGGCCCCAGGCGCAATAAGGACAAGAATGATCAAAACGAGCAAATTCACCGTCGCGGTGCTGATCGCGGCAACGCTGGCGTCCAGCGGCTGCAGCATCTTCAAAAAAGGCGCGCACCCGAAGACTCCGGTGCTCGGCCAGCGCATTCCGGTGCTGACGACCGAGGGCAATGTCGAGGTCGATCCCGCGACCCAGTCGCTTCCGTTCAGCCTTCCGGCGCCCACCGAGAACAGCAGCTGGACCGAATCCGGCGGCAATGCGACCAATTCGATGGGCCACCTGGCGCTCGGCAATGCCTTGCGTCCGGTATTCTCGGTCCAGGCCGGGCGGGGCAGCAGCCTGACTGCGCGCCTCGCTGCGCCGCCAATCGTGGCGAATGGGCGAATCTATACGATCGATACGCTTGCCGCCGTCCGCGCTTTCGATGCGCGCACAGGAGCGCTCATCTGGGCGAGCCAGACCCCCGACGAGCGAGGCAACGAGGCGGCGCTCTACGGTGGCGGAATTGCCTACGACAACGGCCGAATCTTCGCCACGAACGGCCTCGGCTTCGTCGCTGAGCTTAGCGAGCAGAATGGCGGCATTCTGTGGCGGGTTAAGCCGGGCGGGCCGCTGCGTGGCGCCCCGACCGTCGCGAACGGCGCACTCTATGTCATCAGCCAGGACAACCAGATCTATTCGCTCAAGGAGTCCGACGGCTCGAACAACTGGTCGGAAGCGGCTTCGGTCGAAATCGCCGGCCTGTTCGGAGCGGCGTCGCCAGCGGTCGGGCAAGGCACCGTCGTCGCGGGCTTTTCGTCGGGCGAGCTCAATGGCTACCGCTACGAGAACGGGCGACAGGTCTGGCAGGACCAGTTGCAGCGCACCAGCATCAGCACCAGCGTGTCATCGCTGTCGGACATCGACGCCGACCCGGTGATCGACAACGGCCAGGTGTTCGCGATCGGTGCAGGCGGGCGGATGGTCGCGCTCGACATCGTCTCGGGCCAGCGGCTGTGGGAGCTGAACATTTCCGGCATCTCGACCCCGTGGGTCGCCGGCGACTGGGTATTCGTCGTCACCAGCGAAGACAAGTTGATGTGCATCTATCGCCAGAATGGGAAAATCCGCTGGATCAACCAGCTTCCGAAATATGTGAAGCCGAAGTCTCAGAGCGGGGACATCAGCTATTCGGGCCCTGTGCTCGCGGGCAATCACCTGTTCCTCACCTCTTCGACCGGACAGGTCGTCGAGTTCGATCCGGCGACCGGCAATTATGTTACGCAAATCAGCGTTGGCGCGTCGATCAGCCTGCCGCCGGTGGTCGCGGATTCGACCTTGTTCGTCTACGACGACCTCGGACGGCTGCACGCGTATCGGTAACCTCTCCCGCAAGGGGAGAGGGGCTGTTAGGAGCGCCTGATGTCGCTCCCCACCGTCGCGATTGTCGGCCGGCCCAATGTCGGAAAATCGACGCTGTTCAACCGCCTCGTCGGGAAGCGGCTGGCGCTGGTCGACGACAAGCCCGGAGTCACGCGCGACCGCCGCGAGGGCGAGGCGAAGCTGATCGGGCTCGATTTCCGGGTGATCGACACCGCGGGGTTCGAGGATGAAGACCCTGAGACGCTGCCCGGCCGGATGCGCGCGCAGACCGAGGCCGCGGTGCGCGAAGCCGACGCCGCGCTGTTCCTGATCGACGCGCGCGAGGGCGTCACTCCGCTCGATTCGGAAATCGCCCGCTGGCTGCGGGTCGAGAGCACGCCGGTGATCCTCGTCGCCAACAAGGCCGAGAGCAATGCCGGCGAAGCCGGGATCCTCGACGCTTATCGCCTGGGCTTTGGGGACCCGGTGGCGATGAGCGCCGAACATGGCGAGGGAGTCGCCGACCTGTTCGAAGCGCTGCAGCCGTTGATCGAACAGGCCCACGCCGAGCCCCTGCCCGAGGCGGAAGGGCAAGAAGGCCCGCTCAAGCTGGCGATCGTGGGGCGGCCCAATGCGGGCAAGTCGACGCTGGTCAACCGGATGATCGGCGAGGAACGGATGATCACCGGGCCCGAAGCCGGGATCACGCGCGATTCAATCAGCATCGAGTGGCAGTGGGATGGCCGACCGATGCGGCTGATCGACACTGCGGGGCTCCGGAAGCGCGCGAAGATCGAGGACAAGCTCGAGCGCCTGTCCGCGGCGGACACAAAACGCGCCGTCGATTTCGCCGAGGTGGTTGTCCTCCTCCTCGACGCCACGCGCGGGCTCGAATCGCAGGACCTCAGGATCGCCGACCAGGTGATCGCGGAGGGACGGGCGCTGATCATCGCGGTGAACAAGTGGGACGTGGCGGAGAACGCCTCGGCGTTGTTCAACGGCATCAAGGCGGCGCTGGCCGAAGGGCTGGCGCAGCTTCGCGACGTGCCGTTGCTCACCGTTTCGGCCAAGACAGGCAAGGGCATCGATACGATCCTTGAAGTGGCGTTCGAGCTTCGCGAGGCGTGGAGCCGGCGCATTCCCACGGGCGAGCTCAACCGCTGGTTCGAGAGCGCCGTCGAAGCCAATCCGCCGCCGGCACCCAAGGGGCAGCGCATCAAGCTGCGCTACATCACCCAGGTGAAGACGAGGCCGCCGAGCTTCGTCGTCTTCGGTAACCGCCTCGATGAGCTTCCCGAAAGCTACCGGCGCTATCTTCTGAACGCGATGCGCCGAGACCTGAAACTCGGGCCGGTTCCCCTGCGCCTGGACTTCCGCGGCCGCTCCAATCCCTTCGAGAAAAGCCGGCGCTAAGGAGAAATTTACCGTTCGAGCGGTAGACCCGAGCCGTGGGACCACGGCCGGGCAACCGGCCATTGAGGAGCTTGGGTTTGACCGGCGAAGCTCGGGACATCGTCGACTGGGGACACTTCGAGAAGAGCCGGACCGAGCTCGGGCCGGGCTTCATCCGCATCCTCAGCTATTTCAAGGAAGACGGCGTCAAGTCGATCGCGCAGATCGAGCA
>Ga0070680_100003124_pt1 | contig 12302 bp, 9 predicted proteins | sample KBSC73BmetaG_FD_64672 | JGI IMG/M metagenome (GOLD analysis project Ga0070680, IMG submission 64672) | Corn rhizosphere microbial communities from Kellogg Biological Station, Michigan, USA - KBS C7-3B metaG | ecosystem: Host-associated > Plants > Roots > Rhizosphere | place: USA: Michigan...
TTGGGTGCCACGAAGTACCCGGAATGTTCCACCACTGGTCCGGGCGTCGGAGTCGGATCGGGCGTGGGGTCGGGAGACGGCGCCACCGCCGCTTCCACTACAATCGCGCTCGTCGCCGTCTTCCCCTCAACGGTGGCTGTGATCGTCGCCGACCCGGCCGCGATCGCGTTGACCAGACCGCTGGCCGAGACCGTCGCAACGCCAGTCGTGGAGCTGGTCCATGTGATCGTGCGGCCGGTCAGCGTGTTGCCTTGCCCGTCCTTGGGCGTCGCCACCAGCTGTTTCGATTCGCCCACGGCCAGCGTATCCGCGCTGTCGTTCATGATCACGCTCGCCACCGCAACAATCGAGGGCGCAACCTCGGCACTCGCCGTGTCGGCCTGACCCTCACTCATGGCGCTGATCGCCGCGGTGCCGGCGCCCACGCCAGTCAGCAGGCCGCTGGACGATACCGTGGCAACCTTGGCATTGGAGGAGGCCCAGGTGAGGGCGCGGCCGGTCAAGGTGCTGCCATCCGCGGCCTTGGTCGTGGCACTCAGCTGCACCGTCTGGCCTGCGGTGACCGAGATCGGCGATGGCGAGAGAACCACGCTTGCCACCGCGACCACCGGCACCGGCTGGATTGCGAGTGCCGCGTCGCTGGATACGCCGCCGGCACTCGCCTTGATGACCGCGTTGCCGGCCTTGACGCCGGTCACCCGGCCCGAGGACGTGACCGTCGCAATGGAAGTATTGGAACTGCCCCAGGTAACCTGCGCACCGGTCAGCGCCACACCATCCGCGGTCAGCGGCTCCGCGGTGAGGACCAGCTGCTGGCCGACGATCAGATTGGCGGAGGCCGGGGAGATGGCGATCGAATCAACCGGAAGCGCCACCGATGAAATGGAGGCGGTGACCGTGTCGGCGAGGCCATCGAGCGTGGCAGAAATGAGCGCGGTGCCTGTTTTCACAGCCGCCACCGCTCCACCCGCCACGCGTGCGACCGTGGTATCCGAGCTGCGCCATATGACCGTGCCGAGGGGTACTTCGGTACCCTGCCGGTTGCGGGCCGTTACGGAGAGCTGGCTGGTAGCTCCGACCACAATGGAGAACCCATCCGGCGCAATTTCCAGCGAGGTGGCCGTGGTCTTCCAGCCGGAGTTGCCCGGACGGTCTACCCCGCGCCGAAGGGACGCCTCCGACGTGCCGTCGGGTGCGAGTCCGGTAGAATCAGTGCAAGCGTTCAGAGTGAGACAGAGTACGGCTATGACGGATCCGAGCACAGTGGCCCTGGCCGCAGAAAGACGGAGCATGATGCATCCTCATCTTCGTCCGGTGGGGCGGCTCGACTGGCATGGCACGCGTGAGCGTGCGGTAGCCTCGTAGCTTTGCGCCGCCGGCTTTCGCCGGGTTTGCCGTTTACCGCGGCCCTCAGATGAGGGTGATCGCGAAGGTACTGCCTGAAGCGCCAGGGGGGTCCGCTTCCCAAGCTGCTCCTAGAATTGCCGCTCGGACAGCACGGCGCAAGACCTGGAAGCAGAGGGCAGCGTTGACCGCGACGGTAAGGAAAGGCGGCATTTCCCGTGCCTTCCACCGTGCGGACGAGAAGATTGCAGAAACTTGCAGCGCGCGCGGTGACGCACATCACTTTTTTTGAACTCGACGTGCGCGGACGGATGAACCGGCATTAGTGCGCCGCCAGAAATGACTTGCTTGCAGCGGGCGCCCCGCATCGGCGGTACCCGGAGACCAGATCGAGGCCAGGCATGCGATTGGCAGTGTTCACCAACCAGTTCCCAGGGCGCCTCAATACATTCTTTGCACGCGACATGCGGGCGCTGCTGGAGTGCGGCATCGAACTGGAGATCTTTGCATTCTACCCCCCTGACCAGGCTCTCTGGCGCCACGTTCCAGACCTGCTCAACCCCGACATTCTGCCCCGCGAGCGGGTCCACCATTTCCGGGTGGCCGACCTGGCCCTGGCCGGCGCACCATGGCCTCCATCTCGCGCGGTCCCATTCGCCCGCGACGCTGCGCCACTCCTGGCCGCGGCCGCCCGGTTCGGCGGTGGCCATGTGGTCAAGTCCGCGTACGCCTCTGCTTACGCGTGGGCGTGCGCCAAACGATTCGGCTCGGAACGCTACGACCATATCCTCGCCTACTGGGGCAATCACGCAGCGTCAGTTGCCTACCTGTTCCAGCGACAGACCCAGCCGGACGTGCCCTTTTCCATGTTCCTCCACGCGCGGATGGACCTGTATCATCAGCCCGCATTCCTGGGCGCCAAGATGCTTCACGCCGACAACATCTTCCTGGTGTGCGAGTTCAACCGGGGCTACCTCCGGCAGCACTTTCCAGACGTCTATCCCCGGATCGCCGACCGCATCCACGTGCATCATCTGGGACTGCCGCTGGAGCAGATCCCGTTCGAACCGCACCATCGTGCCGGCAACCGGCTCGTCGCGGTTGGCCACCTGGAAGCGCTGAAGGGATTCGCCGGCCTGATCAGCGCGATCGCCAGCCTGCGGAAGCGCGGCATCGAGGTTTCGCTTGACCTGATTGGCGGCGGACCGCAGGAAGGCGAACTACGCCGGCTTGCGTCCAGCCTCGGCGTTGATACGCAGGTCACCTTCCGCGGCTGGTGCTCCTCGGACGAGGTGTTCTCGTTCATGCGCCAGGCGACGGCGCTGGTACATCCGTCGGTGGCGCCCGACGCGATGCCGACCGTCGTGAAGGAAGCACTGGCCGTCGGTACCCCGGTCATCGCATCAGACCTGGCCGGCATTCCCGAAATGCTGGATGACGGCCGCTGTGGCGTGCTGATTCTCCCGGGCAACATTCCCGCCATCGAAGAGGCCATCGCCGGGCTGCTGGCTGATCCGGTGCGGCGGCAAGCGCTGGCTGGAGCCGGACGTGCGCACATGGAAGCCGGCTTTGACATGTGGCGTAACGGGCGCATCCTGGCGGACCGGCTGCGCACCACTGTCCGCGCTGAACGGGGGCCACATGCCATCGCATCCTGAGGTCCTCCTGCCACCGCCGCGAATGAGAAGCGCCGGACTGGACGACCGGCCAGCGCGGCCATCCGGAGCGATCGCGCCGGAGCATCGGCCCATGCACCTGGCGATCCTGACCCAGTACTACCCGCCGGAAATCGGTGCACCCCAGGCACGCCTGGCGTCGCTGGCCGAGTCCCTGGTGCGCCGCGGGCACCGGGTGACGGTGGTGACCTCAATGCCCAACTACCCATCAGGCGCGGTCCAGCATGGGTACGGCGGGCTGGTAAGGCGCGAGCATCGCAACGGTGTTCGCATCATCCGTTCATGGCTGGTCCCGACCCGGCGCTCCGCCATGATTCCGCGGCTGGCATGCTATCTCTCATTCGCCGCGTCGTCGGCCGTTGCGGGCGCAGCGCTGCTGGAGCCGTCCGATTACCTGATGGTCGAGAGTCCGCCACTCTTTCTCGGGCCGACCGCGCTGCTGCTCGCGCGACTCAAGCATGCGCGGCTCATCTTCAATGTCTCGGACCTGTGGCCGGAGTCGGCGGTTCGCCTCGGTGTCGTGCGGAGCGGAAGCGTTGGGCACCGTGCAAGCGCCGCTCTTGAAGCGGCATGTTACCGGCATTCCTGGCTGGTCACGGGTCAGACCCGGGATATCGTGGATGATATCCACGATCGCTTTCCATCGGTCTGCACCTATCACCTCTCCAACGGCGCTGACTGCGAACGGTTCGGGCCGGAGCGGAGCCATCCGGCTGCGCGCAAACTGATACACCTCGAGGGTCGCTGTTCCGCACTCTATGCCGGACTGCATGGTCTGGCCCAGGGACTCGATCAGCTGCTGGATGCGGCGTCCGCGATGCCGGACGACAGCGGCCTGGAGTTCGTGCTGATGGGCGATGGGCCACTGCGCGAGCGCCTTGTCCGGCGCGCGCAGATCGAGGAAATCCCTCACATCCACTTCCTGGAGCCGCGCCCGCACGCCGACATGCCGGCGATGCTGGCCGCGGCGGACATTCTGCTCGTTCCGCTGCATCAGGCACTGACGAATGCGGTACCGTCCAAGCTGTATGAGGCACTGGCGACTGGACGTCCCGTGGTCCTGATTGCTTCCGGCCAGGCCGCGCACATCGTCCGGGATGGTGAGGCAGGTATCGTCGTGCCGCACAATGACCGGGCGGCGCTGGCGGCGGCCCTCCTGCGCCTGGCCGGAGACCCAGGCCTTCGGGCCCGGCTGGGAGCCAACGGCCGCCGGATTGCGATGGAGCAGTTCGACCGCTCACGCATAGCGGACGGCTTCCTGGCTGTGCTGCAGGCGGGACTCGCGCGCCGGGTACACGTCCATGACTGACGTGACGCCGCCTGCGGGCGATCGCCTCCGGCTCGGGTCGTTGCCGTCAGGTCCGGGCGACGGTGTCGCGGATGACGCCGCGCGCATCGGTGATGTCTATGCGCGGCGCCGCGCCGGAAATCGGTATGACTGGGACCAGCCCGGTCAGCTGTTCATGATGCAGGGGCTGGAGCGGCAGCTGCTGCGTGCATTGCGACGGCACCAGTGCCTGCCGCTCCGCGGGCGCCAGATACTGGAAGTCGGGTGTGGTAACGGACATTTCCTGCGGGAGCTGATGAAGTGGGGCGCCGATCCGGCCAACCTGGTCGGCATTGACCTGCTTGAATCGCGGCTCGCCGACGGAAGGCGCCATGTGCCGGCCGGCCTCCGCCTCCTGCAGGGCAACGCGGCCTCGATGGCGTTTCCCGACGGGGCGTTCGATCTCGTGCTGCAGATGACCATGTTCACTTCCATCCTGTCGGGAGCCGTCCGCCGCCAGGTTGCCGCCGAAATGCTCCGTGTGCTGGCCCCGGGCGGCTGGATTGTCTGGTATGATCTTCGAGTGGACAACCCGAAAAACCCTGACGTCCGGGGTGTGGGTGCAGCCGAAATTCGCGACCTGTTTCCAGGAACCACAATCCAGCTGCAGTCGGCCACCCTCGCGCCCCCGCTCGCCCGGGCGCTGGCGCCGAGGGGCTGGTGGTTATGCTCGCTGCTGGTTCGGCTTCCTCTCCTGCGCAGTCATTATCTCGGCTTGATCGGCAAGGGCACGCATCGGCCAGGGGCAACCAATGCCTGACTTTGCGCCATCCCCCACCGTGACGCCGCTCCGTACGGAGTTTCTGGCCTTCGCGCCACCGTTGATCGGTGAAGAAGAGATCGCGGAAGTGGTGGACACGCTCCGCTCAGGATGGATTACGACCGGGCCCAAGACAGCCCGTTTCGAACAGGAGTTTGCCCGCTACCTGGGGGCACCCGGCGCACTGGCGCTCAATTCGTGCACGGCGGGACTGCATACAGCGCTGCAGACCATCGGAGTCGGCGATGGCGACGAGGTCATCACCTCACCGCTCACCTTTGCGGCCACGGCCAACGTCATCGAACATGTCCGGGCACGCCCGGTCTTTGTGGATGTAGAGGCTGACACGCTGCAAATGGATCCGGCTCACCTGGAGTCTGCGGTGACCTCGCGGACGCGCGCCATCATCCCGGTCCACTTCGCCGGCCACCCGGCTGACCTCGACGCCATCGGGGCCGTCGCTGCGCGGCACCGGCTCACGGTGATCGAGGATTCCGCCCACTCGTTGCCGGCCCGCTATCGGGGAAGGCTGATCGGTTCGGGCGACAACCCGGTCGCCTTCAGCTTCTACGCCACCAAGAACCTCACCACTGGTGAGGGCGGCATGCTGACCGGTGACCCTGCCTTTCTCGAGCGCGCCCGCGTGATCAGCCTGCATGGCATGAGTCACGACGGCTGGAACCGCTACGCCGAGGGTGGCCAGTGGTTCTACGAAGTGACACTGCCGGGCTTCAAGTACAACATGACTGACATTCAGGCCGCGCTGGGCCTGTGGCAGCTCAAGAAGCTCGAGTCCCACCAGCAACGCCGGCGGGCGGTGGTGGCCGCCTATCAGGCGGCCTTCGGCGAGAATGATGCCTTTGACCTGCCAGTGGAACGAGCCGACGTGGAGCACGCCTGGCATCTCTACGTATTGCGGCTCCGGCCCGGCGTCCTTGCCATCGGACGGGACCGGTTCATCGAGGAACTGACCCGCAGGCGAGTCGGCTCGTCCGTGCACTTCATTCCGGTTCACCTGCATCCGTTCTACCGGGACACCTACGGCTACGTGCCGGAGGATTTCCCCGTGGCCTGCTCGAATTATCAGCGCATGCTGAGCCTGCCGCTGCACCCGGGCCTCAGCGATACCGATGTTGCGGACGTGATCGGGGTGGTCGCGGACATCGCCCGGGAGTACCGCCGGTGACCTTCGGCAAGCGCGCGCTGGATCTTGCGGGAGGGCTGGCCGGGCTGCTGTTGCTGTGGCCGGCCCTGCTGGGCATCGCGCTCGCCATCAAGTTCGACAGCGGGGGGCCCGCTTTTTTCCGGCAGACGCGGATCGGGGAGGGTGGCACGCCGTTCCGGATCTGGAAATTCCGCACCATGCGGGAGGCCAGCGGCGCCCCCATCACGATCGGAGACGACTCGCGGATTACCCGGGTGGGGCGCTGGCTGCGCCGCTACCGCCTCGACGAGCTGCCCCAGCTCCTCAACCTGATTTCGGGCGACATGAGCCTGGTGGGGCCGCGGCCTGAGGTACCCCCCTTCGTGGCAACCTACTCACCAGCAGAGCTGGAAATACTCCGTTACCGCCCGGGCATCACCGACCCCGCTTCGCTCCGCTTCCAGAACGAGGCCGAGATGCTGGCGGCGATGCCGGATCCGATCCAGGGCTATCGGAACCAGATTCTGCCCCTCAAATTGGCGACCAGCCTGGCGTACGCCCGTGGCGCCACCACCGCCAGCGATATTGGTGTGCTGCTGGCGACACTACGAACGGTCATAGTTAACGGCTCCGGCCATGCACCGCTGGCCTCCGCCAGCCGCCACGATTCATCCGAGGTACCCGCCGATGCCCGAGTCCCCTAGGCTGGCCCGCATGCTGTCGCTGTTGGTAGCGTGCAGCCTCCTCCCCGGGCTGGCGGTGAGGCCCGTCTCGGCCCAGAACCCGCAGGCAACGGCGGGACCCGCGTCAGTCCAGACGCTGAAGCCTGGCGATGTGGTCCGGATCACCGTGTGGCGCCAGCCCGAGATGAGCGGAGAGTTTCGCGTCTCGTCTGACGGAACGATCGCCCATCCCCTCTATCAGTCCATTGATGTGAAGGATGTGACGCTGGGTGAAGCCACCGCTCGGATCCGGCAGTATCTCGCCCGCCTGACCAACGACCCCCAGGTGGTCATCGAGCCGCTGCTGAGCGTGGCGGTGGGCGGCGAGGTGCGCTCCCCGGGGCTCTATAACCTGCCCCTCGGAACGACGCTGTCCCAGGCCGTGGCGCAAGCGGGTGGTGGCAGTGATGCAGGCGTGCTCAAGAAGGTGCGACTGATCCGGGGCGACCGGCAGGAGATCGTTGACCTGACTGACACCAGGCGGAACCTCGGTGCCATGCCGGTACGCTCCGGTGACCAGATCTTCCTGGAGCGACGCAACAACGTGTTCCGTGATATCGTGGGGCCGATGGCGAGCATCCTCGGCGCGGCGGCCGCCATCGTTTCGGTGGCCCGGCGATGAACCGCCCGCAGCTCCCTCGGGGAAGGCCTTCCGGCCGTACGTCACAGCCAGCCCGCTGGCCGGACGATGACGACGGTGATCTCGCGCTTATTCCGCTCGACCTGCAACGCATCGTCGGCGTCGTCCGGCGGCACCTGCGGCTGATACTGCTCGTGGCACTGCTGGCCGCTGGCGCGGCCGGTGCGTATGCCTACCTGCGTCAGCCGATCTATAGCGCCAACGCGGTGATCCGCATGCGCGACACCCGTGCCTCACTCACCGGCGGGCTCGCGGCCGGACAGGACCAGCCGGTCGCCGGCCCGGAAGTGAATCCGCTCCTCTCGCTGATCGAAGTCCTCTCCAGCCGGACGGTTGCAGGTGCGGTGGTGGACAGCATGCCGCTGCTCCGGGTGCGGGTCGACGGCCTTCCGATCACCGCCCTCACCGGTGTGGCGATCGCAGCCGGTCAGAGTGCGGACACGCTGCGGCTCAACTTCACGTCGCAGGGAGTGACGCTCGAGGACGCGCCCACCGCAGCGCCCGTCGCTTACGGCACACCAGTGGGCCACGACCGGTTCCTCGTAATGGTCGGCGCGCAACCGGCGGCCACATCGGCCCAGATCGTACTGATACCCCGGGAGGCGGCGGTCAACTCGGTCATCGGCAACCTGCAGGTGCGTGCCCGGCCGAACACCGACATTGTGGATGTTCGGTTCCAGGCCGACGATCCCTCGGTGGCCCAGCAGGTCGCCAACCGGCTGGTGATCCTGTTCCAGGGCGCCAACGCCGAGGATGCTCAGCACGAGTCACACTCTCGCCGTGTGTTTCTCGAGGGGCAACTTCGCGAGGCCGACAGCGCCCTGGCCCAGGCGCGGGAAGCGGTGGCCTCATTTCGGGTGCGGCAGCGCGCCTTCAGCGCCAAGGAGCGGTTTACCTCGCAACAGACGAGCGCCGGCCAGCTGGCGGCGCGCCGCAACGAGCTCACCACGGAACGCCAGCTCTACCAGCAGATCCTGCAGCGCATGGACGACCCGAACGCACCGGCCGGCGAGGCGATTCTGGCATTGCTGTCATCCCCTGGCCTGGGCGAGAATCCGGCCATCAGCCAGCTGAGCGAGCAGTTGGCGCGGTATCAGACCCAGAAGGATTCGCTGACGTCGGGCCCCTATGGCAGCGCGGCCACTAATCCCGACGTCACCCGGCTCACGGCGCTGATCACCACCACCCAGGACCGGCTCGCACTGGCCGTCCGTGGCGCCATCAGCGTGCTGGAAGACCGGATCGCGGCGGTCGATGCGCAGGCCCGGAGCGCGCCCCCATCCTATCAGAAGCTCTCCACCAACGAGAGCGACGAGGCCACGCTTCTCGAAGCGGTTGACGCGCACCGACAACGGGGTGACCAGCTGCGTGAGGAGTACCAGAAGGCGCGCCTGGCGGAGGCGGTTCAGGTGGGACAGGTCGAAATAGTGGACCCGGCAGGCACTGCCGCTGCCACAGGCCTCGCACCGCGGCTCATCGTGATTTTCGGCCTGATCATGGGCCTGACGGCTGGATGCGGACTGGCATTCCTGGTGGAATACCTCAAGCCGACCATCTGGCGCCAGCAGGACCTGGCCGGCATGCTGGACTCGGAGAATCCGATCGTGATTCCCCGATTCAGCAGTGGCCGCCGCCTGTTTCACGCTCCCAGGCAGCACGGCGCCCAGGCGCTGACCATGATCGGCGAGCCCAGAGGCGGCACCGCCGAGGCGCTGCGCGCCTTGCGCACCAAGCTGATCTTCTCGCATGACTACGCCAACCTGAAGACGCTGCTGATCACCAGCACCGCCGAAAGCGAAGGCAAGTCCACGATGGCGGCTAATCTGGCCGTGGCGTTTGCCCAGCAGGGCGTTCGCGTGCTGCTGGTGGACTCCGACATGCGCCGCGCCAATCTCCATCGCATGTTCGGCCTCGAGCGCTCACCGGGACTGTCCACGCTGCTCGAGGGCCGCGCCGACCTGGCCGACGTCATTCAGCTCACCACCGTTCCCAACCTGTCGCTGATGGCGGCCGGGAGCACGCCGGACAACCCCGCGGAACTGCTGGGCGGCGCCGGGGTCCGGGGCACGCTCGATCGCATGGCGGCGGGGTTCGACCTGGTGCTGCTGGACTCGCCTCCCGTGCTCGCCGTGGCGGATGCTTCGATCCTGGCCGCCATGACCCACGGCGTGCTCATGGTTGTACGAGCGGGGCGGGCGGAGCGCGACGCCATTGGCGCAGCCCGCGACCAGCTGGAAGAGGTGGGGGCCCACGTGGTGGGTGCCGTGCTGAATGATCCCGACGGCGAAGTCGTGCGGTCCGGTGGCGCGTACTACTTCTATGGTTACGACAGCACGTCACGCTAGCCCGGCAATGGCAATTCCTTCGGCGGTCACCGCCCAGCGCCGGCCCGAGGAGACGTACATTGTCGCGGAGATCGGCAAGGGATTCATTCAAAGTGCCGATGACCGTCCGGTCTCCGAATACCTCGCCAACGCCATCGCGCTGGTGGACGCAGCGGCTGAGGCGGGCGCTGACGCCGTCAAGTTCCAGACCCATGACGTGACGGACGAACAGGCGCCGGTGCCGGTGGTCTCGCCCCATTTTGATGGCGCCGACCGCTTCGCGTGGGTGAGCCGGAATACCCGCGCGACACCGGTCGCCGGCTTCTGGCAGCCGCTGATCGCGCACTGTCGGCGCAGGCGCATCACGTTCTTCACCACCCCGATGAGCCGGGGCGCGGCCCGGAAGCTGGCAGCGTTCGACCTTCCGCTCTGGAAGGTCGGCTCGGGCGACCTGCTGGACTATGTGCTGCTCGATTACCTGGCCCGGACGCGCAAGCCGATCATCGTCTCGACGGGGATGGGCAGCCTGGCGGAGGTGGACGCAACCGTTGCTTTCCTCGCGCGGCGGCAGGCGACGATCGGCATCCTGTACTGCGTCAGCCATTACCCCGCTCCGGACAGCTCATTCAACCTGGCGAGCATCGAGCTCCTCCAGCACATGCATCCCCAGGCCACCATCGGATTTTCCGACCACTCGATCGGAAGCGACATTGCGCTGGCAGCAATCCGGGTCGGGGCGCGCGTGCTCGAGAAGCACTTCTCCTTTGCCCGCGACCTGTGGGGCTCCGATCACAAGGTGTCCATGACGCCCAGCGAGCTGAAAGCACTGGTCGGCGCCGTGCGGGGCGGCGCCTCCCGGGACGTGGATCCGTCACCCTGGTATGGCCAGCGGGACCGCGAACTGGAGGGAGCTCACAACCAATTCCGCCCCTACTTCTTCAAGACACTGGTGGCCGCGTGCGACATGCCGGCCGGCACAATCCTCACGCCTGATGCCGTCTGTGCCATGCGGCCCCGCATGCACCTCGCCGGGCTTCCATCGGATGCATACCCGGCCGTGATCGGCAAATCCCTCAGCCGGAGTGTGCGCGCCCTCGAGCCGCTGCCGGAGACGGCACTCAACTAGCATGGCCCGCACCGTCCGTCATGTCTGCTTTGTGATTACCAGCTTTGTGCACTACAGCCGGAACCTCCTGATCTTGCGGGAGCTTCGGAAGCGCAAGGACGTAAAGCTCTCCATTCTGGTCGGGGGCTCCGCGCTGGTCAGCAAGTACACGTCGTCCTATGGCTCGACACTCGAGCTGCTGGCGCGGGACGGGTTCAAGCACGTCCATCCCGCGCATTTTACGCTCGAAGGAGACAGCGTGGCGGTCAAGACCAAGACCGCCGGCCTCGGTATCATCGAATGTGCCAGCGTGTTCGGGATGCTGCGGCCTGACCTCGTGATGGTCCGGGGCGACCGCTTCGAAGTGCTGTCCGCGGTGGTGGCCGCCGCCTACATGAGCATCCCCGTCGCGCACATCGAGGCCGGTGATACCAGCGGAACGATTGACGAAAGCGTTCGACACGCCATTACCAAGCTGTCCCAGATCCATTTCACCACGCACCAGGATGCCGCCCGCCGGGTTCGCGCCATGGGCGAAGATCCGGCGTTCATCTTTGATGTCGGTAGCCCAGACGCGGAGATCGCAACCGTGCTTGCCCGGCGACCATCGCGACGCTTTGACGTCAATCGCACCGGCAGCGGCGCCGAGGTTGACCTCAGCAAGCCTTATGTAATGGTCCGTTTCCATCCGGTGTGGAGCGAGACGCCAGAGCAGATGAAACTCCAGACCCAGCTCCTCCTGGAGGCGGTGCATGGGCACGGCCTGCAGGCGCTCTGGTTCTGGCCCAATGACGACAGCGGCGCGGAAACCATCTCCCATACACTCCGGGTGTTCAATGACCGAGTGCCCGGCCATCGGATCCGTTTCCTGCGTGACCTGCCGCCGGCCATGTTCATTTCGCTGCTGGCTCGCACCCGATGCCTGATCGGCAATTCCTCGGCGGGGGTCAAGGAGTGCTCCGTGCTCGGCATCCCGGTGGTGAACGTCGGCGGCCGGCAGGGTGCCCGCAAGCGCGCAGCCAATGTGATCGTCGTCCGCGCCAGCGCGCGAGCCCTGCGACTCGCCATTTCCAGGCAGGCGCGCGCACCACGCTATCCCCGGAGCGACCTCTATACCCGGAAAGGCACTGCCCGCACCATCGCCCGCATCGCGGCCACCGTACTGCTCTACACCCAGAAGTCGTTCCATGACTGACATACGCCCCGCACGGTCGCCGGCCACGACGCTGGCAGTCATCACTGCGCGCAGTGGGTCGCGAG
>Ga0070680_100003126_pt1 | contig 12297 bp, 10 predicted proteins | sample KBSC73BmetaG_FD_64672 | JGI IMG/M metagenome (GOLD analysis project Ga0070680, IMG submission 64672) | Corn rhizosphere microbial communities from Kellogg Biological Station, Michigan, USA - KBS C7-3B metaG | ecosystem: Host-associated > Plants > Roots > Rhizosphere | place: USA: Michigan...
CCTGGAGCGGCTGGCGCGCTCGAGGGACGGGGACGACCACGGCATCGCACCGGGCGACATCGACCTCGCAGCGGAGAGCGGCCCGGCCTCGTCGGGTGGAACCGGTTCCAGCGCGAGGACGAGCGACGAGCTCTCCGCTCTCCAGACGCTCCTCACCGGCTTCGACGATCTCAACCACTGGAACGGGATCCTCCCTCCGGACAAGGTCCTGAGCCGCGAGGAGCTCGCAGCGGCGGCGAGCGACGCGGACATGTCGCCCTCGCTCAAGCGGGCGCTCCGCTACGTCCTGGATCACCCGACCCTGCTGAAACGGCTCTCCCGGTCGACGGGACTCGGCGTGACGGGGATCTCGCGGAGCGATCTCCAGCTCGGCATCGAGGACGCACGGCGGGGCGCCTCGAAGGCCACGCCGGCGAAGGCCCCCTCGGCCGTTCCGAAGCCGGCCACGTCTGCCACGAGCGCCGCGACGCCCCGCAAGTCCACCAGCAGCAAGAGCACCGACCCCTCGATCAAGGACATCCTCAACGACAAGAGCCTGAGCGTGGAGGAGAAGATCGAGATGATCCTCATGGTCCTCGAGAACCGGGCCGACGATCAGATGCTCTCCGTCACCCAGCAGATGGACCAGAACGACGACAAGAAGACCAACAAGGACGACCGGAAGAAGGTCACCCAGCTCGACAAGGTCGACCGCGACCTGAACTTCAAGATGGAGCGGCTCATGAAGCGCAAGGAGCAGCTCTCGAACCTTCTCTCCACGATGGAGATGAAGTTCGCCTCGATGGCCCAGACCGCCATCGCCAACATGGGGCGCTGACGATGCGGCGAAACGACCGAGAGACGCTGCTGGCCTTCGCCCGGGGCGAGGCGACCTGGGCCGAGGTGGAGGGCATCACCGCTGCCGATGCCACCCGGATCGCCCGGACCGGCGTCGAGCTGGCACAGGCCGGCAGGCTCCGGGAGGCAGCGCTGGTCTTCGAGGCGATGGTGGAGATCAACCCCAGGGACGCCGGGGCGCACGGCGCGCTCGGGACCGTCTACCAGAAGCTCGGGCGGACCGAGGACGCGCTGGCGGCCTACGGCCAGGCGCTGTCCCGGGACGCGGCACATCCGGTGGCGCTCGGGAACCGGGGCGAGCTGTTGCTGCGCCTCGGTCGCCGCGAGGGCTTCGGAGACGTCGCCGGCGCCGTGGCGGCGGATCCCGACGGGAAGACCGCGGCGGGTCGCCGCGCGGCTCGCCTGGCGAAGGCGATCACCGCGGACGCGGTCGCTCGCCTCGGCATCCAGTGAGGTGAAGCGGGGGCCGCCGGAGCGCACGGGGGGAGCGCTCCGGCGGTGCAGTCTCCGGACCTAACCGCCGGAGTCGCCCGCGGCTCGTTGCGACGTGTTCGTGGGCGTCGGGTTCGGTCTGACGATGCTCCGTCGACGCGATGAGGGCTTCGTCGCCGCCGGCGGGGGAGGGGGCTCGTCGGGAACGTCCGCCTCCGCGAGGAGCAGCTGTTTCATCCGCTCCAGGCTCGCGCGCGCCCGGTCCACGAACGGTCCGCCCGTGCCGATGCGCTCCGCCGTCGCCACCGTGGTCTCGTACACCCCGATCGCCTTGGTCAGGAGGATCTTGATCCGCCGGCGAAGCTCCTGCCGGTAGACCTCGGCCTCCTCGGCGTTCAGCTCCTTCGGCGTGGGCGAGTCGATCATCTGCCGGTGGAGCACCTCGTACAGGTTTCCGATGCGCTCGCCGGCGGCGGTCGCCCAGTAGCCGTTGCCGATCTTGATCGCTCTCAGGTAGTGACCCTGTGCCGAGAGCAGCAGCTCGGCCTTGTACTCCAGGGTCTGCGACAGCTGGTCCGCCTTCCCGTCGGGATCGAAGGTCACGCCCTCGCAGTGCAGCCGGTAGATCTCGCCGAGGAAGAACTGTGCCTGGGCGGTGATGTACTCGTCCGCGGGCTCGCCCGTGTCCGCCGAGGCCTTCGCGCTCGCCAGAGCGAGCCGCAGCGTCTTCTCTCCCTCGTCGAGGTCGCCCGCGTCCACCTGGCAGATGCCCTGCTGAACCTGCGCCTCGATCCGCCGCGCCACCGGCAGATCGGCCCGCGCGGCGATCCGGCCCAGCAGCGTCGCCGCCTCCGGGAAGCGATCGAGGTGGTACAGCGCCTCGGCCTGGTGAAAGGCAGCGTCCAGCGCGTCGCCTTTGCCGAGGGGGTCGGCGACCTCGGAGAAGTGCTGGCGGGCCGCGTCCCAGCTCTCCATCCGCTCGCGCGCCAGGCCGGCGTTGAACCGGGCCCGGGTCCGGTGCGGGCTCTCGGGGAACGCCGTCACCAGCCGCTCGAAGCAGACCGCGGCGCGCGCCGGGTCGTTCGCGGCGAAGGCGCTCGAGCCCGCGGCGAAGAGCTCCTCGTCGTTCATCTTCAACAGCGCCAGGTCCGCCCGGATCTCCTCGGGGGGCATCGACAGCGTCTCGCTCCGGGGGCCGGTGGATCCGGTGGTGGCGCACCGGGTGAGCAGCAGGAGCGGAAGCAGGGCCAGGGCCCGGTGGATCGCAGCGGTGCGCAAGGGCAAGGGACGGGGAACCGAGGCCAGGAGCCTACAGGATCGCAGCCTCGCCCAGCAGGTAGGACCCTGCCCGCCAGAGTGCGCGCAGGTCGTGGATCTCGTCCGAGAAGCGAGGAACCGCGACCAGCGGCACCGGCGCCGTGCCCTCGCGGAGGAGACGGACACTCACCCGGTCCCGGTCGGCGAGCGCCCGGGCCTCGACCAGCGTTCGCACCAGCGTGCCTCGCAGCGGCTCGGAGAGTCCGTCGAGCTCGGAGTCCGCCGACGCCGGTGGCTCCTCCTGCACGCGGTTCACGACGACGCCGTCACGCTGCAGCCCCCGCTCGCCGAGCACCGCGTGGAAGCGAAGCGCCTCCTCCCTTCGCTCGGGCGACGCCCCTGCCACCAGCAGGAAGCCGGTCTCGGGCGAGGCCAGGAGCGCGCGCACCGCTCGCGCCCGTTCGCGGAACCGCTCGTTCATCCCGCTCACCGCGGCGAGGAACGCCGCCAGCTCCTCCAGCGTGTCGCCGCCGATGATGCGGCCGATGGTCTTCGCCGCCACGCCGCCGCCCCACAGCGCCAGGCGCAGCGAGAGACGGCTGGCCCGGAGCGCGGGGTCGAGCAGCCAGCGGGCCGCCTCGTTGTCCAGGAAGTCGAGGATCCGCGAAGGAGCGTCTAGGAAGTCGAGCGCGTGCGCGGTGGGAGGCGTGTCGAGCACGATGAGCTCCGCCTCCGAGCGCTCGCGCAGTTGCCCCAGCCGCTCGAGCGCGATGTACTCCTGCGACCCGGCCAGCACGGTGGAGAGCGTCTGGTAGAAGCGGTTCTTCAGGATTCGCTCGCGCTGTCCCGGCGGAGCCTGCTGCTGGATGAGGTCGTCCCAGCTGGCCTTGAGGTCCAGCATCATCGCCTGCAGGGGTGCCGCGAGGTGGATCCCGGCGCCGGAGAGCACCTCGGGCTGGACCTCGGTCGGCGCGTTGCCCAGCCAGGTCAACCCCAGCGCATTGGCCAGCCGCCGCGCCGGGTCGATGGTGCAGACCAGCGCGCTCCGCCCCAGCGCCGCCGCGCGCATCGCCACCGCCGCGGCGAGCGTCGTCTTTCCCACGCCGCCGGCGCCGACGCACACCAGCACTCGCCTCCGGCGGAGGACCTCCTCGAGCGACGGGCCGCTCACCGGAGCCCCTCCGCCAGGGCATCGCCGAGCGACACCAGCTCCCCGCGCTGCACTTGTGGCGTGACCAGCCGGGGCAGCTGGACGAGTGGCGCGTCCACTGCGCGGAGCCGCTCCAGGGCCTGTTCCGTCCGGCGCGCGTCCTCCTCGGACGTCTGCGCCAGCCTGCTCAGCCCGGGGCGGCCGGAGAGGGAGGCGAGGTCCGCCGGTCCGAAGCGCGGCCGCACCGCCTGGTTCAGCACCACCGCCCCGATCCGGATCTGGAGCTCGGTCCGGAGCGCCTGCGCCAGCTCCAGCGTCTCGTTGACCGGGAGCTCCTCCGGAAGGCTCACCAGCACCGCGGCGGTGACCATCGGATCGGTCAGGAGCCCCTGCATCCAGACCGCCTCGCTGGCCATCGGCCCGGAGGGCAGAGCGGAGAGCAGGCTCCGCGGCACGCCCAGCAGGGTGAGGGCGTGCCCGGTGGCGGGGAGGTCCAGAACGATCCGGTCGAAGCCCCCCGCCGCGTCGGGCCACTGCCGGACGTGCCAGAGCACCTTGCCCAGCATCACCGTCTCCGCCAGCGCGGGGATGAAGCGGAGGAAGTAGCGGACCATCCGGTTCTCGAACACGGCGCGGTACACCCGCTCGAGACGGATCTTGGAGAGCACGTACTCCCGCATCGCGGCATCGGGCTGGAGGTCCACCATCGAGAGGTTGGGCTCGACCGCGGTCACGTCCGCGCCGACCTCGGGGTGCCCGAGCATCCGGGCCAGCCGGCGGTCAGCGTTCACCTCGCAGAGCAGGGTTCGCATCCCGGCGGCCGCCAGCCGGAGCGCCAGCGAGGCAGCGACCGTGCTCTTCCCCACGCCCCCCTTTCCGGTCACCAGCAGGAGACGCCTGTCGAGCAGACCGGACATGGAGTTCGGGAGGGAGCGCCGGACCGTAGGGAGCAGCTCCGCGGGCTGTCAACGGTGGCGCGAGCGTGCTTGACACCTCCCCCGAGCGCTGCGAAGTCCCGGCCGGACAGGGGCGCCATGCTGAAGAACAATCCGATGGTCAAGAGGCTGGTCGAGACGGGTGAGGAGCGGGTCGGAAAGCTCGCCCAGGCCCTCCTCTCCAACGAGCGGTTCGTGACGGCGATCCAGACGCTCATCCAGCGCACGCTGTCCGCCAAGGGCGTGCTCGACAAGAGCCTCCGGTCTGCGCTCGCGGCAATGAACCTGCCCTCGACCGAGGACGTCGAGTCGCTGCGGCGGAAGATCGCCGACCTCGACGCGACCCTGAGCCGGATCGAGTCCAAGCTGGAGAAGGTCCCGGAGCAGCCCCGCTGAGCCCCGGCACGTCCCCCGTGCGGAGGATCGCCTTCGTCAACGAGAAGGGCGGAACCGGGAAGACCACGCTGGCGGTCCACGTCGCCGCGTGGATCGCCCGCGCGCGCAAGCTCCGGGTGCTCCTCCTGGACATGGACACCCAGGGGCACGCCGGGAAGACGCTCGGCCTCGACGTCCGGGAGATCCGGCCCAACGTCTTCGATTTCCTGACTGACCGGTCTGTGGACCTGGCGCGGGTCCGTCACGCCACCGAGGTGCCCGGGCTCGCGGTGGTCCCGGCCTACAAGCAGATGGCGGGCCTGGCCGCGGCGCTCGGCAGCGGGCCGTCCGCCGCGGAGCGCCTCGCCGAGCGCCTGGACGAGTTCGGCTCCGAGCAGGACGTGGTGGTGCTCGACGGTCCGCCCTCGCTCGGCCTGAGCGTGACCGCGATGCTCATGGCCGCGACCGAGGTCGTGGTGCCGGTCGCGCTGACTTACCTCGCGCTCGACGGCTGCGCCGAGGTGGCCCGCTCGGTGGAGCGCGTCGCCGCCGAGCACCACCGGCCCGGGCTCCGGGTCACGGCGGTGGTTCCGATGATGCACCGGCGCACGGCCCTCGCCGAGGCGGTCCGCGAGCGGCTCGAGGCCTACTTCCCGGGACGGGTGACTCCTCCGCTGGGGGTCAACGTCGCCATCGACGAGGCGCAGAGCCACGGCAAGACGGTGTGGGACTACGCGCCCCGGAGCCGCGGAGCCCAGATGATGAGCGCCGTCGCCGAGGCGGTGTGGACCCTCGGCGAGCGGAGCACCTAACTCGGCTTCTTCTCCAGCGCGTCCAGCCGCCGCTCCAGCTCCTCCAGGCGGCGGGTGAGCTGCCCGAGGTCTGAGCCGAGCGCGGGCAGGCTGCCGGTCACGCTCTCCACGAGCGACTTCACCCGGTCGTCGGCGCGGCGCTGCCAGTCCTCGATGGTGCGCTGTCCGGCGCGGAGGAGGTCCTCCTTCAGCTCGCCGCTGCCGCCTTCCTCGCGGCGCAGGAGCCGGTCGAGGCGGGTCTCGGCCTCCTCGCGGATCGAGGCGACCCGGGGGCTGACCTCCTTCTGGATGAAGCCGGAGAGCGCGTCGCCCGGGCGGCGGATAATCTCCCGCAGCACGCTGAGCGGCATCTGATTCTTCTTCTTCTCTTCCTCGAAGATGATCTGCGCCAGGGTGACGGAGGTGAGGTCGTCCTTGGTGCGGTTGTCGACGATCTTCACCTCGGCGCCCTGCTTGATCATCTCGGCGATCTCGTCGAGCGTGACGTACCGGCTCTCGACGGTGTCGTAGAGCTTCCGGTTCGTGTAGCGCTTGATGATCTTCGGCTCGCGGGAAGCCTCGTCCTGGGGGGGATGCAGCTGTTCGGGTTCAGTCATGGATCGTGTGTCGCCGTCGTGAACGGTGGGCCCGCGACTTCTGCCCGACCATGCCGCGCTGCAGCGCCTCCCTGCACCCAACTGCCAAGTTCCGCCTGGATAGCAGCACGGTTTGGCTCGGTGCAACAAGGTGGAGGGGCTGCACCTACACGGGGGGCGGGCGGGCTTCCCCTGGTATTCTCGCGGGTTCCAGCCCTCCGTCGGCACGGACCCCGTGATCATCGCCTGCACGCAGTGCCAGACCCGCTTCAAGGTGCCCGACGGGAAGGTGACCGCGCGGGGGCGGAAGGTCCGCTGCTCGCGCTGTGGACACACGTTCCGCATCTACCCGGACTCGGCCACCGAACGAGGGGACGACCCGGCGCCTGCCGCAGCGCGTCCGAGGGGTCCCGATCCATTCGACGCCTTCGCACCCGACGGCACCTCGGAGATGGAGAAGACGCCGGCGCGCGGCAGCACCGTCTCGGCGCTGCTCAAGGGGATGGAGCCCACGCCGAGCGGAGAGGACTTCGACGTCGACGTCTCCGGCGTCGAGGCCGCGAGCACCGAGCCAGCCTGGAACTTCCCGCCCGCGCCATCGCGGCCGGCTGCCGGCACGGCGGCAGCGGTCGCCTGGGAGCTGGCACCCCCGGACGCGCCTTCCCCGTCGCCGCCACCGGCCGTGGTGGCCCGGGCCCCGCTCCCCGTGCGCCCCCTCCCGCCCGAGCCCGAGCCCGAGGCATCGCCGATGGAGAACACGGAGCTCGAGCTGCCGACCGCGCCCCTCCCGGCTCCGCCCGCCCGGACCCAGTCGCCGCCGTCGTCGGCGCCGGACCTCGGCGCACTGTTCGAGGACCTCTCGCCCGATCCGGTGCCACGACCCGAGGCCGCGCCGCCTCCCGGCCCCCCGCCGGGTCCGCCGGGGACGTTCCCGCTCGGGGACGACCTCGCCTCGCTCGCGGGCTTCACGCCGGCGTGGGGCCTCACGGCGCCCTCGCGGGCGATGTCGGTGGACGGGACGATCTCCAGCCACACGTCGACCCTCTCGCCCGCGCCGGAGGCCGAGTCGCCACCCCCGTCCCCCCAGTTCGGCGGGTCGGGGATCATGCTGGATGATCTCCCCTCCCTCGAGGCGCCCGAGCTGCCGGCGCACGGCGAGCTCGAGCTCGACTCCGGCACGGGCACGCCGGACTGGAGCGAGGTCTCACCCACCCACCTCGGTGGCAACGAGATCCAGCTCGCGTCCGACCTTCCCTCGATCGAGCTCGATCGCCATCCCTCCCGGGACCCCGACCCTGGCTTCACGGCGGATCTCTCCTGGCCGACCCCTGCCAGCCCGCCGGCGCCCGCCGCCGAGGCGGCCTCGTCCGGGGCCGGCTGGTCGTTCGCGCCTCCGACCTCGCCGGCTCCGCCGCCGGCCGCCTCCCCCGCGCCGGTGGCCTCGCCGCCCGCCTCGACGGCCGGTCCGGGCTGGGACGATCCGTTCTCCGACCTCTCCGCGTCGCCACGGCCGCCCGCCGCCACCCCCGAACCGATCGTCACGTCGTCGCGCGGCCTCTCGCCGAACGCCGTCGTGCTCGACGAGGCGCCTGCTGCGAGCGTGACTGGACCCGACCACGGGTTCTTCGAGATGCCGTCCGACGCCCCCGGGCCCGGGGCCGAGCCCGAGCCGTCGGCCTCGCTGCTCCCGGACATCCCCGACGCGGCGGAACCGGTGGCCGCGCCCCTGTCGCTGGCCACCTCGGCACCGCTCCAGGCGATCTCCAAGCCCCCGGGCCGGATGCGGCTCGGACTTCAAGAGAGCGAGCGGCCGGGGACTGCCCGTCGCGTGAGCGCGGTGGTCCTCAACGTGGGGCTCGCGGCGCTGTTGCTCCTCGTCGTGGTGGGGGTGGTCTCCAGCTGGGCGACGGCCGGCCGGGTCGAAAGAGCGGCGCTCTCCCCGCGGCGGCTGCTTCAGGCGTTGCGGCCGGGCATCGGCTTCAGCCCGGTCGAGGTCACGCCGGGCACGTACGAGACGCGCTCCGGGCGCTGGCTGCTCTACGTGCGCGGGCGGGTGACGAACCGGGGAGCAGCGCCGGGGCGGGTCCGGGTGCGCGCCGAGGTCTGGGATGGAGCGCAGGCGGTGAAGACCGGGGAGACGCTGGCCGGCGCCATCGCGACGCCGGAGGAGCTGTGGCGCGCCGCGACCCCGGCCGACGTCGAGGCGCTCCGCTCGCGGCTGCTCGCGGCGGCGACGCCGGTCCCGGACGGGCAGGAGGCGGACTTCCTGGTCCTCTTCGACGAGGCGCCGCGAGACCTCTCCGGTCTCCGGCTCCAGATCACGGCCAGCGTCGACCGCTCGGCCGCATCAGCGCCTCGCGGCGCTCGGGGCGCACCTCCGGAGCCGTGAGCCGGCCGGCAGCGCGACGCCTGCATCACCGGCTGCGGAGCTAGACCCTCGCCGCCTTGGGACCGAGCGCGCTCAGGCCTTCTTGCGCGAGTCGCCGTCCTTCTCGTGCTCGCGCGGAGCGCGCAGCGTCCGCTCGGGCTTCACGTCGATGAAGCCCTGACCCTGCGACGCCTTCTTGAACGAGTAGACGAACTTCCCGAGCGCGTTGCCGAGCGAGGACATGCGGGAGGCGGAGAACACCACCAGCAGCACGAAGAGGATGACGAGCAGCTCTCCGAATCCCAGACGAGGCATGGCGCGGTGCACACCATCCCCCGCGCCGTCGGTGCACGCAAGCGGCTTGACCGCCGAGGCATCCAGGTCGGACGCTGCTGAAGCACCGTGCGCATCCTCGGTCACCGGGGCGCGAGCAGCGACGCGCCGGAGAACACCCTCGCCGCGTTCCTCCTCGCGCTCGCGCAGGGCGCCGACGGGGTGGAGCTCGACGCGCGGCTGTGCCGCTCGGGCGAGGTGGTGGTCTTCCACGACGAGCGCCTCGAGCGGCTCACCGGGGCTCCCGGCCGGGTTGCCGACACGTCCTGGGCCGACCTCTCGCGACTCGAGGTCCGGTCTGGCCCGAGCGGCGCCACGCCGGCCCGGGTCCCGCTCCTCTCCGAGGTGCTGGAGGCGCTGCCGCGCACCGCGTTCATCAACGTCGAGCTGAAGAGCGAGGACTGGAGTGGAACCCGCGTGGCGGAGGCCGCCGGCGCCCTGCTCGAGGCCGGACGGCACGACTCCCACGTCGTCGTCTCCTCCTTCGACCCGCGCTGCCTCCTCCGGCTGGCGCTCGGCCACCCACGTCTGAAGCGGGGGCTCCTCCTCGATCCCGACCGCTCGCAGCTCGTCCAGCGGAACGTCACCCTCCCGCTCCTCGGCCGGGACGCGGTTCACCCCGAGGCCGCTCACCTCGGCGAGAGCGACGTGCGCCGGTGGCACAGGAGCGGCCGGGAGGTCGCGGTGTGGACCGTGGACGACCCGCAGGTGGCGCGACGGCTCCGCGCCTGGGGCGTTGACACCTGCATCACCAACCGCCCGGGGATGCTCCGGGCGGAGCTCGACCGCTGAGACGGGAGTTCCCCTCTACCTCTGGAGGCTCGCCTCGCTCTGGGTTCGCGCCAGCGCCTGGGCCACCGCCGCCGGACGGCGCCGGATGATGAGCACCTTCCGCGAGGCGAAGTCCTGCGTCTGCCTCGCCACCACCATCACCATGTTCGCGCCTTCCTTGAGCGGGAAGTCGGTGGTGAACTTCAGCTTGGTGGGCTCGTTCTTCGGGCTGTCCGAGGTGCGGAAGAAGACCTTCTGGTCGTTGACCAGGACGTACATGTCCAGGAGACCCTTCGGCTCGGACACCGTCCCCGAGAGGGTGAAGCGATCCGAGGGCGCGACGACGCCGCCCTGGGTCTGGTCCACCTGAAGGACGATCTGCGGCGGCTCGCGGTAGGGCACCGCCGCCAGCTCGGGCGCGGCCGCCTTCGCGTTGCGGGCCTCGTGGCTGTCCGAGGCGCGCAGGAAGCCGAACCGGCCCTTCTCGGTCTCCACCTTCGTCAGGCCGTTCACCCGGCCGAGGACCTGGAGGACGCCGGCCTTCTTCACCCGGGCCATCACCGGAGCCCGGTCGTCGGGCCCGGCCAGCACCGGAGCGCCGTTCTCGACCCGGACGCTCCCCTTCCGCGCCTCGATGGTGAACGGCTTGTCGGAGACCGGGAGGTTCAGCCGCTCGGTCGAGAACTCCTCCAGCGGCTCGTCGATGATCGCCAGCTTCAGGGGGAAGCTGTCTCCCACGTAGCCCTTCTTCACCTCGAGCTGGAAGCGCGCGGTGCGGGTCTCGCCGGGCGCCATCTCTCCCAGGTGGAAGCGTCCCTTCTCGATGAAGATGTTCTGGTCGGCGGCGTTCTTGATCGAGCCCACCGCGTCCATCGCCTTCCCGGTGCCCTGGTTGGTCACGTCGACCAGGAGGGTCACGCTCTCTCCGCGCTGCGCGACGCCGTCGCCGTTGCACTGGACGCAGTCGTCCACCACCTGCCAGTCGAGCGCGAAGGCCGGCCGGGGCAGCTCGCCAAAGTTCACCTCGGCGACCAGCTGCTGCGGCAACGCTCCCTGATCGTCGAAGAACCTCACCGTCACGTCGTCGCGACGGCTGTACATGTCCTTGGGCACCTTCACCGGCGCCTTCCAGGTGCGCTTCTCGCCCGGCTTCAGCGTCCCGAAGACGAACTCGCGGCGGTCGAGCAGCGGGTCCTCGCTCTCGGTCCAGGCGCGGATCCGCGACAGGGGTTCGGTGCCCTTGTTCTCGGCCGTCACCTCGAGGTCGAAGGTGTCACCGGGGGCGAGCCGCTTGTCCGGCCCGGGGCGGAGCGTGGCCACCAGCTGGGGCGCCTTCGGCGTGGGGCCGGGCGCCCAGTCGACACCGAGGGCCGCGACGGCGGTGTTGATCCGCTCCGCCTCCTGGACCCCGCGGTCGTTGAGGAAGGCCTTGCCGGACTGGAGCATCTTGTCGCGCTGGACGAAGGGCTCCTTGAGCACGAAGTCGCGGGCGAAGAGGACCTCGAAGTCCTCCTTCACCTCGTCCTGCGCCTCGGCGTCGAGCTGATCGTAGAGGTCCTCGTCCAGCTTGTTGGGGTCGACGTCCGAGGGGTGAGCGTCCTTCGTCTTCACGGCCGGCTTCGTCAGCTTGTCCGAGGGCTTCTCCGACTTGGAGAGCTTGGGATCCTTGCCCTCCTCCACCTTCTGCTGGCGGGCCGCGGCGTCCTTCTGCTTCGCGTCCTCCTTCAGGTAGCGGATGCTGACGAACGGCTTCTCCTTGCCGAGGACCTCCTCGCGCTTGGTGGCGACGGGGTTGCTGGCCGAGTTGCCGAAGTGATGCTCGAGGTCGGCCTCTCCGAGGGTCTTGCGGGGCGCGAAGACGTTGATCCGGTCGGCGGTGACGCGCGTCGGGACCAGCTCGATGTCCGGCTCGATGCCGACTTCCTGGATGCTCACGTCACCGGGGGTGAGGTACTTGGCGATGGTGAGCTTGAGGGCGCTCTCGTCGTTGGGGTTCCCGCTGGGGGAGCCGAACTCGTAGAGCACCTGCACCGAGCCCTTGCCGAAGGTCTGCTGGCCGATGATCACCGCGCGGTTCAGGTTCTTCAGCGCGCCAGCGACGATCTCCGAGGCGGAGGCGCTCCCGGGGTTCACCAGCACGGCGAGGGGGTACTTGTTGTCCCCGTCGTCGGCGTGGGCCCGCTTCTCCTCGCGCTGCCGCTCGCTGAGCGAGACGGTGGTGACGATCGTGCCCTGGCTCAGGAAGAGGTCCGAGACCTGGATCGCCTGCTCCAGGAGTCCGCCGGGGTTGCCGCGCAGGTCGAGCACCAGGCCCTTCAGGCCGCCGCTGGGCTCCGCGTCGCTCTGGAGCTTGCCCAGGGCGGTCTGCATGTCGCGGGTGGTGTTGCCCTGGAAGTTCTTCAGTCGGATGTAGCCCACGTTGCCGGCGAGCAGCTTGGACTGGACCGACTCG
>Ga0070680_100003128_pt1 | contig 12294 bp, 5 predicted proteins | sample KBSC73BmetaG_FD_64672 | JGI IMG/M metagenome (GOLD analysis project Ga0070680, IMG submission 64672) | Corn rhizosphere microbial communities from Kellogg Biological Station, Michigan, USA - KBS C7-3B metaG | ecosystem: Host-associated > Plants > Roots > Rhizosphere | place: USA: Michigan...
TGTATCGGATCTCGGCAGTATCGCCGGCGGGTGGATGTCCTCCCGGATGCTGCGTGCCGGTTTCTCACTGAATGCTGCCCGGAAACTGACGATGCTGGTCTGTTCGGTGTTGGTGCTCCCGGTGGTCGCTGCCACGTATGTCGACAACCTATGGGGCGCAGTTGCCCTAGTCGCTTTGGCGACTGCTGCGCACCAGGGATTCTCCTGCAACCTCTTCACGCTCCCCTCCGACGTCTTTCCGCGGCAGGCGGTGGGCTCACTCATCGGCATCGGTGGTGCGGCGGGTGCAATCGGAGGCATGCTGCTGGCGAAGTATGCTGGATGGGTGCTCGACCGCATCGGCAGCTTCGCTCCAATGTTCGCGATGGCTGGGTTGGCTTACCCCCTGGCGCTTCTCACCATACACCTGCTGTCGCCGAAGCTGGCGCCCGTGCGCGTGAGCTCGAATAACAACATCGGGAATTCACAGACAGCTCTGCCATCCGGATCGGAGTAACGACGAATGCAACGCCCGCAACTGTCACGTCGCGAGGTGGTGGTGTTTGGGGGCGCGGCGCTCGGCAGCGCGCTCTTCAGCGCCCGCCGCGCCGCTGCCGCCGCGGAGGCAAATACCCCGGCACAGGCTGCGGATCCGATCTGGGGCACAAACGGAGCTGCGACCGCCATTATCCGTTCGCTGCAACATCTCACCCAGGCTTCCTTTCCGGCGGTTGATTTCCCGGTCACACGGTATGGCGCTCGCCAATGTCGGGTGGTCTCGCAAACGAATCCCTACACGGGTCCCGTACTATCACCAATCAGCGCGGGTTCCGAGCGCACCGCGGCGCCCGGCTCATTCGACTCACGTCCGGCATTTGTCGCAGCCATCGCCGCCTGTCATGCGGCCGGTGGCGGTCGCGTGCTCGTGCCCAGGGGGACCTGGTACTGCGCCGGGCCCATAGTGCTGCTCAGCAATGTCAACTTTCACCTGGCGTCGAACTGCACGATCTACTTCAGTCCGAATCCGCCTGACTACGCCAGGGACGGACCGGTCGATTGCGGTGCGAACGGCAGGCTGTACTACTGCCGTTGGCAAGGCAATGACTGTGTGAACTTCGGCTCGCCGATCTACGCACACAACGCCACGCACATCGCTCTGACCGGTGAAGGCCCCTCCTCGGTGTTAAACGGCCAGGGCATGACACCCTTCGCCGGCAGCGGCGGCGCCAGCACCTGTTGGTGGACCTACAAGGGCATCACGGGAAAGTATGGGTGCGTCGATGCCAGAACCCCATCCGGCGTGTATGCCAACCCGAACAATCGCGACCTGCGCCAAGTGGCGCCCGGATTGCCGGCAGACCTTTACGCCCGGCTCACCGACCCTCAGACTCCCTGGCAGCGCGACGAGAACTATCTGCCGGCGCTTTCCGAAGCCGGCGTACCCGTCGAGCGCCGTGTCTTCGGCCTGGGGCACTATCTCAGGCCCTGCATGATCGAGTTTCTCGGCTGCACCGACGTGCTGATGGAGAGCTACTGCACGCAGAATACTCCGTTCTGGCAGCATCATCCGACGGGCTGCACCAACGTCGTCATCCGCGATGTCACTGTCGATAGCATCGGCCCCAACAACGATGGATTCGACCCGGACTCCAGCCGCAACGTCCTGTGCGAAGGAGTGACCTTCAACACCGGAGACGATTGCATCGCCATCGACTCCGGCAAGAATCACGACATCGGGCTCGGCCCCGCTCAGGACATCGTGATTCAACAGTGCATCATGAACTCGGGCCATGGAGGACTCACGATCGGCAGCCTGATGGGCGGCGGAGTCCGCAACGTCTATGCGCGCGGCCTCACGATGCGCAACAGCTTCTGGGCCTCGAATCCGCTGAACATTGCGATCCGCATCAAGAGCAATCTGAATCGCGGCGGCTTTGTGGACAACGTCCACATCCGGGACGTGGATCTGCCGCACGGCGTGAGTCTGAAGGGCGCCAGCTACGGCACCAGCATGTTGAAGGACAGCCCCATCAATACGTCGGTCCCGGTAGGTGTGTCGACCCGATCGGCGGCCAATCCGTCCACTTCCGCGGGTGGCCTGATCACACTCGACTGCGACTACATGCCCGCGGGCGATGCGATCCGCATACGGCCCCCGGTTCTGCGCAACATTCACATCTCGAATGTGCGTGCCCGGAACGTGACGCTCGGGGACGTTACCGGCTCGTGTTTCCAGGCGCTCGTCGTGCAGGGCCCAGTGGACTCGGACTACAACGGCCCCGAGCCCATCCCGCCGATCGTACCCGTCGAGAACGTTACGATTACGGATTGCGATCTGGGCTCACCGACCGCGAAGGGGCCCGCCGGCCCCTCCGCTCCTGGACCTGTCTACATCTATAACGCACGCGACATTACATTGAGCAATGTCCGAATCGGTGGGCGCACGTACGACACCGTCATGTCGGACGTGCGCGGCGGGCCCACCGGGCGTTAGTTGCAAGAGCCTCAGTTCACGGTACAGCTCGCGCCGTTGAGTGTGAAGGCGGTGGGTATCGAGTTGTTACCGCTCCACGTGCCCGTGAATCCCGCATCCTTGTAGCTGCCACCTGCCGGGATGCTGGCGTTGTAGTTGAGGTTCTTCACCGTCACGGTCGAGCCGCTCTGCGTCTCGGCCCCGTTCCACAACTGCGTGACCGTCTGTCCGTTGGGGAAGGTCCAGCTCAGTGTCCAGCCGTTGATCGCGGTCGTGCTCTTGTTGTCGATCGAGAGCGCAACCTGGAAGCCGGGTGTCCACTGGTTGGTGATGGTGTAGCCGATGTGGCATGAGCCGCCGGGAGGAGGCGCGCCAACGGCGAGAGTCACCGCAATCGTGGTGCTGGCGGTCAGAGCGGTGCCGCCACTGGTGCCACTACCGGAGATGGTGAGCATGAAGGAGCCCGCCGCCGTCGCGTTGGCAGCCGATACGGTCACTACACTACTGCTGGTCGCCGGGTTGGTCCCAAACGTCACGGTCACACCCGCCGGCATGCCCGAGGCGCTCAACGTCACAGGACCGGTGAATCCACCGGAGTCCGCCACAGTTATGGTGTCAGTTGCAGCGCCACCCACCGCGACACTCAAGGATGTAGCGGCGGGCGTCAACGTGAACGACGGGTTCCCGGTGTTGTTTCCACCGCCTCCGCCGAGCGGAAACTGCATGGCCGCCAGGATGGACTGCTTCAGGGCGCTCGCCGGCGCCGCATTGTAGTTGCTGTCGAGCAGCGCGAAGCTATCCTCACCGTTCGCCGCCCAATACGACCAGCTCAGGGCGGGGTTGGCCTTGATGAAGCTCGTCAGGCTCTGGAACCACTGTCCCTGGCTGCCGGCGGCCGTGTCCTGGATGTCTATGTTGGTATTGTCGGTGCCGAACTCGCCGATCCACAGCGGCGCTATGCCGTTCGCGCTGATGTAGCCCCAGTACTGGTTCCAGATCGACTGCAGGCTGGCGGGCGTAGTGCTCGCATTCTCCCACTTCTGCACGAACAGGACCGGGCCGTATTCGTGCGGGGAGTAGACCAGCTGGTTGGGAACGCTGAGCACGACCGGGTTGGTCGCGACCCCGATGAGGTTGCCGCCTTGCCAACCGCACACCGTGTTGTAGCAGTCGTTGCCCTCGACAAAAATGAGCAGCTTCGGATTGATCGCGAGAATGGCGTTACCGGCGAGCTGCGCTGCCACCGGCCAGTTCTGCGGGGAGCTCGTCGGGCAGCCGTTGCTCTGAGAGTCACCGGTCCAGCAAGCGCCGGTCGCCCTTCCGGCAGCCAGGAGGTGCGGCTCATTGCGCAGATCCATGCCAATGACTGCCGGGTTGCCGTTGAAGGTGAACTTTGCAGCGCTGTAGCGCATCGCCATGGTCTGCCAGTCCGCGATCCAGTTCGATTGCGGAAAGGCGGCGGTGAACCACAGACCGTTCTCCTCATTGCTGTTGCCGGCATCGGAGCGATGGTTGTCGAGGATAATTCTCAGGCCTATCGAGCCGGCGTAGGCGACGATGAGGTCCAGGTCCTCCAGGGCCGTCTTCCCGACGAGATCCGTGTTGGCCGGCCCGCCATTGGCGAAGCTCGTGAAGTTCGTCGGGACGGGATTTTTCTCCACCATCTCGTTCGAGAACGGCACGCGAATGACGTTATATCCGAGTGCCTTGATGGTGTTCAGGACGGTCTTGTAATCCTGTGCCCACAGGCCATGAGCCAGGGCGTCGGCCGTCTCGAAGCCGTACCAGTTGATTCCCGCGATACGCACCACGTTGCCGCTGGAGTCGATGATCTGGTTGCCCTTGGTGTGCCAATAGCCGGAACCGACGGTGTTGGTAGTCTGTGCCAATGCCGTCGTCGACACGGCCGCGGCCAGCAGCGCGCATGCCGTGAGCGTCCTTACTGTTGCATAACCCATACTTCCTCCTCCTCCATTGAAATCTCCGAAAAAAAAGAGCGCGTAGCCCTGGCAGGGCTACGCGCTCTTCAAAGGCCTCAATTCACTGTGCAGGTCGCTCCATTGAGCGTGAACGCGGTGGGTATCCCGTTCGTGCCGCTCCAGGTGCCCGTGAATCCAGCATCCTTGTAGCTGCCACCGGCCGGGATGTTGGCGTTGTAGTTGAGGTTCTTCACCGTCACGGCTGTGCCGCTCTGAGTCGCGGCGCCATTCCACAACTGGGTCACAGTCTGGCCGTTGGGGAAGGTCCAGCCCAGCGTCCAGCCGTTGATCGCCGTCGTGCTGGTGTTGTCAATGGAGAGCGCGACCTGGAAGCCGGGCGTCCACTGATTGGTGATGGTGTAGCCGATATGGCACGCACCGGGGGGCGGCGGGGGATTCCCGTTGCCGATCGTCACCGCAATGGTGGTGCTTGCGGTCAGAGCCGCACCGGCGGCGCTGGTCCCACTACCGGAGATGGTGAGCGTGAACGACCCTGCCGCTGCCGTGCCGGCCGACACAGTGACCACACTGCTCGTAGTCGCCGGATTGGTGGCAAAGGTTACGGTCGCCCCTGCGGGCGCACCCGTTGCCCTCAACGTCACGGGACCGTTGAATCCACCGGCATCCGCGATGTTGATGGTGTCAGTTGCGCTGCCGTTCGCCGCGACCGACAGGGTTGCAGCCGTAGGCGTCAAGGTAAACGACGGATTCGGCGGCGGTCCACCTGCACCCACGCTGACAGCGATCGTCACCGGATGAGTGATGACCGTCGCGCCCTGGCCGTTGGTGCCAGTAATCGTGACGTTCCCTGACTCAGCCGGAGTGTTCGGTTGCGCGAAGAAGCTGACAGTGATGTTGCCACCAGGGCAGTTCACCGAGTTGGGAGCAAAGTTGGCAGTGACTCCCGGAGGCACGCCGGTCGCCTGGACGGACACGCTTCCCGTCAACCCGCCGACACATGCGATCGTCGCAGTGGCGCTGGCGGTCGCTCCGGCCTGGACATTGACCGATGCAGGCGCGGTAATCGTGAAGTCCGGCTTGGCAACCACGGTCACCGTGATCGTGGTGCTCGCAGTCGAGGCACTTGTGGTACCCGTTCCTGTGCTGGAACCCGTTATGGTGACCGTTGCAGCTCCCACCGTTGCGTTACCAGCAGCGGTGAGGGTCAGAGTGCTACCCGCGGACCCCGTGACCATGGAGGGACTGAAGCTCGCCGTCACACCGGCTGGCAGGCCGCTCGCGCTGAGAGTGACAGCGCCGCTGAACCCGTTGATTGCCGAGATGGTGACGCTGGTCGTTGCCGACTGCCCCTGCAGAACGGAAACCCCAGTGGAGGCAACGCTGAAGCTCGGCGCTGTGCTTGCCGGAACAGGCGGGAAGGCGTTCTGGACCAACATGGTGAAATACGAGGGCCAGAAAGTTCCCGCCTTGGGCGAATTGGCCACCGCGGCGCTGACCGTGTTGTTGGCCAGGGAATTGCTGTGTGTTGGGTTGCAATTCGGGTCGCCAACGGTCGAAGTCACGCCGTTGAACACACTGCCCGGATAGTTGCCATCCGATTCGCCTGGCGGCTTGATCCACACAAACGCCTGCAAATTCGCAAACCCACCCGGATTCACCGTGGGCGGCACACCCAGACCGGCGTTGGGCTGGTTGCACCACTGGCCCATGTCGTTGCGTCCGTCGATCTTGGTTGCGTTGACAAAGGTGTCTACGACGGTGCTGGTGCTCGGACCCTTGGGACGGCTGGCGCTGCCCCAACCATTACGCGACGTGTCGATCAGAAACCCGACGGTCGAGGGGAATCCGGCCTGAACGAAGGCTGCATCCAACGCCGCGGCATAGGACTGCTCGTCGATGAAAGGATTGAAGTGATAGAAAGTAGCCGAATGCACCGGCTGACCGCCGATCGACTCGTCCGAGGTCATGAACGGCTCCGTGGTCGGGCCGTAGTTGGCGGTGTTCGTGATGAAGCCGTCCACGCTGGCGATACCGCCCGTGGCCCCTTTCGCCACCGCCGTCAGGAAATCGACACCGGGTTGGAAGTTATTAGGCCAGCCCAGCCAGCCGTGGTGACCCACATCGAGATAGTTATAGACGTTCGGCAGCTTGTGGAAGGCGCCGAGGGCGAACTGAATGCCCTGCACGTACACGCCGTTCAGCGAAGGCTGCCCGCTGACCCCGGCATTGGCGTTGACGCAGGCCTGGATGGCCGGATTCGGCGCCTGGCCGACGTTGGTGATCATGTTGGGGAGCGAGTCATCCTCGACGACCAGGACGAACCGGATGTTCGGATTGTTCGCAACGGTCTGCAGGGTATTGGCGATCGGGGTGATGTAATCGTTCTCGTACTCCTGCAGACCGGTCCCGGTGAGCGTAATGGGAGTGCCGTTGGGGCCGATGATGGTATCGCCGCCGGCAATGCTCAGCTCGCCGTTCGAGGCCAGGGCCGCGCAATCGCGATCGGGAAGATCGTAGATGACCAGCTCGACGACGATCGGCTGATTCGTTCCGGATGCCGCCTGCTGTGCGAGTGCCTGGTTGATGTGCTGCTGCAGGCTCAGGCGGCCGTTGCCACCGGAGATCGCCGCGATGTGATCCAACCATACTGCCGTCGGATAAGTGCCCACGACGGCCATCTGGTTGGCCAGCGCGGCCGGCTGGCCCGCGGCTGCCGTTTTGACTTCGTTCGTCCAGTCGGGGTTGACGTAAAACTGGGCCCCGGCAAACGGATTGGTGACGTGAGTGACCGTCTGGGCGAAGGCGCCCGGGGCGGCGAGCGTCAGTATCATCAACAATGCGAACAGGAACGGAAACGCGATGCGGGCCCCCGGCCGGCCGGCAAACGCCTGACTTTGTAACGAATTACCCGAAAGAAACATGATCCTGCCTCCCTGTGCGTCGACCACGACGCGTGATAGGTCCGTAACAAAACAAACTACGACATGAAATTGAGACCGCGTGGCGGCCGTATGGGAAATGCAGCGGACAAAGTTGTAGCGCTGCGCAATCTGACTGCGCTGATTTCGCGCCCCCTCCTCGCAGATTGACGAATGACAGCGATGTCAATCCGTGTTCGTCGCGAAGCTAGTAGCTTTCGCGTTTGATGTCAATTCTCCAATGGCCTCCCAACCGGGGCCCGGCACCAACGTCCCGCAAATCAACTAAACCTCAAACTCGATTCCGGGAACATTGTGATATGGCGTCGCCGTACGCGCTCAGCGCTGGCGTGACGACGCCGGCCACCTTGCCCTGATCGTCCCAACGGCGGATGCGGACAGCATCGGCGAAAAAACGCTCTCTTTCAAATGTCGCCACTTCCGCAGCCGACATGGGCCCGCCTTGTAATCCCAACGTCCGCACCGACGCGGCGCTCAATCGTGCGAAGTAACTCCTATCGACAGCACATAAGTAACGCTTGGCCGGCACGTGGAGGCGAACTGGTTCGTAAATTTCAGGCCCGAACCGCGCTGCGAGCCAACCACTACCAACCTCCTCGTGCCGCGCGTCCGCTTTCCAGTCCAGAATGTCGTCCGGAACGTCCTCGACGAGGTGCCCGACATCGTGCAGCAAAGCTGCGACTATCAATGCCGCAGGAGCGCCCGCCAGCTGCCCGGCATGCGCCGTCTGTAACGAATGCTCCAGCATCGAAACGGATTCGCCGAAATACGACTGCGCCCCGCGCCGTCTGAACAGCAATGTAATCTCATCCAGGGTGCCCACTGCACAGCTCCTGCTCGAGAATGGCCTCGCGATTACTCGGTCAGAGTCAGTCTGTAGGTCTCGGTTGTTTTACCGTCGTGAGCCGTGACGACAATCGGCACCGTCTTCGCCCGGCCCTCGAATGCGACTGTAGAGGGCGAGGCCCGCCTGACAGCCTTGCCAGCGACGGTCAGGGACTGGACTCGGGAGGATGCCGGCCTGATGGATATGGTTATCGGTCCATGAGAGGCGCCGGGCACGATCGCGCGATAGTCATGCTCCGCGGCCGTAAAGCGCGCGGTCAGAGCCGCTCCTTTCACATCGATGCTCGTGAGGCTCGCAATCTGATCGGGAGGCGCGGGAAGAAAGGTCTGTGCGTTCACGTTGACGCCGAACCAGTTGGGATCGCTGAAGCGATCCCCGATCACGATCTGCTGCAGGCCGGGTGGCCGGTAGGATGGAACGAGAGCGGCATTACCTTCGTCCATGGCGCGTTGCAGGGCAGTCTCGAGGTTGTCCAGGTACTTCGTCCCCACGAGCGGCCGGTCATTGTGACCCGTCATGATGAGCTTGACGCGGTCACCCAACATGGCGCGCGCGGTGCGAACCGCGGCGAAGTAGCGATCGAGCGGTGGCTGGTTCGGCCACTGCATCCACAGCACATCCGGCGGCAGGTAGGAGTTATTCCCGAAAGTATCGCCCGTGAACAGGTTTCCTCCGGTGGGATCGAGGACGACGATCGAGCCGGGTGTATGGCCGGGGACGGTGACGATCTCGAGCGCGCGATCACCCAGATCGATCTTCGACCCGTCCCCCACTGACTGGAGGTGCTCGGCTATCTGCTCGCGGCTCGCTCCATGCCGTTCGAGGAAATCCGCAACCGCCGGCCGATCGGCCTCACCGACGTACTCCATCGATCCCGCAATGAACTGATCGGCCTGGCCGATATGGTCGCCGTGGCTGTGGGTCCAGATGGCCACCAGGGGCAATCCGCCGGTGAACTGAGATATATAGTCTCGCAGTGCGCCCCGTCCCATGCCGCTGTCGATGAGCGCGTAGCTCCTCGTGCCACGGATGAGAAACATCTTGTCGTTGTCGGAATCCCGGATCATGCGCACCCCGGGCGCCACCTCCTCCGAAACGTAGGCGGTCCGGTCGCGGCGCTCGACCTGGTAGGAGAAGGTCGCCGCCTCACTGGGCTGCATACCTGCCTTCATGGCCACCGCGCGCAGTGTATAGCCGGTCTTCAGACCCTTGTTGCCGTCATAGAGACCCGCAATAAACAGCACCCCGCGCGCATCGAAGACCGGCGAGCCCGCGTTGGGCTCGCTGCCATCCCAGGTGTAGTGGATTTCGGCACCGGGTACGGCATCCAAAAATGAAAGAGACGTGGTGTTGAAGTAGGTCCCAGGAGCGGGAAAGATCGTGGGTGGAGGAAGTCGCGTATCCGCCGGTCCGGCCTGTTGGCCTCGGGCGATCACAGCGGCAACGCTCGCCACGAGCACGAATGAACACAGGAGTCTGAAAGAGTTTTGCATCCGCCAACATTAGCCGCTGGCGCCGCTTGAGTCTATCCGTTGCGCAAGCTCTCGAGGGCCGCGAAGCGACCCGTGGCGGACAGGTTTTCGGTCGCGATGCCCGTTGTCCACAGCTCTGCGCGGCGATGGACGAAGTCGCTGGCCGTCAACTCCTGCAGCGGCCGCGGCTCGGCGAAGAAGAAGCCTTGCCCCGCCACACAACCCAGCTCGAGAAGAGAAGCGATCTGCTGCTCGAGCTCGATCCCCTCCGCCACGATGTCCAGTCCCAAGGTGCTGCCGAGAGTAATCACGGCACGCGCCAGCTCCGGTCCGTTGTCGGAGGTCGTCAGCCGGCTGACGAAGGATCGATCGATCTTCAGGATATCGATCGGGAAGCGGTGCAGGTACGACAGCGAGGAATACCCGGTGCCGAAATCATCGAGCGCGAGACGAACACCGAGCGCCTTCAGTCTCTGCAGCCGCTCCAGGTTGGCCTCGGTGTTGGACATGATGGTGCTCTCGGTCAGCTCCACGACCAGGTTCTCCGGCTCTAGACCCGAAATGGCCAAGGCATCGGAGACATCCCTGATGAGATCGCCGTGTTGCAAGTGCCGTCCCGAGACATTCACCGCGACACGCAAACCGCTGCCGCCGGCAATCCCCGGGCGCCACGCGACCAGCGAGCGGCAGGCCTCGATCAGCACCCAGCGCCCCAGCTTCACGATCTGCCCGCAATCCTCGGCGATTGAAATGAACTGGCCCGGCATCAACACGCCGTCGCGCGGATGCCGCCATCGCACCAGGGCCTCGACGCCCAGGAGGCTCCCGGTGCCGAGGTCGACGATGGGTTGATATTCGAGTATGAATTCCTGTTCGGCGAGCGCCCGCGTGATATCCGCCTCCAGGCGCAGGCGCTCGTGCAGGACATCCTGCATGCGCGGCTCGAAGATCGCGTAGCGATTCTTGCCGGCCGCCTTGGCGTGATACATGGCGATGTCCGCATTCCCCAGCAGCGATTCCGCGCTGGCCGAGGAATTGGAGTGTGCGACGCCCACGCTGGCTGCAACGGCGACTTCCTTGCCATCGAGCGGAAATGGGGCTCGCAATACCTCGATGAGGGTTTCGGCGACGCTGCGCACCTCGACGAGCGAGGAAACGGACTCGAGGAGGATGGCGAACTCGTCTCCGCCGAGCCGCGCGACCGTGTCCGATGGCCGCGTATTCTTCACGATACGCTGCGCTACCGCCCCCAGTAAGCGGTCGCCCGCATCGTGACCCAATGAGTCGTTGATCGTTTTGAAGTTGTCGAGATCGAGGAACAGGACCGCCACCGGCAGATGTCCGCTTTGCACCAGCGCCAGGGCGTGCTGCACCCGATCCCTGAAGAGGGTGCGGTTGGCGAGCAAAGTCAGCGGATCGTGAAAAGCCATCTGGCGCAATTGCTGCTCGAGCGCCTTGCGCTCGCTGATATCCCGGAAATTCAGGGCGAGCCCGCGCACGGCAGGATCGGCTGTCAGGTTGCTGCCAACACTCTCCAGCACGCGGCGGGCCGGTCCGCGATCGATGCTGAGCTCTACCGGGCCGACGGTTCCGGCGGGTACGGCGGCGATCTCGTGCAGCAAGGCGCGCAGCTTGTCGCAATCCGGTCCCGTCCAGATCTCCAGCAGGCTCCTGCCAACCATCTCATCGGGGCGCAAGCCAAACGTGCGCTCGCACGCCGGCGACACAAAGCGCAATACGCCGTGCGACTCGACGATCATGATGACATCGGAGGCATTCGCAATCAGTGATTCGAAACGATCCTCCACGATGCGCGCAGCGCGCCGCTCACGAATCGCGGCCTCGCCCCGCAGAACCACTCCTTGTCTCACCATCAGGAGAAGGGTCAGCGTGAATACGACCGTAGTCATTACAGCAACCGGGCCGTCGATGTCGGTGCGGGCGAGATAGATCAACACCAGGAAGACGATCAGCGAGGTGGCATAGGGGAGCGTGCGCGCCACGGCGTCCGGGGTGTTGGACATGACCGGAGCCTCATGGGACGGCATGCGGAGTTGCGCACGCGCGGCGGCAGCCCAAGGAACATAACTGGCCAGGTAGAACACGTCCTGCAGTTCGCCGGCGGCGTAGTAGCCGCCCATCTTGGCCAGCGACCAGAAGATGTCCGCAATGAACATCATCGCAAATCCGGTCATGAGCAACACGGGAATACGGCGCTCCCCGGCGCCCGTGAGCAACCGGACTCCCAACATCAGCAACACCAGGCAGTCGAGCCCCGCGTACGCTTCGCTCAGAGCCTGTTTGAGTGAATCGACTTCGGCCCGGCCACCGGCAGGATGGATGACCAGAAACCAGAAGAAGGCGCCATAGCCGATGACGAGGATGGTGGCGTCGAGGACCAGCTGGATCCATGGCACCCGGGTCGCCGCCGCCCGTATCAGGCGCACCGAGGCCACGAAGATGGCGGCGTAGAACGCCAGGAAACACACATCCGACGGACCTGGGAACGGATCCTGGTTACGCAACCAGCTTTGTACCGTGATGAGGGTTCCGGCGAGGTACAGGGCCAGCGCTATCGCGAGCCAACGCCATGCCCTGCGCAGCACTTCGGGTCTCGTCCGGCGTGCCGCCGCTATCACCAGCA
>Ga0070680_100003131_pt1 | contig 12288 bp, 4 predicted proteins | sample KBSC73BmetaG_FD_64672 | JGI IMG/M metagenome (GOLD analysis project Ga0070680, IMG submission 64672) | Corn rhizosphere microbial communities from Kellogg Biological Station, Michigan, USA - KBS C7-3B metaG | ecosystem: Host-associated > Plants > Roots > Rhizosphere | place: USA: Michigan...
CCGAAGTTGTCGTACTGCTGGTAGTTGACGACGGCGGCCCAGGCGCCGGCGAACATTGCGTTCTCCATCGTGCCCACCCGCCGGCCGACCGCATCGAAATACAGGGCCGTGTAGGCACCGATCTCATCATGGTATGCGTCGGCCTCTAGACCGCGACCACCGAACTGAGATCCGCTCGGATAGAACGACCAGCCCGGCCACGTCAAGAAATAGAGGTGCTCGTCGTTTGCTCCGTTCGCGTAGGTCGTGAGCAGCAGGCGACCGAGACCGTCGTAGGAGTACGTGACGGTGTTGGCGGGCGCGACGACCTCGAAGGTGGTCTCACGCGATGCGTTGAACGCCAGCGCCACCGGATCGTTCTGTGTGATAGGACGGCCCCGAAGGTCGTAGAGCACCTGACCGCTCACCAGCATGACCTGGGTGGTGCCGCCGTTGTTGTCGGAGCTGACCTCTGCCTCCTTCTTGGTCTGGACGATTCGTCCCATACCGTCGACCATCGTGACGACATCGATGGTGTCGTTCGTGGTGGACTGAACATCCTTGTTCTTCGTCAGCGCCCAGGCCGGGAAGCCGCCAGCGTTCCCCTGGCTGTAGTCGACGTGGACCGTGGCCGCGCCCGCGGTGGGGTCGGTGGGGCCCCAGACGTCGGTCGTCCGGCCGAAGGCGTCGTACTTGAACGTGGTGACCTTACCGTTCTCGTCGATGGTCGTCGTCGGCAGCCCGAAGTCCATGTTCATGGTCGAGCTCGAGACGTACCCGAGGTTGTCGGTCACGCTGGTGATGTGCGTGCCCGAGCTATCATAGACATAGGTCAGGGTCGCGCCCGACGGATCGGTGTACGTCTTCAGGTTCCCGAAGTCTCCCGAAGCCGAGTCGAAGGTGAAGCCGTACGTGACCTTCTTCCCCGAGCCGCTGTAAGGAGTTCCCGTGGTCGGTTGATTTCCGCCCAGGATGGTGTCGGTGATCTGGGAGAGCGTGGGTCGCCCGTTCACCGTCGTGTAGCTGGAGTCGCGCTGTCGCAACGCGGTGCCGCCCGACGTCGCCGACGCGACCACCCTGGTCACCGGATTGAAGTGGCTGCCGGTGAAGGTTGAATAGGTCATCTGGAACCACACGTCGTCGCTGGCCACCTGGTAATCCCCCAGATCCGCCGACGTGGTGAGATTCCCGGCGCCATCGTAGATGCGGGCCGTCTGATGGTAGAGGCTCGCGTCGGGTCCGCTCGACGGGGCGTAGTCGTGCAAGGGTTGCGTATAGGGGTATTTCTCGTCGTAGCTGTCGACCCGCTGGACGTAGAAGGCGGCTGGTGTAGTGCCCGCGATCTGGGCGAACGTCGTCGCATGAACCGACCCGCGCATCGGGCCGACAGTGTCGTCGCCTTCGTACTCCGCCAGCAGGGTTCCCTGCGCGTAGTAGGCGTCGTTGCGGTAGTAGTACATGTGCTGGAACCCATCGCCGTGGATGACCCGCACATGGGAAAAGCCGTAGAACTCCTTTTCGACCCGATCGTAGAAGCCCGAGCCGATGCCGGAGGTGAATAGCCCCCCCTCGACTCCTGCGGCCATCGGGCCGTACTGAATCGTGTCCGTATAGCTGTGCTGAAAGTTGTCGAATGTCGTCACGCTGGACAGGCACCAGCGGGAGGTCGGCATGTCGAATGCCCAGTCCTTCCCGGAGTAGAAGTCGCCGACGAAGTTGCCCTCACGGTTGTAGTCCAGCGTGAAGCCGCCGCCGAGAGGGTTCGTGACCGTCTGCAGGAGGTTGCTCTTTCCGGCCTGGTTGTAGCGAATCAGGACCTCGGAAGCGCGAGTCGCGTCCGCCCCGCTCGCGCCCTTGAAAGCCCCCTTCACGACGTGGTCTGGCAGACCGTCACCGTTGAAATCCATCATCTCGATGGATTGAGTGGCGCCGCCGCTCGCCGTCGATCCGTTCACCCCGCCGCCAACCACGACTGACCCACCCAGACTTCCGCTGTAGGAGGCGTCGCTACCGCGGCGGTAGGAGAGGCCATCCAGCTTTTGCAAAGGCGAAAAGAAGCTGGGCCAGGGGGCCGCTGGAATCTGAAGCAGCGTCTGATCGAAGCTCGTTCCCGTGTTGAGCTTCACCCAGAAGTTATTCGACGGCGACTTGTAGAGTTGGTCGGGCAAGCCGTCGCCGTTCACATCGATCAGTCGGGTAAAGTTCAGGACGTAATTGGCGTCCGATCCCTTGACGGCGCCGAAATCGAAGCTCGCCACTCCGGTCTGAACGGTGGCAGCCACTCCCACGCCATCCCCGGCATTGACCACCTCGTCCAGTTGCAGCGCGTAGTCCGCCGAGGTGACCGACACTCCCTTGCCGTTGATGAAGCTCAGGATTGCGGTCAGAGTGCTATCCGTCTTTCCTAGTGACTCGAATCCCGGACCAGTGGTGGGATTTGCGAGCGCCCCCCACGAGGGCATGGTCCAGTTCACCGGGTTGCCAAAACCATAGCCATAGTTGATGTACACTCTTAGATTCGTCGAAGTGTTGGACGGATCGCTCTCGGCGATATCGGGAAGTCCATCGCCGTTCATATCGACCAATTGCCGCTGGGTGCGGGCGAAGCCCTTCCCGACAGAAAAGCTCAGTCCGATACTGCCCCCGAGTCCCACGGGCTGGCCCTTCGAGTCGGTGGCGATCTGCGGTGTGTTGTTGCCGCTGGTCTTGCCCGAAATGCTGCCATTGATTTCGGTCGAGAACATGTTGCTTTCGACCGTGCGCAGGGTGGGCGGGGAGAGCCCTTTGGGTAGACCGGTCAGCGATGGGAATGCCGCGAACGTCGCCGCGCCGGTCGCATCGATCGTGGCGTAGCGAATTCCCCCCGGCGTGACGTCGTCGGCTACTCCATCTCCATTCATGTCAACGAGGTCGAGAGCAGCGTTGCTTTGGCTATGGCTGCTCGCGCCAGCGAAGCCGGCGACGGACCCGTTGCCCGTGGACGTTCGGGTTTCGGCGTAACTCAGGCCGTTGACCGTATAGCTGCCGAAGAAGTTGGGGCCTCCCAGCGCCGACACGACATTGCTCGTTTGACAGACACCCCACGCGAGCGCCTTGGAAGCGATGCTTCCCACCGCTTTGAAGCCGCGCCACGTGTAGCTTCCGGCCGTGACGACCACCTTCTTCGTCGCGCTTACCACGACCTTCGCGGCCTTGCTGACGAAATGGCCAATCGAACTCAAGCCCCACTGTACGCGGGCGCCCTGCAACGTCGTCAGCGCCGTCGGATAGCTGATGACGGTGGCGCGCTGGTAGTGATCGTTCTCGGACGCGACGATGAAGCTCTCGTCGAAGTCGTAATTGCCGTTCCAGAACCCTTCGCTGAAGCCGTTCATGCCCCCCGACATGTTGTCGGTCTGGCCGAGCGAGAAGAATCCCGTATCGGGCGCATAGCTCGAGTCGATGGTGTAGACCTCGACGGGAACAGACTGCCCATTCATGGTCGCGGTGTAGTTGCTTGGTCCCACCGTAGCATCGTCGAAGGAGTAGACGGCGAAGATGACCTGGTCACCGGCCGCGACGCCGCTGGACACGCTCACGCAGGCCTGTCCGAGGTTGACCGCGCTGCTGCTGAGCATCTTGTTGACACCCTGAATGAGGCCGATCACGCCCCCGCCGTTGGGGTCGAACGGATTGTAGTTCCAGTTACCGCATAGCTGGAGCGTCGGATTGGCGGTGGGAGCAAAGACGGCTTTCCGCCCATCGGGGGTGGCCGCCGGGCTGACCGGCGGCTTCATCGTCCAGCGCCGCTGCGCGACCTGGATCGGCACGTACTGCGACAGGGCTTCACCGTCAGACGGGTGCGAGGGATCAGGGTCGTTGGCGATGGTGCAACTGGTCGGTCCATCGGCCCCCAAGGTCGGGTCGCGCGGGACGCAGATGGGGGGCCCCGAGGTCGTCGCGCCCGTTTGTGGGTCGACGCGGGTCAGGGACGTATAGGTGACCAAGGCAGAGGCCACGAAACGGTCGGGGTCGTACGGAATGGATTGAACGATGCCGACGTAGAGGAGGTCTCCCGCCTTGACGTCCACGGAGCCATAGTTTCCCGTGAAAGGGCTCGCCACGGTGGCACTGTCCCAGAACTCTTCGGAGCCTTCCCCGAAGACCGGGGTGACAGTGACGGTCCCACTAGACGTCGTCGAGACCAGTCGCGCGATGAAGCGGGTCCGCTCGGCGGCCTCCTGGAGCTTGTCCCCCGCCACCGCGACCGTGATGTGTCCCGATTCCGGTGCGATCCACGGGACATAGTCCGCCGACACCGGCTTCGAGTCCGTGTCCTGGGAGAATTTGTAACGAAGCCGTCCCCAGGATTCGCGGGCGTTGGCCTCCGAGGCCGGCGCGTCGATGTAATCGAAGGTGGGGGACCAAGAGACAGCGTCATGGTCCACGGTCGCCTTGCCGTTGACGCGCGTGTAGAAGCGATCGCCCTTGGCGACGGTCTTGATGATGGTCGGGCTGGCGCTACATCCGCTGCCAGGCTCGGGAGACGCCGCCGCCGGGATGCAAGCCGTGGTGTCCGTCCCCTGGATGTCTCGCTCCCAGATCTTCTGGTTCCCCTTGAACAGCGTCGCCACGACGCCATCGCCGCCGGTCTCCGTCAACTGAACCGCGCCGCCGATTCGAACCCGTCCTGCATACGGGGCCGTCCACCGGACAATCGGATCGACGGTGGGGAAGTCGTAGGGAGTTCGCGTCGGTGAAGAGCTGGCCTGGGTGAAGATCTGGTTGCACGAGAAGCCGAGTTGCTGGTGATCGAACCCCTTCCATTCGACGGGCGGTTTGAACGAGCCGTGATCGCCGAGTTGCACGACCAGCGAGTTTCCGGCGTAGTTGTTGACCAGGGAACTCAGCGACGGATCGCTCTTGGCGCTGGCTGGCGTCTGGACGAAGTCAGGGAAGCCGTCACCGTTGACGTCCTTCAAGACGCGGGACGCCTCGGCGCTGTTTCCGTAGCTCTGCGAGACGCCGAGGGACAAGCCGTATGCCCCCACCGAGAAGCTTCCGTTCAACACCTGAGCGGCCTCGACGGACAGTGGCTTGGCCCACAGCGGCTGCGGCTCGGGCGTGAAGGTGTACTTGGAAACTCCGTTGCCCCAGTCGAAAAGGGCTTGCTGGCTGGCCACGTAATCGGGTCTTGCAGGCATGACGTCGACCAGGCCATCACCGTTCATGTCGGCGAATCCCGGCGCCGTTATCGTGGAGCTGGACGATTTCCCCACGCCGACCGACACGGGCCCAGCGACGCCATAAACCCCGCCGCCGCTCGAATGGTGACTCTCGTTGGAGAGGCTGGTCGTCAGGTTCGGCGTGGCGGCACCGGTCTGCGGTCCGTCGTATGTGGTGAGGTGGTAAGTTGGTGAAGCGGGGTCATTATTTGTGGCACTATCGGCGCCTTCGATCGCCGGGCCCCAGAGCTGCAACTGATTCGAGCTGTCGTGGGGGGGCTGATAGTAGCTGAAGGTATGTGTCGCTATGGCGGCGGTGGCGGTCTTCCCGCCTTTTCCGAAGACCTGAATGCCGCCGAGCAGGCTCTTGTCGAAGGCCTTCTGATCGCTCGCCTGATACGTCAGTCCGTACTGGCGCACCACGGCGCCGCTGTTATTGACGTTGATCGTGCTGAGCAGCTTCTGCGTGTAGACGAGGTAGCCAAAGCGTCCGTCGGTGAAAGCGTCCGGACGCGTGCTGGAGTAGACGAATCCGACGGAGTACTGCGGCGCCGGCCCCGAGTGGCTGGTCGCCGTGTACGAGATGGAGGACAGATAGATCTGGTAATAGCGATCGCCCGATGGGCTCACGTTCCCGATGGTGCCGTACGTACCCGTATCGCCCGTATACGAGTAGAGGACCTGGTTCCCCCACATGTCTTCCTCTTTCTCGAGGAACCACCGCGCTGCCCGGACCGGGTCGGCGGCGCCGGCCGATGTGTTGGGCTGCAGGCGAGCGGACGCGCTCGCCCCGTAGGTGAACTTCGTGCCGGCCTTGTCGGTGACCAGCCAGGAGTATCCGCCGCCGGACAAGGCGACCTGCTGGATCCAGGCGAAGCTGCTTTCGTTTCGCAGGACGAAATAGGTACCGGCAGGGGCTCCGGTGGGCGGCGACGCCAGCTTCGAAAGCTCCTGGCCATTCAAGAGGTAACGGTCGTTCCCCTGATACTTGGGAACGCCGAAGCGCGTGTCGACCTCGATGGTCGGTATCGCGACATTCCAACCCACGCCGAGCGGGCCATTCTTGGCATCGCTGCTGTAAGTGATCGCCAGCTTCGGTTGCACACCCTTCCGTCCCGGCGGCACGATGATCGGGTAGCTGAGGTTGGCCGTGCCCCGGTTGTTCGGCTCGGGCGGCGCGATCATCTCGACGCCGGCAAGCGGGTCGGACAGCTTCATATCCTTGATCGATGTCGGATTGAGCGACTGGACGCCGGGATGCGCCGGGATGGCCAGCGTCGAGGCGATGAAGTCGGTGAAGTGGGTCGTCAGCGAGGACAGCTCCTGCTGGCTGCTTCCCGACTTGGGAATCTCCCGCCACCGTCGTTCGGTCTCGTCGAAGTACAGCGTCTCGAGATCCTCGCCGGCCGCCACCTTCTTACCGTCGATGGGCAGAGACAGCCGCACCGCCTTCTTGAAGGTCAGGTTGTGAGGGCCGAACCGAAAGACCTGCTCGTGGGCGGTCACATTGACCATGCCCGCGTCGAGCGCGTGGTATTCCCCCGGCTTGAGGGGGCGGACGGTGATCTCCGTATCGGCGTCCAGGGCACCCGGCGGAATCTCCAGGGTTGCCTCCTTGTAGCTGATGAGGCCCCCCTTCTCCGCGCTGACGGTCGTCTTGAAGGGCGCCCCGACGTCCGGCTGGGGCTTGGAATCCACGAGCCGCGCGCGGTCCATGCAGGCCTCGAGGTGCACCTGCAGCTTGCGGGCAGGCCCCGTTCGGTAGGTGGCGGCCAGCTCGAAGACGGAGGGCTTCCCCGGGGCGGCCACCAGATCGTCGGGGAAGCTTGCCGCGACGGCGTCTCCTTCGATCTGAAGATCCTTGAGGACGTGTCCGTTGGCGGACAGCGAGATCGGCGCGGGCGACGCGAGAAGCCGCAAGTCCACGCGGTGATCGACGCACTCGCCCCGCTGCGGTTCGATGACGCGCGCCGAAGGGGCCTCGCTGGCCGGCGGCGGGCTGCCGGTGACCCGCATCTCGGACACGATGATTGGCGACTCCGGCCTGGTCGTGACCGTCGCCCGCAGGTCAGCGACCACCGGCAGCGCGTCGAGCTTCACCCGATGCCATCCAGCGCGGAGGCCTCGCAGGTCGATCTGCGCGCGAGAGCCGCCGGCCTCGGTCACGGTCAACGAACCGTTCGATTCGTGGACCAGGCGGAACTCCAGCTCGTGGGGTTGCACCGGCGCTTCAAAAGAAAAGGCTTGAACGCTCGTCTTTCGGCTGTCCCACGCCGTCGACTCCCGACCGTCGCCGAGGCCGGGATCCTGGGCCACCGCGCTCATGGCGTCATCGTGCACCCAGGCCACCGCCACCTCGCGAACGCGATAGCCGACGGGGTCCGTCGCTGTCGGCGGGTGGAACGTCACCAGGTTGACGCCCGCCTTCAGCGCCCGAGGTGAGATCTCTTCCACGATCGGCTCGTCGGCCTTGGCGACGACGGGGCCGCGAAGCCCGGGCCCGCCGTTGAGGCTGCGCGCAATCTGAGCCGGGGCGCGCACGCCCTCCACGTGATAGAGCAGAAAGGCGCGCTCGATCGAGCGCGGATCGACATTGACGTCGACGTTGAAGGTTCTCTCCGTCGCTGCCGCCGCTCCCGAGACCATCCGGGACCTCTCCTTTGCCACCGCGAGGAGCGCCCCCTCCGGCAGCCCCGAATCAGGAAGGCTCGCCGACTTCTCGCTCCGCTTACGGCCCCAGAACTCGAGTTCGGGCAATCGTGAGCTGTCGCCCTTCCCCGTCCAGGAGACGACCAGGCGCTTCAGACTTCCGGCGGCGCGTTCATCCTCCAGAGGGACGCGCTCCCACGCCGCTCGCGGCGCATCGAACCCTTTCTGAGCCAGGACCACCCCATCCGCTGACTTGACCGTGAGCTGGCCCAGGCTTGCCCCGAACACGCCAACGCTGGTGATCGCCACCGGCTCGTCGAAGTGGGCCTCGAACACCGTCTTGATCGTGCCTGAAAGGCCGGTCTTCGTATCGGAGTCGAAGAGATTCCACATCTGGTCATCGGAGGTCGGACCGTCCGTTCGCCTCAAGGTGCTCGGCCGCAGATGGCCGCTGAAGGCCCAGGGCCGATCGTCGGGAAGCGCGACTTTCCCAGCATCGGATGAAGCGCTGTACGCCGCGCGGAACTGGCTCAGCAGCAGGGTCGAGCTGAGGACCATCGCGGTCCATCGTCCAGTTCGCGATCGCCGAATCGCCTGAGTCTTCACAACGTGCTTCATGGTGCCCTTCTGGGTTCGTCGGTGGAGTGCGAACAGTCGTGCCCTAGCGGTGGTCGCCGGGCGATTCGATGCCGAGGGCGAGATCGCGCTGGCGTTGGGACCCCTCGACGGCGCCGAGCTGTGCGTCCATCTCGGTCAGTCGATTCTTCGAACGTTCGGAATTGGGATCGGTGCTGACGTTCGACAGCGCAACTTGCATGTCGACCAGCAGCTGCTTCTCGCCCAGCAAGGCGATGTGTTCGCGGTAGGCAGACACGTCCGTCGGCTTGGCTCCCGAGGCGGGCGGGGCATCGAGCCCACTGGGTGGACGCGCCTTGGGCACGGCGACTCTCTCGGGTCGCAGTGCCTCCACTCGCTCTTGTTCAGCCAGGCGGGACTTCAGCGCGAGGACCTTCGCTTCCACGCGAGCTCTCTGTGCGAGCGGATCCAAACCCGATCTGTCTGCGCCGACCTGACGGTCACAACCGCCCAGCTCGATCGCCGCGACCAACACCGACAACGCGACGTACGTTTTCATCTCGTCACTCTCCCGCTGCTGAACACACTGGCGAACAATCGAACCGACATTGCGGCCCCAAGACGGACCGCGGTCACCTGTGCGGGGGCCTTTTCTCACTTTTGAAGGCCGACAACCAACAACAAAGTCGCTTACAGCCCCCGTGTAAACGAGGTGATCGACTCACGGCTGGCCCTGCAGGGCCCAGGCGATCAGGTCGCGGCGGCCCAGGAGACGGCATCGACGCGCAGACCGCATCAGAAGGACCCGGACAGTGGCGTCACTGATCGCCAACACGTGGGCTATCTCTTTCGTGGCCAGGCCGCGCATCGCGCACTCGAGGACGCTTCGCTCGGCTGCCGGGATGTCGGCGAGGCTCTTCGGCCGGGGACGATCCTCACGCGCCACTATGTATCGGGTGCCGTCACTATCGAAGGTCTCCAACACCGTCCATTTCGCGGAGACCGCAGGCGACACCGAACGGGCCGCTCCGCTCGAATCGGGCGCGCAGCTCTCCCGCGCCTCCTCGAACATACGGACCGCTTCCCGGAGATCTTCCCGCGCAAGGACGAGCCGTGCCTCGGCACGCAAGTCGGCCGAGTGCCCGTCATCGCACCGTGCAGTCTCTGGACGATCTCTCATCTGGGACCGCCGTCCCAGAGCGCCGGGCCGACCAAGACCGCCGGAATGAGGCCGCGGAGCGACCTCCACAAGTGTGCCTCCTGAGCATTCGCGTACATGCGGCCCGGCCACGCAGCAATAGCGGGGCCGCACGCGGCAGGGCCCTGCGTGGGCCGCGACCGCTGAAGGACCGCGGCTTTGCGCGGGTTTGGAGCCCGCCCTGGACCTGCCGGGCTCTCTTGGGCCCGGAGCCGGTAATAGTGGGCATATTACAGGTGAGAGACCCTTCCGTTAGCCCGTACGGGCCTACGCCGCCCCGACCGGGCGGAGGCGGGGCGGCGCTCCCACGCCCCGGCAGCAGTGCCGGCAAGACCATCCTCGCGGGTCCGCACCAGGTCTGGTACAGGAAACCGACCATCGTACCTTGGCAGCACGTCACCCGCGCGGCACACTCACGCGCAGTGGGCGAGCGCCTGTCAGTAGCGCGGGCAGAGGTCGCCCGATGCTCACTCGCCCCGATGGGCGCTGATCACTTTAGAAGCTCGAGGATCTTGGGATAGGTGAACATGGATGCATAGCCGGCAAAATGAAACCAAGCTATCGCCGGCGTCCACACCACGACCGAGTTATAGCGCTCAGTTGTGATTCGCCCGGCAAGTGGGGGGGGCCCACCGCCGGGTCTCTGCGATGGCAGTGTCCGAACGGTCTACTGGGCGCCTCCCCAGGTTGATCCGAGGCTCCCCTGGTAGGGATAGATCGCTCTGGCGCCACCACCGTCGGCCTGGATGGTTGCATTGCCATTGATCTTCGCGAGGACTTGGACGCAAATGGTGCCGGTGACGGGCCTGTAGTCGAAGTTTCCGCTCGCGTCGGGTGTTACAGAGGAGTTGCTGAAGTTGTAGCCCCCTGTGGGGGTATTCGCGACAAAGGACACGCTCTTGCCCGGGGGAAATCCCCCGCCCTGGATCCGACTGATGCAAGCATCGCCGACGGCGGCGCTCACCAGGCTGACCGATGTGATGCGCGGGGCGTTCTGCTGCGTGAGCCGGGTCGTTAAGCCCGGGTTTGAGCTTGTGATCATGGCCTTGGCAACGCTGTTGTAATAATAGATCGTCCCGTACTCGAAGGTGTTCTTGCGGCCGCCCGTGCTTCCGAACGCGACCTCATCGGTCAACGGGTAGCCGAGCGCGCCCCACTCCAAGGCGACGCTGATGTAGTAGTTGTCGATCCGGTCGTGCGTGCTGTAGGCGTTGGCGGCGCCACTTTTCCAGAGGCTTCGGCCTTTCTGGAAGGTGTTGTAGCGACCGTCCCCATAGAGCGTGTCGCCCTCGTCGCTGGTCGGATAGCCCAGGACGCCGCTCTGCGCCCCCACGTGGAGATAGTCGCCGAGGATCAACCCCATCACGATGGACGCCTGATTCAGGGTGTCGCTGGCGTAGATGCTCGCGTTGTTCGCGAAGTCCTGCCTGGCACCGTTACTGAACTGCACGAAGCCGCTCACCGGGCTCCCCACGAGTGCTTGATTCTGATTGTATTTGGCGGTGATCAGCGCGTCCCGCTGGGAGGATGTCAAGGCGGACTCCGTCCCCGTGACGTCGGCCTCATCGGGTATGTCACCGCAACCCATGAGGGGTGTGCTCGTCGCCACGAGTGCCAGGGCCAGCGTCGTCATTGCGTAGTTCGGACCGAACAAGTGCGTTTTCATCGTCTGGTTCTCCGTGAAATGGTTGATCCCTAGGGGACGACCGCGTCATAGGCCGCCTCTCGCCGTGCATGACTCCTGGGCCGGAGATTCTGGCAACCGAACGGACGCAACCGTTCCGAAGCAGTCGTTTGGACGACGAGGCGCCTCAGAGAAACGCGCCCAGCGCGCCGGCCAGGCGATAGGTCGCGCGGAACAGGTGCGCGCTGGCGCTGGGGTCGATCGCCGACGCGTCGACCAGGTAGACCGGCAGCGCTGCCTGCATGGTCACGAACGTCCGACCGTAGACGGGGATCTGCAGCAGCAGCGACGGGCCCGCGGTGGCGGCGTACGAGCTTCCGAGCGCTCGGTCGTTCGACGACTGGGCGAGCCGGCTGCCGCCGAGCTCCGCGCCCAGCGCGACGCCCAGCCCCGAGAGGTCGAACGCCCAGTAGATCCCGCCGCGCACGGCCAACTCGGAGGTGGCGAGCGTGCTGCCACGAACCGCCGCGACCGAGGCGGCGCCGAAGTCCATGGCAAGCGTCGCCGACAGGTGGCGAAGATCGACCCGCGCGCCCACGCCCCCGCTCGGCGCGCCGCCGAGGCCCAGCAGCGAGCCTCGATAGCCCCCCGCGGCGTACAGCGACGTCGCGAGGCGCGCGGCGTCGCCGCCCTTTCGCACCGCGCGCCCGTACTCGAGCCGGCGCATCTGTGCGGTGGTGACGCCGGTGCTGGCGCCGTCGGACACCAGGAAGACGCCTGCCATCAGGTGCCCGGGGGTGCGCCTGGTCACCTCGTATCGACCGGCGCGCAGCGAGAGGCGGCGCTTGCTCGCGTCGCTCGAGATCTCCGCGACCAGGCCCCCCTCGCCGTCCCGGCGGACGAGGTACCGGCCCGGCTCGTCTAGCGTCAGATAGCCGAAGTGGGACGCCGCGCTTACCAGGCTCGGGTGGGCGAGGGCGAGATCCTCCCGGCCGCCCAGCTCGATCCGGTAGGTGGGATGCTGCGGACCTGCCCACGTCGCCGCGGTGCTGGCCGTC
>Ga0070680_100003139_pt1 | contig 12276 bp, 12 predicted proteins | sample KBSC73BmetaG_FD_64672 | JGI IMG/M metagenome (GOLD analysis project Ga0070680, IMG submission 64672) | Corn rhizosphere microbial communities from Kellogg Biological Station, Michigan, USA - KBS C7-3B metaG | ecosystem: Host-associated > Plants > Roots > Rhizosphere | place: USA: Michigan...
CACCAACGCACGCAAGTACGCGGGCGCCGCCGCCGTCCACGTTCGCGTCTATCCAGACGCCGATGCGCTGCTCGTTGAGATCGCGGACGACGGCTCGGGCGGGGCGGACCCGGACTCCGGGACAGGTTTGCGAGGGCTTGCCGACCGGGCCGCCGCGCTCGGCGGCCGCCTCGAGGTGGAAAGCCCACCGGGAGCGGGAACCCGCGTGACCGCCCGGCTGCCGCTCGCACCGCGCGGCTGATCTGGTCACCGCCCCAGCTCGGCCGGGGAGGACCTGTCGATTTCAGCGCGTCCCGTTCGTCTCATAGGCGACCATTCCGAAAAGGAGGACGCGATGAAGTACCTGCTGCTGATCCATCAAGGCACCACCCCCACTCCGCGCGACCCGGAGGCCTGGGCCAAGCTGTCGGAGGAGGAGCAGAACCAGGTGTACGCCGACTACCAGGCGCTCAACCAGACCCCGGGCGTCACGCCAGGCGTGCAGATGGGTGATCCGGAGACGGCCACCACCGTGCGCGTGGAGGACGGCCGGACCCTCACCACGGACGGCCCGTTCGTGGAGACGAAGGAAGCGCTCGGCGGCTACCTGATCTACGAGGCGGACGACCTCGACGCCGCGATCGAGCTGGCGGCGCGGATTCCCGCCGCGCGGCTCGGCGGCGCGATCGAGGTCCGGCCCGTGGTGGAGTGGTCGTAGCCAACCCTCTCGACCAGGCGTTCCGCGACCAGTGGGGCCGCGTGCTTGCGGCGCTGATCGGCTTCCTCGGCGACTTCGAGCTCGCCGAGGAAGCCGCGCAGGAGGCGTTTGCGATCGCGGCGGAGCGCTGGCCTCGCGACGGCACGCCGGCCAACCCCGGCGGCTGGCTGCTCGCGACCGCTCGCAACCGTGCGATCGATCGCATCCGGCGCGACAAGACGCTGGCGCAGAAGACGCGCCAGCTCGAGCCGCCGCCCGAGGCGGTGGAGGACGAGATGGACGACACCGTGATCCCTGACGAGCGGCTCGAGCTGGTGTTCACCTGCTGCCACCCGGCGCTGTCGACCGACGCTCAGGTGGCGCTGACGCTCCGCACGCTCGGCGGCCTGACCACGCCCGAGATCGCCCGCGCGTTCCTGGTGCCGGAGCCGACGATGGCTCAGCGCCTGGTGCGCGCCAAGCGCAAGATCAAGGACGCGGGGATCCCGTTCCGCGTGCCGCCCGACCACCTGCTGCCGGACCGCCTGGCGGCGGTGCTGGCGGTGGTCTACCTGATCTTCAACGAGGGCTACTCGGGTCGCGGCGACCTGGCGGCGGAGGCGATCCGGCTGGGCCGCGCGCTGGCGGAGCTGATGCCCGACGAGCCGGACGTGCACGGCCTGCTCGCCCTGATGCTCCTGCACGACGCCCGCCGCGAGGCCCGCTTCAAGGACGGCGACCTGGTGCTGCTGGCCGACCAGGACCGCTCATTGTGGAACGCAGAGCAGATCGAGGAGGGCCGGGTGGTGCTCGACCGCGCGCTCGCCCTGCACGGGCACGGGCCCTACGTGGTGCAGGCGGCGATCGCGGCGCTGCACGTGGACGACCCGCCGGACTGGCCGCAGATCGCGGCGCTGTACGCCGAGTTGTCGCGCATGACGGGCTCCGCCGTGGTGGAGCTGAACCGCGCCGTCGCGGTCGCCGAGGCCGAGGGCCCGGCGGCGGGCCTCGAGATCGCAGACGGGCTGGCGGACCTGGACGACTACCGCTACCTGCACTCCACGCGCGGCGAGCTGCTCAAGCGCCTGGGCCGCGACGACGAAGCGCGCGCAGCGTTCAACCGCGCGCTCGCCCTCGTGCACGACGAGGCCGAGCGGCGGCTGATCGAACGACGTCTGTCCGAGCTGGGCGCGGCTACGAGGCCCGCACGAGAGGCGTGATCGAGGCCGGCTCCTGCTGCATGCGAGCGCGCTCCTCGTTCATGCCCTCCATGAGGGCAAGCTTGCCGGCGTTTACAGCCTCGAGCGCCTGCTGGAGCTCGGCCTCGACGGCCTCGACACGGGCGAGCAGCCTCGTGGCGGAGTCGAACGCGGCGTGGCGGATCCGCTGGCCGTCGCGCTCGGCGGCGCGCTGGATGTCGGCTGCGTGATCGAGGATGCCCTCGACGTGTGCCGTCATCTCGGTCGCGAGGCCGTTGTGCGACGTCGAGCCCTTCCACCACCACTGCCAGAACCGGCTGTTGCTACGGGAGGGTTTCATGAGAACCGCGTCGGCACCGGAGGCGCCGGGCTTTAGCCCTGAAGGCGCTTCGCGACGACCATCAGGTCCGCCACGAATTGCTCGTAGGCGGCCTCGCGTTCCTCGTCGGTTCGCGCGCGGAGAATCGACGACGGGTGCACGGTGGCTGTGACGAGCGGCGCGAGCTCGGACTCAACGAACTTGCCGCGGCTCTTCGTGACCCGGAACGACGGGCCGAGCAGCGCCTTCGCCGCGGTCGCGCCGAGGCAGATCAGGATCTCGGGCCGCACCTGCTCGAGCTCGGCATCGAGCCAGGGGCGGCACGCCCTGATCTCCTCCATCACCGGCGTCTGGTGGATGCGGCGCTTGCCGCGCTGTACGAACTTGAAGTGCTTGACCACGTTGGTCACGTAGAGGTCGCCGCGCTCGATGCCGGCGTCGGCCAGGCCGCGGTCGAGCATGCGCCCGGCGGGGCCCACGAACGGCGCGCCCTCGCGGTCCTCGCGGTCGCCCGGCTGCTCGCCCACCATCATCACGCGCGAGCGCCCCCGCCCGGCGCCGAACACGGTCTGGGTCGCGTCCTCGTACAGATGGCAGCCGCGGCAGCCGGCCGCGGCCTCGCGCAGCTTTGGCAGGGTGCGGGTGTCCGGCAGGAAGTCGGCCGCGGTGGTCATGCAAGCGTCGCCGCGCATTCGAGCAGCTGCGCGTGGACGAACGCCTGCGGCAGGTTGCCGCGCAGCTGGCGCTGCTGCACGTCGAACTCCTCGGCCAGCAGTCCGGGCGACCCGCAGCCGGCGCGCGCCCGCTCGAAGAAGCGCAGCGCGTCCGCCTCGGCCCCCTGCTGCCTGCATGCGAGCGAGGCCCAGAAACCGCACAGGAGAAATGCGCCCTCGGCTTGGCCGAGCGGGCCGTCGTCGTGGCGGAAGCGATAGATGAAGTGCTCCTCGCAGAGCTCCTCGAGCACCGCGGCGATTGTCGCGCGGCTGCGCGGATCGTCGGGCGGGATCGCGCCGCGCAGCGCGCCGAGCAGCAGCGAAGCGTCCACGCGGTCGTCGTCCACCGCGCGCTTCCAGCGTCCGCTTTCGTGCAGGCAGCGCTCGCTGCAGTCGCGCAGGATCTGCTCGGCCAGAGCGCGCCAGCCCTCCGGGTCGCCGACCCCGTCCGGCGCGGCATCGGCGATCGCCTTCAACCCGCCCACGAGGCACAGCCGGCTGTGGGTCCACTCCTTCTGATCGAGCTCCCATACTCCGGCGTCCTTCTCGTGCCAGTGGCCGGCCACCACGTCAGCCGCGACCTCGGCGGCGCGCCAGTCGTCGGCCTGGTCGCGCCCGTGGCGAGCCGCGGCGGCGATCACCTGCATGATCTCGCCGAACGCGTCGAGCTGGAACTGGTTCGTGACCTGGTTGCCCATCACGTCCGTTCCACCCGGATAGCCCGGTAGTCCCACGTGGGACTGCTCGGGCACCTTCCCACCCTGCGCGGTGTACGCCGGCTTGAGGTCCGGACCGTGCTCGAGCAGCCGTTCGCGCACGAAGCGGAGCGAGTCATCCAGCAGCGGCAGCACGTTCGCGGCGGCGCCGGCCTGCCCGGCGTAACAGGTGTCGCGGATCCAGGCGTAGCGGTAGTCGTAGCTCGTGCCGGCGTGCGAGCGCTCGGGCAGCGACATCGTGGCGGCGGCCACCATGCCGCCGCTCGCGGCGGTCAGGCCGCGAATCACGGCCACGGCCTGAGTTGCGTCGCGCGGCGCGAGCGTGTGGTCCATCGACGGCACCCGCTCGGACCACTCCGCCTCGGTGCGCTCCCAGAGCTCGTCGGCCGTGCCCTCGACAGGAGCGCCGCCGATCGTGAGCACGAGGTCGTGCCGGTCGCCCTCGTTCATGGCGAGCTCGAAGTCGAGACAACCGTCGGGCTGCACACTGGCCTGTGCGCCGCCGACCCAGTGCACCGGCATCGTGCCGGCGCGGCCATGCCACACACCCTGGTCGTCGAGGTGGTGGTCGATCAGCGGCTGCTGGTCGAACTGCGCGCGCGGCTCGAGCCGGACCACCAGCGTGCACTCGCCGTCCTGGACCTCGATCCTCCGCAGCAGCACGACGCGGTCCGCCGTGGCCGGCATCGCCAGCGCCTCGCGGCATTCGACGATTCCGCCGTTCGTTATCCAGCGGCTGCGCCAGATCAGACCGCCGGTCTCGTAGTGCCCGCCCCACACGAAGCGGCAGTTGGGCGTGACCGTGTAGAAGCTGCGCCCGCCGATCAGCGAGGAGAAGATGGCCGGATCGTGCCAGCGCGGCGCGCACATCCAGGCCACGTTGCCCTCGGGATCGATCAGGGCACCGCGCTCGCCGTCGGCGAGCAGCGCGTAGTTGCGCAGCGCGTAGACCGGCGGGATGTCGCTCATCGCGCGCGGGTAACCAGCGCCGCGGCGGACGCAAGCACGGCGGCCCCCGCGCCGGCCGCCAGCATGCCTCGCCGCTGAGACAGCCAGGTCTGGGGGCTGCGCGAGTGAGCCTGGTCGTCGAACGAGCCGTGGCTCCCGTGGTCGCGCTCCGAGTCCACAGGGTGCTCGAGGTAGTCCTTGCGGTCCGGCGCCGCCCGTTTGTCGGTCTGCTGGCCCTTGAAGCCGGTCTTGGCGAGATAGATCTCCGCGATTCGCGGAGCCAGCTTGCTGCCGATGATCGTGTACACGGTCGAGATGCCGACCCAGAGCTCGCGGCGCCGGTGGTGGGCGGCCCAGTACACGGCGTCCGCCGCAACCTCGGGCTGATAGATCGGCGCGACGGGCTGCGGCTCGTTCGGCACGCGCAGGCGCACCCACGAGAACTGGGTGGTGTTCATGCCCGGCATCTGCACGATGCCGAGGTGCACGGGCGACCCCCGGTGCAGGAGCTCCGTGCGCAGCGACTCGAAGAAGCCCTGCACCGCGTGCTTGGCCGAGCAGTAGGTGGCCTGCAGCGGGATGCCCTGCTTGCCGAGCGCGGATCCGACCTGGATGATCGTGCCGCGGCCGCGCGGCTCCATGCGCCTGAGCGCCGACTGCGCGCCGTGCACCGACCCGAGGAACGTGACCTCCATGACGCGTCGGAACTCCTCGGGCTTCGTGTCCACCACCTCGCCCAGGACGGCAGTCATCGCGTTGTTCACCCAGATGTCGATCGGGCCGAGCTCGGCCTCCACGCGCTCGGCGGCGGCGTCCACCGCGTCTGCGTCGGCGACGTCGCAGGGCAGCGCCAGAGCGCGGCCGCCCAGGCGCTCGACCTCCTCGGCCGTGGCGCGCAGGCCGGTCTCTCCGCGCGCGATCAGGCCGATCTGCGCGCCCTCCCGGGCGAAGCGCCGCGCGATTGCGCGGCCGAGGCCCGCGGACGCTCCCGTAATAACCACTGTCTCAGCCATGTTCCTGGTCTTACCCCCGTATGCCCAAGCTGAGTCAGCGGCGGTTCGAGCGCTGTCATCCGGGGTAACCAGTCGCCGGATTGGCCAGGATCCGGCGAGAACTCGGTACTCGCGCTCGCGCTTTCGCCTTCGTGCTCGCGGGCCTCGCACTCGTCCTTCTGATCTCGGGATGCGGCCAATCGCAGGGCGGCCAGTCCACGCTGCACGCCGAGAGCGACCAGTCGCGCAAGATCATGCACCTCTGGTGGGGAATGCTCGCGGCGGCGGTCGTGGTGTTCGCCGGCGCGATCGTGCTGCTGGCGATCGCGTGGAAGCGCCGTAACCGCGAGGGCCTGCCCGCGGTCGGCAAGGACGAGAACGTGTCCACGGGACTCGTGGTCGCGTTCGGGATCGTGGTCCCGGTCGTCTGCCTGATCACGCTCTTCTTCATCGCGGATATCGGCGTGGTGAACGCCACCAGCGCGCCGAAGCCCGGCCAAGCGCAGATGAAGATGACCGTGGTCGGCCACCAGTGGTTCTGGGAGGTGCGCTACGACGGCAGCCAGGCGGTGACCGCCAACGAGCTGCACATCCCCGCGCGCACGAGCGTGAACGTGCGCCTCCTGTCCGCCGACGTGATCCACAGCTTCTGGGTGCCGGAGCTGAACAAGAAGGTGGACATGCTGCCCGGCCACCCGAACAACATCGAGCTGTACGCCGACCGCCCGGGCGTGTACCGCGGGCAGTGCGCCGAGTTCTGCGGACTGCAGCACGCGAACATGGCGATGGCGGTGTACGTGGACACGCCCGCGCGGTTCCGCGCCTGGCTGGCGAACCAGGCCAGGCCGCTCGCCCCGCCGGCGGCCGGCGATGCGCGCGCGGGCGAAAACGTGTTCATGACCCAGCAGTGCGCGAGCTGCCACACGATCCGCGGCACCGCGGCGCGCGGCACGATCGGCCCCGACCTCACGCACCTGGCCACGCGCAAAACGCTCGCGGCGCTCACGATCCCCAACGACCGCGCGAACCTGACCAGATGGGTGGCCGATCCCCAGAGCATCAAGCCCGGGAACAAGATGCCCGGGCTGAACCTCAACGCGACACAGCTGCGCCAGGTCGTGTCGTTCCTGGAGGGGCTCCGCTAGATGGCGACGGTCATCCATCCCGAGGCCCGGCGGCGCGTCCAGCGGCTCGAGCGCATCTGGCTCGACCGCCCCGGCGTGCTCGGCTGGCTGACCACCACCGACCACAAGAAGATCGGGATCCTCTACCTGTTCACCTCGCTCGTGTTCTTCGGCGCGGGCGGCGTGGAGGCGCTCCTCGTCCGCACCCAGCTGCTGACCCCGAACGGCACCACGCTGTCGCCGGGCGCGTTCAGCGAGGTGATGACGATGCACGGGGTCACGATGATCTTCCTGTTCGTGATCCCGATCTCCACGGGCGCGTTCGGCAACTACCTCGTGCCGCTGATGATCGGGGCGCGCGACATGGCGTTCCCGCGGATGAACGCGTTCTCGTTCTGGGTCTTCGCGGCGTCGGGGATCTTCATGTACGTCGGCCTCGCGACCGGCAACGGGCCGAACGCCGGCTGGTTCGACTACGTGCCGCTCGCCTCGCGCACCTACAACCCCGGCTCGGCGATCGACTTCTACGCGCTCGGGCTGATCTTCAACGCGATCTCGTCCACGGCCGCGGCGATCAACTTCATCGTCACGATCTTCAAGATGCGCGCGCCCGGCATGGCGCTCAACCGCATGCCGCTGTTCTGTTACGCGTTCCTGGCGGTGTCGTTTGCGCTCGTGTTCGCGCTACCCGCGCTGAGCATCGACTGCGTGTTCCTCGAGCTCGACCGCCGGCTCGGCTTCAGCTTCTTCGAGCCGGCCAACGGCGGCACCGTGCTGCTCTGGCAGCACCTGTTCTGGATCTTCGGGCACCCCGAGGTCTACATCATCATCCTGCCGGCCTTCGGGATCGCGACCTCGATCATCCCCACCTTCACCAGGCGGCGAATGGTCGCGTTCCCGATGGTGGCGCTGGCCGAGGTGCTGGTGGCGTTCATCGGCTTCGGCGTGTGGGCGCATCACATGTTCGCGGTCGGCATGTCGACGATCACGACGGTCTACTTCGCGGCGGCGTCGATGATCGTGGTGATCCCGAGCGCGATTCAGATCTTCGCCTGGCTGACCACGCTCGTGACCGGCACGCCGATCTTCAAGACCCCGCTGCTCTGGATCATCGGCTTCATCGTCTTCTTCATCATCGGCGGGCTCAGCGGCATCATGTTCGCGGCGATCCCGTTCGACCAGCAGTTGACGGACACCTACTTCGTCGTCGCCCACTTCCACTTCATCATCTTCGGCGCGGCGGTGTTCCCGCTGCTGGGCGGCCTCTACTACTGGTTCCCCAAGGTCACGGGGCGGATGTACTCAGAGCCCGTGGGGCAGGCCAGCTTCTGGCTGACGTTCGTCGGCTCGGCGCTCACGTTCTTCCCGATGCACATCGTCGGCCTGCTCGGCATGCCGCGGCGTGTGTACACGTACCAGTCGGGCCTCGGCTGGGACGGCTACAACATGGCCGAGACGATCGGCGCCTACATCCTGGCCGGCGGGCTGATGCTGCTCGTGGCCAACCTCGTGGTGAGCTACTTCCGCGGGCCCAAGGCGCCCGACGATCCGTTCGGGGGCGCGACGCTGGAGTGGTCGATCCCGTCGCCGCCGCCGCACTACAACTTCGCCGTGATCCCGCGGGTCACCACGCCGTATCCGATGTGGGACGAGCAGGACCGCATAGAGGACATGCGCAAGCTCGAGCGGGGCGAGATGGTGCTCGACGGCGGCCACGAGACCCCGGCCACGAGCGTGCTCGACGCCAACTGGGACGAGGTGATCGACATGCCGTCCGACTCGCCGTGGCCGATCGTGACGGCGCTGATGATGAGCGGCGTCTTCGCGATGCTGCTGACCGGGCACCTGGTGGCGATGTGCGTGTTCCTCGGGCTGATGGCACTGGCGGTGGCCGCGTGGCACGGTGCGGAACCCGAGCATGAGGCGGCCACGTGAGCGGCCTGAACGTCGAGCGCAAGCGCATTTCGATGCCGGCCGGCTGGTGGGGCACGCTGCTCTTCGTCGCCACCGAGGCGACGCTGTTCGGGACGCTGTTCGCCACCTACTTCTACCTGCGCTTCAACACCCCGCAGTGGCCGCCGGCCGGCGTGCCCGAGCCGAAGGTGGCGCTGCCGCTGATCCTGACGGGCGTGCTTGTGGCCACCACCATCCCGGTCTTCTTCGGCGCCCGCGCGGCGCTGGCCGGGCGGGCGCGGCTGGCCTGGCTTCTCTTCTTCGTCGCGCTGGTGATCCAGGCCGGCTACTTCGGGGTGCAGGTGCACGAGTTCCTCGGTGACCTGGACAAGTTCAGCCCGCACGACTCCGCCTACGCGTCCATCTACTTCACGCTCCTCGGCGCGCACCACGCGCACGTGGTGGTGGGGATGGCGATCGAGGTCTGGCTGCTCGCCAAGCTGCTCGGCGGGCTCACCCCGTACCGGCTCGTGGGCGTGCGGGTGGCGGCGCTCTACTGGTACTTCGTCAACGCCGTGGCCATCGGCGTCGTGCTCACACAGGTGTATCCGGCGCTGTGAAGGCGCGGCGTTCAGTGGAGGCCCTGATGTGGCTCGGCATCCTCGGCGCGCCGGCGGCGTGGACGGCCCAGCACGTGTTCGGCTTCGGCGTGACCCAGGCGGGCTGCAGCCCGGCCAACCTGTCCGTGCCGATCGACACCTGGACGCTGATCGCCACCATCGTGGCCGCGGTGCTTGCGATCGCGGGCCTGGCCGCGGCGCTGCTCACGTACCGGGCGATGCGCGGTACCGGCCAGGACGACGCGCCGCCCGAGGGCCGCATCTACTTCCTGTCCATCTGCGGGATCGTGATCAGCCCGCTCTTCCTCGCGATCATCCTGATGAGCGGGATCGCCACCCTGCTCCTCACCAACTGCCATCAGGGATGAGGCGGGCGCGGACATTCGTGGCGCTCGCGCTGGTGCTGCTCGGCGTCGCGACCGTGGCGCACGCGGAGCTGCCGAGCGGCATCTCGCGGCCGGACTCTGAGCGCGGGCTTTCACAGCAGGAGCTCGGCGCCCAGCTGTTCGCGGGCAACTGCGCCACCTGCCACGGCATCGCCGGGGAGGGCGTGCTCCCGCCGAACCGGACGCGCGGCGCGGGCAACGTGCGCGGGCTCGGGCCGCCGCTCAAGGGCGTGGGCGCGCTGGCGGCCGACTTCTATCTCACCACCGGCTTCATGCCGCTTCAGGATCCGCAGCAGCAGCCGTGGCGGCGGCGGGTGGAGTTCACCCCCAAGGAGATCGCGGCGATCACGCAGTACGTGGCGTCGCTCGGGCCGGGTCCGTCGATCCCGCGGCCCGACCCGTCCGCCGGCAGCGTGTCCGTGGGCTTCCACCTGTTCACGGAGCACTGCGCGGGCTGCCACCAGGCGGTGGCCGAGGGCGGCTACGTGACCAACGTGCGCGTGCCCAAGCTCAAGCAGGACACGGCCACGCAGATCGCCGAGGCCGTGCGCATCGGCCCCAACCTGATGCCCGTGTTCTCGAAGCACGACATCAGCGACCGACAGCTCAACTCGATCATCGCCTACATCGAGTCGGTCAAGCACCCGAACGACCGCGGCGGCTGGGGCATCGGCCACATCGGCCCGGTGCCCGAGGGGATGTTCACCTGGCTCGTGGCGGCGGTGGCGCTGGTGGCTCTGTGCGTGCTGATCGGAGAAAGGCTGGGCAAGGCGTGAAGAAGCTGCGGAGATTCGCGTTCATATTCGGCGCGGCCAGCGGGACGCTGCGCGGCAAGGGCCACCGCAAGCGGATCGTGGAGAAGGGCGAGTCAGATCCGGCCGCGGAGCTGTGGCTCGTGGGTCTGCTGCTCCTGTCCGCGATCTTCGCCGTGGGGTTCATCGTGGTCTACGCGACCGGGCGCTGGCCGCACCGCACCCAGTACGAGGGGATCGCCCTCGGCGGCTCGCTCGCCTTCATGGCGGCGGCGCTGATCCTGGTGGCCAAGCGCCTGATCGTGACCGAGGAGCTGACGGAGGAGTACCCGGAGGAGGAGCACCCGAAGGAGCAGGTCGAGGTGAACCAGATCGTCCGCGAGAGCGGCAGCCGCTTCACGCGCAGGAAGCTGGTGGGCGGCGCCGCCACGGCCGCGGGCGGCGCGCTGGGGCTCGCGCTCGTGGCGCCCGCGCTGTCGCTCGGACCCGCGCTCGACACCGACGAGCTGCGCTGGTCGCCCTGGAAGCGAGGCACGCGCCTGGTGCACGAGGACGGCGCGCCCTTCAGCGCCTCCGAGATCGAGAAGGACACCTTCTACACCGCGTATCCCGAGCACGAGCCGCGCAGCGACATCGCCGCGCCGGTGGTGATCGTGCGGCTCGACCCGAGCGAGCTCAGGCTGCCGCCCGAGCGCAAGGACTGGGCGCCGCTCGGGATCCTGGCCTACTCCAAGATCTGCACGCACGCGGGCTGCGCGCTCGGGCTCTATCGCAAGCCGATGTTCCCGCCGGTCGAGCCGAGCCCCGCGCTGGTGTGCCCGTGCCACTACTCCACGTTCGACGTGGCGGACGGCGGCAACGTGCTGTTCGGCCCGGCGGGGCGCGCGCTGCCGCAGCTGCCGCTGATGATCGACAGGCGTGGCCGCCTGCGCGCCGGCGGGAACTTCTCGGGGCCGGTCGGGCCGTCGTGGTGGGGCGTGCGCAAGAAGCCGGCGGTCAGCCCCGGGGACAACTCTTGATCCGCAGGCTCGTCACCTTCCTCGACACGCGCAGCGGCAGCGCGCCGTTCCTGCGCAAGACGCTGCGCTACCTGTTCCCCGACCACTGGTCGTTCCTGCTCGGCGAGGTGGCGCTGTACGCGTTCATCGTGCTGGTGGCCACCGGCACCTACCTCACGTTCTTCTTCCATCCGAGCCTGGCGGACACCGTCTACCACGGCACGTACGCGCCGCTCCACGGGCAGAAGATGAGCGAGGCCTACAAGTCCGTGGTGGACATCTCGTTCCACGTGAAGGCCGGGCTGCTCATCCGCCAGACGCACCACTGGGCGGCCAACGTGTTCGTCGCGGCGATCGTGCTGCACCTGATGCGCATCTTTTTCACCGGCGCGTTCCGCAAACCGCGCGAGCTCACCTACACGGTCGGCCTGCTGCTGCTCTTCACGACGCTGCTCGAGGGCTACCTGGGCTACTCGATGGTGGACGACCTGCTGTCGGGCATGGGCCTGGCGATCGGCTACGGGGTGGCGCTGTCGATCCCGTTCGTGGGCGGCAACCTGGCGCTCTTGCTGTGGGGCGCGCCCTACCCCGGCGACCCCTCGTTCGAGTCGCGCATGTACATCGCGCACGTGTTCCTTTTCCCGGCGCTGATCGCGCTGCTGATCATCATTCATCTGGTGCTGGTGGCATCGCGCCACCACACGCAGTTCCGGCGCTCACGGAAGTCCACCGAGCGCAAGCTGCTCGGCGTGCCGATGTTCCCCGGCCAGGCGCCCCGCTCGCTCGGGCTGCTGCTGGGCGTGGCAGCGCTGCTGTTCCTGCTCGGCGGGCTCGTGCAGATCAACCCGATCTGGCTGTGGGGCCCGTACCACGTGGCCGAGTCCACGAACGGCGCGCAGCCGGACTGGTATCTCGGCTGGCTGATCGGGGCGCTGAGGCT
>Ga0070680_100003143_pt1 | contig 12265 bp, 8 predicted proteins | sample KBSC73BmetaG_FD_64672 | JGI IMG/M metagenome (GOLD analysis project Ga0070680, IMG submission 64672) | Corn rhizosphere microbial communities from Kellogg Biological Station, Michigan, USA - KBS C7-3B metaG | ecosystem: Host-associated > Plants > Roots > Rhizosphere | place: USA: Michigan...
GTCGGCGCGGCCTGGGTGCCGAGCGACGGCTACGTCGATCCTTCGAGCCTCACCCAGGCGCTCGCGAAAGGCGCACGCGCCGGCGGGGTTCGCATCCTGCAGGAGACGCTCGTCACCGGTTTCGAATGCCGTGACGGGCGAGTCACGCGCGTTCTCACCAATCGGGAACCGATCGACTGCGAAACCGTGGTGATCGCCGCGGGCATCTGGTCGCGCGACGTGGGCAAGCTCATGGGCGTGCGCATCCCGGCGGCCGCGCTCGAGCACCAGTACGTCGTCACCGAGCCGATGAAGAACCGCAGCCCGTTGCCGACGCTGCGCGACCCCGACAAGAACTTCTACCTGAAGCCCGAGGTGGGCGGGTTCGCCGTCGGCGGCTGGGAAATGGGCACGCCGTCGTTTCACCCCGAAGGCGTGCCGTTCGAATTCGGCCAGACCTTGCTGCCGCCGAACATGGAGCGCTTCGAGGAGATCGCGCTCGCCACCGCCGAGCGCCTCCCCGAGTTCGGCCGGCTCGGGCTCAAGCAGCTCATCAACGGCCCGATCCCGGTCTCGCCCGACGGCGAGCCGATCATGGGCCGCGCGGTGGAGCGCGACAACGTGTTCGTCGCCTGCGGCTTCACCTCGGGCATCGCCGCCGCCGGCGGCGCCGGCCGCGCCATGGCCGAATGGATCGTGCAGGGCGAGCCGGAAATGGACCTGTGGCCCTTCGACCTGCGCCGCTTCGGCGACTTCCATTCCGGCACGCGCGCGCTGCACGAGCGCGCCGTGCACGCCTACGGCTCGTACTACAAGCTGCACTACCCGGGCGAGGAGCTCACCGTCGCGCGCGATGCACGCCGCAGCCCGCTCTGGCCGATCCTCAAGGAGCGCGGCGCGGTGTACGGGTCCAAATTCGGCTGGGAGCGGCCCAATTGGTTTGGTGAGAGAGGACAAGCCGAAGAGCCGAGCTTCGAGGGCAAGCCCAACTGGTTCGACCACGCCGCCGCCGAGCACCGCGCGGCGCGCGAGCGCGTCGCGCTCTTCGACCAGAGCTCGTTCAGCAAATTCGAGCTCGCCGGGCCGGGCGCATTCGAGGCGCTGCAGCGCATCGTCGCCAACGACCTCGACAAGCCCGACGGCAGCGTGATCTATACGCAGCTCTGCAACGAGCGCGGCGGCATCGAAGCTGACCTCACCGTGGTGCGCCTTACGGCGGAAAAGTTCTACATCGTGACCGGCTCGGGGTTCGCCGTGCGCGACGGCAACTGGATCGCGCGCCAGCTGCCATCGGGCTCGAATTTTTCGGAAGTGACTTCGTCGCGCGCGGTGATCAACGTCCAGGGCCCGCGCTCGCGCGACCTGCTGTCCCGCGTCACTGACGACGATGTTTCGAATGCTGCTTTTCCCTACCTGGCGGCGCGCGAGATCCGGGTCGGCTATGCGCCGGTGCTGGCGCTACGCGTCACGTACGTGGGCGAGCTCGGCTGGGAGCTGCACGTGCCGAGCGAATACGCGCTGCATCTATATGAGGCGCTCTGGGAGGCCGGCCAGGATCTTGGCGTTGCCAATGCCGGCTATCGTGCGCTCGATACGCTGCGCCTGGAAAAAGGCTACCGCTATTGGAGCAGCGAGCTGTCGCCGGATACCAACCCCTACGAAGTCGGGCTCGGTTTCGCGGTCGCCTTGAAAAAAACCCAGTTCACGGGGAAGGCGGCGCTCGAGCGCATCAAGCGCGAAGGGGCGCGGCGCACCCTCGCGTGCTTCCTCATGGAGGGCTATGTCCCGCTGCACGGCGGCGAGGCGATCCTGCACGAGGGCCGCGTGATCGAAACGGTCACCAGCGGCGGGTACGGTCATACGGTGGGCAAGTCGATCGCGTACGGCTTTGTCCCGTCCCGGCTTGCGGGCGAGAGCCGGTTCGAGATCGAGGCGTTCGGCGTGCGCCACGCCGCCCGGCGCAGCGAGCGCGCCCCGTACGATCCGGAGCGGCGGCGCCTGCTGGCTTAGGGCCTACCAGGCGGCGGCGTAGGCCGCGCGCCGCGGATCGGCGCCGCAGCGATGCACGCCGCGGCGCGCGTCGGAGTCGATCACGCACACCCCGCCGCAGCGCCAGGTGAAGTCCCCGTACCACTCGAGCTTGTGACCCCAGCCGGCGAGTCGTTCGCCGGTCGGACGCGGAATGCGCGCCTCGAGGTTGACGCGGCCGGGGTAGTAGGCATGCGGCTCGAACGAATCCGGGTGGCTGTAGGAAACGAAGCGCGGGGCTTCCACGGCGAGCTGCGGGTCCATGCCGAAGACAACGATGTTGAGGAACACCTGCAGGTTCGCCTGCACCTGCACATCGCCGCCGGGCGTACCGAAGGGCAATACGCGCTCGCCCTTGCGCATCGCGAGGTTGGGATTCGGCGTGAGGCGGGGCCGCTTTCCCGGCGCAAGCACCGATGGATGACGTGCGTCGACCCAGGACTGCGTGCCGCGCGATGACGGGCAAAGGCCAGTGCCTGGGATGACGGGCGATTCATACGAAACGTCGCTCGGCGTGGCGCTGAATGCATTGCCGTGCTTGTCGATGACGGACACTTGCGTGGTGTCGGCAGGGGGCGGGGGCTCGCCGGTCGCGGCGCTGATGCGCCAGTCCCATTCCGCGCTGCGGCCGGTGTTTCGCGGATCTCCGGGCGGCGGCATGCGCGGCCAGGCGCGGCCGGCGCGAATCTGGGCCGCGCGCCGGGAGGCGTATTCCCTGGAGATGAGCGCGTCGATCGGAACATCGACGAAGCGCGGGTCGCCGTAGTAGGCCTCGCGGTCTGCGAGCACGAGCTTTACCGCTTCGATCAGGGTATGCAGGTATTCGGGCGAGTTGTGTCCCATCGAGCGCAGGTCGTAGCCCTCGAGCAAGCGCAAGAGCTGCGGGAAAGCCGGCCCCTGGCACCAGGGTCCGCAGGAGTAGATCTCCAGGCCGTGGCTTTCGATGCGCAGCGGTTTTTCCTCGGTGACGCGAAACGAAGCGAGGTCTTCTTCGGTCAGCCAACCGCCGTGGGCGCGGTGGTAGTCGGCGATCGCCTTGCCGATGTCGCCGCGGTAGAAAGCGTCGCGCGCAGCGGCGAGGGCTTGCGTGCGCCCCTTTGGCGTCGCCGAAGTTTCCTCGTCGGCCATGTACTGCAGCGAGCGCGCGAGGTCCGACTGCACGAAAAGCTCTCCGGGGCGAGGAACCGATCCGCCGGGAGAGAGGAGGGCGAAGTTCTGCGGCCAGCGGCGATAGGCGGGCTCGTGGTCGCGCAGGCGCTTGGCGAGGAACTCGTACATCGGAAACCCGCCGCGCGCCAGGCGGATCGCGGCGCCAGCCGCCTGGCCGAAGCTCATGGTGCCGTAGCGCTCAAGCGCGGTGATCCAGGCATCGGGCGCCGCCGGCACTACGGTCCTCAGGATCCCGGGGGGCACGTGACCGCCGTGCTCTCGCGCGAACACCTCGCGGTCGGCGCGCTTCGGCCATACGCCAAGGCCGTCAATCGCGACCACCTCGCCGCGCGCGGCAAGGTAGATGAGCATCGGCGCCACGCCGGCGAAATTGACCTGATCCGGATGCAGCACCGCCATGGCGATTCCGGCGGCGACGCCCGCATCCACGGCGTTGCCGCCGGCCTCGAGGATCTCGAGCCCGGCCTGTGCCGCCAGGTGGTGCCCGGTGACGACGGCGTGCCGCGTTCCCGTGACCGTGGGCCGCAGCGCCCAGGGATTGCCTTCCACCGGACGCCTACTCCGCCTTGGCGCCGGAGGCCTTGATGGTTTTCGCCCAGCGCTCGATGTCCACGCGCAGGAACCTCTCCAGCTCTTCGGCGCTCGATCCCTCGACGATCGCGCCGTGCGCGACCAGTTTTTCCTGGACCTCGGGATTCCTGAGAATGCGCACCGTTTCCGCATTCAGGCGCTGGATCACCTCGCGCGGCGTGCCGGCCGGCGCGAACAGTCCGTTCCATCCGGCGGCTTCGAAGCCCGGCAGCGTCTCGCCGATGGTGGGCAGCTCGGGGGTCGCGGAAAAGCGCTGCGCCGAGGTGACCGCCAGGCCGCGCAACTTGCCGCTCTTGAGGTGCGGCAGGACGACGATCGCGTTGATGAAGGACATCGATACCTGCGCGCCGAGCAGGTCGGTGACCGAGGGCGCGTTGCCTTTGTAGGGGACGTGAACCAGCTTCACGTTCGCCATGATGTTGAAGAGCTCGCCCGCGAGGTGCGAGCCGGTGCCGACGCCGGCGGAAGAAAACGTGAGCTCGCCCGGCCGCTTCTTTGCCAGGACGATGAGCTCGGCGACGCTGTTCGCCGGCACCGATGGGTGCAGCGAGAGGATGAAGAGGAACGAGCAGACCTTGGAGATCGGCGCAAAGTCGCGCACGAAATCAAAGCGCAGGTTGCTGAACAGCGTGTGGTTCACCGCGTTCGCGTTCGTCCCCATCAGCAGCGTGTAGCCGTCGGGTGCGGCCTTGGCCGCGAGCTCGGTGCCGATGTTGCTTCCCGCGCCGGGACGGTTGTCCACCAGCACGGTCTGGCCGAGGGACTCCTGCAGTCCGGCGGCCAAGGTGCGCGCCAACAAGTCGGTCGAGCCGCCGGCGGCGAAGGGCACGATCAGGCGGATCGGCTTGGACGGGTAGGGCTGTGCGTGCAGCGCGGGCGCGAGCAGCGCAACCACGAGAGCGGTGACGGCGGCCGGGATTTTCACGATCCACCTCCAGGAGCAGATTGTTGACAATCTACAATCAAAAGATTCCAATGACGTTTCGCATGGCGACCCATACGCCGCTGGAGATCCTCCAGCAGAACTCGCTGACGTCGCTGGTGCAGCGCGAGATCGAACGGCGCATTGTCGGCGGGGAGCTCGCGCCGGGCACCAAGCTGAACGAAGCCGAGCTGGCCGGCGATTTGCGCGTCTCTCGCGGTCCGGTGCGCGAGGCGTTTCGCGCGCTCGAGCAGGCAGGCCTGGTGCGCACCGAGAAGAACCGCGGCGTCTTCGTGCGCCAGGTCTCGCGCGAGGAGGCGAGCGACATCTTCGAGGTGCGCGCCGCGCTCGAGCGCGAGATCGGCGCGCTCGCCGCCAAGCGCGCGACGCGCGAGCACATCGAGCGGCTGCGCGCGATCGTGAAGCGCATGCAGGCCGCCGGCCGCAAGCGCGACCCCGACGCGTACTTCCCGCTCAACATCGAATTCCACGAGGTGCTGGCCGAGGCCGCGGGCAACCGGGCGCTCGCGGCGCACTACCGGCGCGTGGTGAACGAATTGAATCTCTACCGGCGCGAGGCGATCACGCGCAACGTCGACGTGATCCCGGTTTCCACCGAAGAGCACGCCGCGATCGTCGAGGCGGTCGCCAAGGGCGACGCGGCCCGCGCCGAGCGCCTGCTGTATGAACATGTGATCAATAGCCGCTCGCGGCTCCATCAGAAGGACAAAGAAGCAGCATGAGCCAACCCGCAGTGACGGTAAACGGGACGCACTACCGCTGGCCGGACCGGCCGCTCGTCGTGGTGTGCATCGACGGCGGCGACCCGGCCTATTTCCGCCGCTTCCTGAGCGAAGGCGCGATTCCCTACATCGCCCGCTTCGAGCGGCAGGGCTTCAGCGCGATCGCCGACGGCACGATGCCGAGCTTCACCTGCCCGAACAACATGTCGATCATCACCGGCACCCCGGCGTCGCGCCACGGCATCTCGGGCAACTACTACCTCGACACCGCGACCGGCAAGCCGATCGTCATGACCGGCCCGGAGCTCCTGCGCGGCGACACGATCCTCTCGCGCTTCGCCGCCGCCGGCGCGAAAGTCATCTCGATCACGGCGAAGGACAAGCTGCGCAAGCAGCTCGGCAAGAACCTCGACGTCTCGAAGGGCAACATCAGCTTTTCGTCCGAGTTTGCTTCCAAGGCAAACCTGAAGGAAAACGGCATCGAGAACGTGCTCGAGCTCACCGGGATGGCGCAGCCCGACATGTACTCGATGGAGCTCTCGCTCTTCGTGCTCGAGGCCGGCATCAGGCTCCTCGAGCAGAAGCGCCCGCACCTCATGTACCTGTCGCTCACCGACTGGGTGCAGCACAAGTACGCGCCGGAAGAGTCGGAGGCGAAGCGCTTCTACCGCGAAATCGACGCGCGCTTCGGCCGGCTTGCCGAACTCGGCGCGACGCTCGCGCTCACCGCCGACCACGGCATGAACGACAAGTCGGACCGCGAAGGCCGGCCGAACGTGATCTGGCTGCAGGACATCCTGGACCGCAAGTTCGGCAAGGGCGACACGCGCGTCATCTGCCCGATCACCGATGCCTTCGTCGGCCACCACGGCGCGCTTGGCGGGTTCGTGCGCGTCTATTGCCAGGGCAAGGCGCAGCCGCGCGACGTGATCGCGGCCGCGGCGGCGATCGACGGGGTCGAGCAGGCGCTCGGCCGCGAGGACGTCTGCCGCCTTTACGACCTGCCGCCCGACCGCGAAGGCGACGTGGCGGTGATCTCGCGCGCCGACGTCTGCATCGGCGGCGCGGAATCCGAGCACGACCTCTCCGGACTGAAAGGCCACCGCCTGCGCACGCACGGCGGCGTTTCGGAAGCGCGCGTGCCGATCATCATCAACCGGCCGCTCAACGACACCTATCGGCTGAGGGTCGCGGGCGGAACGTTGAAGAGCTACGAGGTGTTCGACTACGCGCTGAACGGAGTCGCGCAATAGTGCTGGATACGCAAAATTCCGTCGCGCTGGCGAAGCTCGCCGGCATCCGGCGTAAACTTTCGATTCTCGAGGAGAAGAAGTAATGCACGCACGCACCAAGGCGGTCGAAGCGCCGCGCCGCGAAGCGATGCGCATCGCCGGCGAAAAGGTGCACCGCGACCGCGTCATCGAGGTGCGCTTTCCGTACAGCGGCGAAGTCGTGGCGACCGTGCCCAAGGCGACGGTCGAGGACGTGAAGCGCGCTTTCCGCATCGCGCGCGAATACAAGCCCAAGCTCACGCGCTACGAGCGCTACAAGATCCTGATGCGCGCGGGCGAGATCATCGCCAGGCGCCGCGACGAGATCGCGCGCGGCATCACGCTCGAGTCGGGGCTGTGCCTGAAGGATTCGATCTACGAGGTCGGGCGCGCGAGCGACGTGCTGCTCTTCGCCGCCAACCAGGCGCTCCTCGACGATTCGCAGATCTTCTCCTGCGACCTCACGCACCACGGCAAGAGCCGCAAGGTCTACACGCTGCGCGAGCCGCTGATGGGCGCGATCTCGGCGATCACGCCGTTCAACCACCCGCTCAACCAGGTGATCCACAAGGTGGCGCCGGCCGTGGCGACCAACAGCCGCATGGTGGTGAAGCCCACGGAAAAGACCCCGCTCGCCGCGCTGATCCTCGCCGACGTCCTCTACGAAGCCGGCCTGCCGCCGCAGATGCTCTCGGTCGTTACCGGCGACCCGAAGGAGATCGCCGACGAGATGATCACCAACGCCGACGCTGAGCTGGTCACCTTTACCGGGGGCGTCCCGATCGGCAAGTACATCGCCTCGAAGGCGGGGTACCGGCGCATGGTGCTGGAGCTGGGCGGCAACGACCCGCTCGTCGTCATGGAGGACGCCGATCCGGCCAAGGCGGCCGCCCTGGCAGCGGCCGGCTCCTACAAGAACTCCGGCCAGCGCTGCACCGCGGTGAAGCGCATTCTCGTCCACGAGAAAATCGCGGACGCTTTCATCGATTCCCTCGTGCAAAAAACCAAAGAATGGTCGTACGGCGATCCCCTCGACCCGAACGTCGAGATGGGCACGGTGATCAGCGAGGACGCGGCGAAGCTCTTCGAGCGCCGCGTGAACGATGCCTGCGAGCGCGGCGCCAAGCTCCTGGCCGGCAACAAGCGCGCGGGCGCGTCGTACTCACCGACAGTCCTCGAAAACGTAAAACCGGAAATGGAGCTCGTGCGCGAGGAAACCTTCGGTCCGGTCTCGCCGGTGATCCGCTTCAAGGACATCGACGAAGCGATCCGCCTGGTCAACGGCACCGCCTACGGGCTTTCCTCCGGCGTGTGCACCAACCGCATCGATTACGTGACGCGTTGCGTTTCGGAATTCAACGTCGGCTCGGTCAACGTCTGGGAAGTGCCTGGCTACCGCCTGGAAAGCACGCCATTCGGCGGCATCAAGGACTCCGGCTTGGGCTATAAAGAGGGCGTCGTGGAAGCGATGAAGAGTTTCACCAACGTGAAAACCTACTCGATTCCCTGGTAATGCAAACGCTGGTCACAGTCCTGTCGGGAATCGCGCTGCTGGTCTGGGGCACGCACATCGTGCGCTCGGGCGTGCTGCGCGTATTCGGCGGCAGCCTGCGGCAGGTCCTGTCGAACAGCGTGTCGAACCCGTTCACCGCGTTCCTCGCGGGCCTGGGCGTGACGGGCTTGGTGCAGTCCTCTAGCGCGACCGCGCTTCTCGCCGGCTCGTTCGTGGGGCAGAAGCTGATGGGGCTCGCGCCGGCCCTCGCCATCATGCTCGGCGCGGACGTCGGCACGAGCCTCGTGGTGCAGGTGTTCTCGCTGGATCTCTCGTGGATCTCGCCGCTCCTCATCGGCTTCGGCGTGCTGTTCCACCTCACGCGCAAGGCGACGCGCGAGGGGCAGATCGGCCGCATCGCGATCGGCCTGGGGCTCATCATCCTCGCGCTGCAGATCATCCTGCAGGCGGCGCGGCCGCTCACCGGCGCGGCGGGCGTCAAGGTGATCTTCGGCTCGCTCTCGGGCGATCCGCTGCTCGACATCCTGATCGGCGCGGTCTTCACGCTCATGGCGTGGTCGAGCCTCGCCGTCGTGCTGCTGACCGCGGCCTTCGTGGCGAGCGGCGTCATCAGCCTGAAAGTGGCGCTGTGCCTCGTGATCGGCGCGAACCTCGGCAGCGGCATCGTCGCCGTGGTCGCGACCGCGGGCGCCGGCCACGCCAGCCGCCGCGTGGCGCTCGGCAACCTGCTCTTCAAGCTGGTCGGCTGCGTGCTGACCCTGATCCTGCTGCCCTGGATCGAGTTCGGGCTCGCGATGATCGATCCGGACCCGCAGCGGCTGGTGGTCAACTTCCATACCGCGTTCAACCTGCTGCTCGCCGTGACGCTCATCTGGTTCACGGCGTCGGTGGCGCGCTTCGCCGAGCGCCTCCTGCCCGAGGACAAGGCGAAGGACAAGCAGGTCGCCGCGCGCCACCTCGACCCGGCCGCGCTCGACACGCCGGCGCTCGCCACCTCGAACGCCGCGCGCGAGGTGCTGCGCATCGGCGACATCATCGAGACCATGCTCACCGGCCTGCTCACGGTGATCCGCACCAACGACGCGCAGCTCGCGCGCCAGGTGCGGCGCATGGACGACGACGTCGACGGCCTCTATACCGCGATCAAGCTGTATCTCACGCAGATCGGCCGCGAGGCGCTGGACGAGCGCGACGCGCGGCGCTGGGCCGACATCATCTCGCTCACCATCAACATGGAGCACGTCGGCGACATCATCGAGCGCACGCTCGACGATCTGATCGAGAAGAAGATCGCGCACCGGCTGGAATTCTCCGAGGCCGGCATGGCGGAGATCTGCGACATGCACGCACGCGTGGTCACCAACCTGCGCCTGGGCATGAACGTGTTCCTGAACGGCGACCTGAAGACCGCGCAGCGCCTGCTCGCCACCAAGGTGGAGCTGCGCAAGCTCCAGCAGCAGTACGCCGACACCCACTTGAGCCGCCTCGCCGGGCAGACGGTGCGCTCGATCGAGACCAGCTCGCTGCACCTCGACATCATCAACGACTTCAAGCGCATCAACTCGCACATCTGCTCGGTCGCCTACCCGATCCTCGAGCAAGCCGGCGCGCTGCAGCCGACGCGCCTGCGCGAGGATTTCGCCAATGGCGACGTCAAGCAGAAACACGCCTAAAGATCCTTCCGCCGAAGGCGACGTCAACCTTTCGGGGAAAAGGGCCCTCTGGCAGCACGAGAACGTCGGTGCCGGCGCGCGCGCGCTCCTCGATGACGACGCGCGCTACTTCCTGCACCAGTCGCTCTCCACGCCGTGCCTCTCCGCGATCAAGTCGGCCGCGGGCATCTGGCTCGAGGACGTGGACGGGCGCCGCGTCATGGACTTCCACGGCAACAGCGTCCACCAGCTCGGCCACGGCCACCCGCGCGTGGTCGAGGCGGTGAAACGCGCGCTCGACGAGCTGCCGTTCTCCCCGCGGCGCTATACCAACGAGTACGCGGTGCGGCTGGCGCAGAAGCTGGCCGCGCTCGCCCCCGGCGACCTCAACCGCACGCTGTTCGCGCCGGGCGGCGCCGAGGCGATCGGCATGGCGCTCAAGCTCGCGCGCCTCGCCACCGGGCGCCACAAGACGATCTCGATGTGGGACTCGTTCCACGGCGCCTCGATCGACGCGATCTCCATCGGCGGGGAGGCGCTCTTCCGCAGCGGCATCGGCCCGCTCCTTCCCGGGACCGAGCACGTGCAGCCCTGCGATCCGCGCCACTGCCACTTCGGCTGCGGCGGCACGTGCAACGCGCGCTGCGCCGATTACGTCGAATACGTGCTCGAGAAGGAAGAGGACGTCGCCGCGGTGGTCGTCGAGACCGTGCGCTCGACCGACGTCCAGGTGCCGCCGCCCGAGTACTACAAGAAGATCCGCGCCGCGTGCCAGGCGCACGGCGCGCTCCTCATCCTGGACGAGATCCCGGTCTGCCTCGGCCGCACCGGGTCGCTGTTCGCCTTCGAGCCCTACGGCATCCTTCCGGACATGGTGGTGCTCGGCAAGGGGCTGGGCGGCGGCGTGTTCCCGATGGCGGCGCTCATCGCGCGCGAAGACCTCAACATCGCGGGTGACCGCGCGCTTGGCCATTACACGCACGAGAAGAGCCCGGTCGGCTGTGCCGCCGCGCTCGCCGCGCTCGAGGTCATCGAGGAGGAGAAGCTCCTCGAACGTTCGAGGACTCTCGGCGCGCGCGCTTTGGCCCGGTTGAAGAAGATCAAGTCGCCGGCGATCGTCGACGTCCGCGGCATCGGCCTGCTCCTCGCGGTCGAACTGAAGAGCGCCGAGCTCGCGGAGGATGCGCTCTACCGTTGCCTCTCCCGCGGCCTGTCGTTCAAGGTCGGGCAGGGCAACGTGCTGGTGCTGGCGCCGCCGCTCGTGATCGAGGAAGAAGACCTGGAGCGCGCGCTGGAGATCCTGGAAGAGTGCCTGAGCTGACCCTCGGGGTGACGCTCGCCGTGCTCGGCGCGGCGCTCGCCCACGCCACGTGGAACGCCATGATCAAGTCGAGCGGCGACGTGCTGTTCGAGATGACGCTCGTGGTGCTTTTTGCCGGCGTGCTCACCGCGCCGTTCATGTTCATGGTCGATGCGCCGGCCCCGGCGGTGTGGCCCTACATCGCGGCTTCGATGGCGATCCACATCGCCTACTACGTCGCGCTGGTCGGCGCCTACCGCGCGGGCGACCTCTCGCACGGCTACCCGATCATGCGGGGAGTGGCGCCGCTCCTCGTCAGCCTGGTCGCGGTGCTTTGGCTGGCGGAAGCGCCGAAGCCGATGGTCTGGGTCGGCGTGGTGCTGATCTGCGGCGGCGTGCTGTCCTTGGGTTTCGTCGGGTTCCGCTGGCACGACTCGAAGGTCTCGCTCGGCTGGGCGCTCTCCAACGCGGTGATCATCGCCGCCTACACCCTGGTCGACGCGGCGGGCGTGCGCACGGCAGGAAAGCCGGAGACCTACGTGGTCTGGCTCTTCACGCTCGACGCGCTGCCGTTCTCGATCCTGGTTTTTGCGATCAAGAAGGACCAGATGATTCCGTACGCGCGCCGCTTCTGGCTGCGCGGCGTGATCGGCGGCGGTCTGTCTGCCGCGGCCTACGCGATCGTCCTGTGGGCGATGTCGCGCGCGCCGGTGGCGGCGGTGGCGGCGCTGCGCGAGACCTCCGTCATCTTCGCCGCCCTGATCGGCGCCTGGCTCCTCAAGGAAGGCCACATCGCGCGCCGCGTCGTCGGCGCCGCCACGGTCGCGGCCGGCGTGATCGCGCTAAAAATATGAGCACGACCGAAATTCGGGGACGGAGCCCGAACCGGATCGGGGACGGAGCCCGATCTCGCCAGAAGTCGCCAAAGTATGGGAATTAGGGCTCCGTCCCCGAATTCCCATGCGCAGATCGTCATCGTCGGCGGCGGGATCGTCGGCGCGAGCGTCGCGTACCACCTCGCCAAGCTCGGCCGGCGCGACATCGTGCTGCTCGAGCAAGGCCGGCTCACGTGCGGCACGACGTGGCACGCCGCCGG
>Ga0070680_100003145_pt1 | contig 12263 bp, 7 predicted proteins | sample KBSC73BmetaG_FD_64672 | JGI IMG/M metagenome (GOLD analysis project Ga0070680, IMG submission 64672) | Corn rhizosphere microbial communities from Kellogg Biological Station, Michigan, USA - KBS C7-3B metaG | ecosystem: Host-associated > Plants > Roots > Rhizosphere | place: USA: Michigan...
TTCGCATCCTGGAGCGCCCACTGTCCGCGAATTCTAGTCATGCTGACCAGTATACCGGGTTCGGGTAAACGCGGCGGGCGCGAACCGTTGTACGATCGCGAGATCGGTCTTTAAGGACAGAATTGCGAATCGGGTTCAACGTGCCTCTGCTCGCCAGGGTCACCATCGCCCTGGCGTTGGTAGCGATCGTTCCACTGGCGTATGCGGTGTGGTCGCTCTACGACGTGAACCGGGCCGGGATGAACGAGCAGCTCCTGCGGACGCACGCCGTCGCGGCGTCGACGGCGGCCGAGCGGATCGCCGCGGCGGTCGAAGCGCGGCGCTCGTTCGCGCGCTCGCTCGCCGCCAACGAAGCGCTCGCCGCGGACGCGAAGTCGCCGATGAGCCGCCAGTTCCTGAGCGATCTGCTCGCCGCCGATGCGACGATCCGGATGATCGACGTGCTCACCCCCGCCGGCGAGGTCGTCATTCGCGCCCAGCGGCGCGGCGCGGCGGAGGACCTCGGATCCGCGATCAAGACGACCGGCACCGCGCCGAGGCTCTTCGACCGGGCCGGAACGATCCGGCTGCTCGTCGCGGAGCCGATCGGCGGCGGCGCGTGGCTGCGCGTGGCCGCCGACGCGGTCTCCATCGGCGATGCGCTCGATCCCACCGAGCTCGGCGAGCAGGCGGAGATGGTTCTCGCCTCCGGCGCCGGCATGCTCACCGGATCGACCGACCTGGCGACGTTTCCCGCCGCGATGATCCGCACGGCACGCACCGCGCGCGTGAGCGGCACCGGCACGTTCGAGAACGCGGACGGTTCGAAAGTTCTCGGCGCGTTCGCACCCGTGAGCGGTACGCAGTGGTTCGTTCTCTCGCGGCAGCCCGCCGAGCTCGCGCAGCAGATCGCGACGGGAATGCGCCGCCGTGCCGCCCTCGCCGGCGGCGTGGCGCTGCTGCTCGCGCTGCTCGTCGCCGTGGCCGCGCAACGCTCGATCATCCGCCCGATCCGCGAAGTCGTCCGCGCGCAGCAGGAGCTCGCGGGACGCGCGCCAACCCGCCCCGGCACCGAGATCGAACAGCTGCGCAATGCGACGGAGCTGATCCGGCGGCGCATCACCGACCAGGAAGACCTCGGCCGCGCGTTTCTCGGCCGCTACCAGGTCCTCGGCATCATCGGCCAGGGCGGCATGGGAACGGTGTTCCGCGGATATGACCCGCGCCTCCGCCGCGAAGTGGCCTTGAAGACCGTGCATTTCGAAGGAATCGAGGCGCTCCTCGCCGAGGCTGTCGCCGCGGCCAGCGTCCTCCACCCGAACATCGTCGCGGTCTACGATGCGGAAGACGCGGCCGACGCGGCATTCATCGCCATGGAGCTCGTGAGCGGCGCGAGCGTGCAGGCGCACATCGATCAGCGCGGAATGATGCCGATGGAACAGATCGCGATGATCGGTCTCGCGGTCTCGCGCGCGCTCGAGGCCGCGCACGCGCACAACGTTCTGCATCGCGACATCAAGCCCGCCAACCTGCTCCTCGGCGCCGACGGAAGCATCAAGGTCACCGACTTCGGCCTGTCCACGCTGATCCGGGCCGCAAAGGCGGCGGACAATCTCGTCTACGGAACGCCGGGATACATCGCACCCGAAGCCGTCCGCGGACTCCCCGCCGACGAGCGCAGCGATCTCTTCTCCCTCGGCGTCACGCTGTATCAGTGCGCCACCGGCTCGCACCCGTTTGGCGGTCACACGCCGCGCGAGATGGTGCTGGCCACGATCAACGAAACGCCGGCGCCGCTGGAGTCGCATCTCGCGCCCGATCCGCTCGCCCAGGAGGTCTCACGCCTCGTCGGGCGGATGATGGCGAAGTCGCCGGAAGATCGTCCTTCTTCGGCATCGCAGGTCGCCACCGTGTTCGAAGCGATCATCGGCAAACATCAGATCCACTGGAACCCGAGCGAACTGCCGGAGACGGCGGCGGCGAAAACCGTGAGCTCGGCCATGCTGATCCAAACCATTGCTCTGGAGCGCTCTCCATGAAACAGATGTTCGTGTTCCTGCTCGCGTTGTTGGCGTTCGCCGTGGCGGCCGAAGACACCATCGGCTGGCATGTCGTGAAAGAGGGCGAGACGCTCGAGAGCATCACCCGCCGCTATCTCGGAACGTCGGAAGGTTGGCGGGAAAACTGGAAGCTCAATCCGCAGCTGGCCTCGCCGCACCGGCTGCTGCCGGGGCAGCGCATCCGTGTGATCCTCGCGCGCACGCTGCCGGCGCGCTTCGCACGGATCGATCGCGTTTCCCGCCACGTGGAGCGCAAGCCCGAGCCCGATCCGTGGACGACCGCAAAGGCGGGCGACCGCCTCGCGGAGCGGCACGGACTGCAGACCTACCGCGCGTCGTCCGCGGAGCTTCGCTTCGAAGACGACACGCAGCTCACACTCACCGAGGAGTCGCTGATCTTTTTGCGATCCACCCAGACGACGCAGAAGCGCGACCGCACGGAGATCGAGATCATCGACGGGAACGCCGATCTCGACAAGAAACGGACACAGCGCGCGCACGACATCGAGATCATCGTCGGCAGCGTCGTGGCGAAGCCGGAGGATGCCGCGGCGCGCGCGCGGTTCCGCAAGGACGCGGGGAAAGGAAACGTGATGTCGTATCGCGGCGGGACGAGCGTCGCGAGCGCGGGCGCGTCCGTCGACGTGAAGGAAGGAATGGGCGTCTCGGTGCCGGAAGGACAACGTCCGCCGAAACCGGAGAAGCTGCTTCCCGCGCCGTCGATCGCCGCGATCGACGTCGCCGTCCCTCGGCCGCTGCTGCGCTGGCCCGCGGTCGCCGGAGCATCGACCTACTCGGTCGAGATCTGTGGCGATGCGAGTTGCGGAGCGGTGATCGCGCGCGTGGCCGGTCTCGCCGCCACCGAGTGGAAAGCACCGGAGGCGTTGAGCGCGGGATCGATGCACTGGCGCGTGACCGCGCGGAGCGCGTCGGGACTCGACGGCTATCCCGCCATCGCGCCGATGAACGTGCGGCCCGGCATCTCCGGAGTCGTGCGGATCGATGGCCGTCCCGCCGGCGGCGCGCGCGTGCTCCTAACCCGATCGGGCGAGACCCGGACGGCGCAGACGGATGCGGCCGGAGTGTTCGTATTCGACGGGCTCGAGGCTTCGCGCTACGAGGTCGAGGTCGATTCACGCTCGTTGTCGAGCGTGGCGTTGGCGGAGCAGATCGAGGGTCCGCATGTCGCGAACGTCGACGTCGGAACCGAGCCGGTGGACGGAATCGATTTCGGGTTCTCGTTTACCGCGGTGACGACCACCGCGGATGCGGGACAAGGATCGTTGCGCCAGGCGCTGCTCAACGCGAACATGCTTCCGGGCGCGCATGCGGTGCGCTTCTTTCTCGGCGACGCTCCCTCGTCGATCCGGCTCGCCTCGCCGCTGCCGGCGATCACCGCGGCGGTGACGATCGAAGGACCGGCGGGCGGCGCCGCGGAGATCGGCTCGGTGACCCGGGTGGGCTCGCGGCGAACGAACCTTCTCAATCCGAAACGGGCCGCGCTGACGATCGACTTCAACGGCGCGGCGGTGGGCTTCGATGCGCAGGCCGCATTGGTGCTGCGCAACCTCGCCATCGGCGGCGCGGCGACGCAGGTGCGCGCGGCGGCGAAGCTCGAGGTCGAGAACGTCGTCATCGGCGCGTTCTACCAGTCGGTTCCCGGGACGGGAATCGAAGCGTCCGGCGACGTGACGGTCCGGCGGACGCTCATCACCGGAATGCGCGGCGCCGGCATCGCGCTGCGGGGCAACGCGCACCTCGACGCGGAACATCTCGAAGTGAATAACTCCGGCGATGCGATCACGATCGAAGGAACGGGATCGCGGATCCGCCACGCGCTGTTCTATCTGAACACCAACGCGATCACCGCGCAGAGTTCGAACGTCGTGGAGGAGTCGACGTTCCGCGGCAATCGCACCGCGCTCTCGGTTGCCGGCGCAGCGCCCGGCAATGCCGGGAACGTCTTCGAGGACAACACCCTCGCGGCAGTCCGCGGCGGCCGCGTGGCGCGCATTTCCGTGGATTCAGAAGGACGCACGATCGTCTCGGGGACCGCCCCCGCCGGCAGCGAGATCGAAATCTTCACCGGCACCCTGCAACGCGCCGCCACCGGCAAGGCCGCCGCCGACGGCACCTTTGATCTTTCGTTTCTCAACTTCGGGGGCACGGCGAAATGATTACCGGCGAGTAGAATGCACCCTATGGGCAGGCTTTTGGAGAAAGTCATCGCGGAGACGGCGAAACTGCCTGAAGAGGAGCAGGAAGCGTTCGCGGCTTTCATGTTGGCGGAGCTCGAATCGGAACGGCGGTGGGACGAACTCTTCGCGCGGTCGCAGGATTTGCTCGCACGCATGGCTGAAGAAGCACGTCAAGAATACCGCGCGGGGTTAACAGAGCCGAGAAGGTTGTCACTCTTCCGCCGAATGAGCCGGAACTGATGTTGTTGGGCGACAAGACCGAGCGTAAGTGACTGAGGTCATGCCGTCCCCAACGCGAACTCATCGATGACTTCACCGCAACTCATCGATCCCTTCGCCGCAGGTCATCGATCTCTTCGTCGCAAGTGATCGATTCCTTCGCCGAATGTCATCGATCTCTTCGCCGAACCAACCCGGCTCTCACAGCTCAGAGCCAATCCCTGACGTCGAGTCATCGATGACTGGACCGAAGGTCATCGATCCCTTCATCGGACCTCATCCGGCTCTGACCTCTCAGAGCCGCGTGCGTCGTTCGACGTGATCGATCCCTCCGCCGGAGGCAATGCGGCTCTGACAGTTCAGAGCCGCGTCCCTAACGCGATGTCATCGGTGATGACACCGGACGTCATGGTTGACTTCACCGGACGTCACGATGACTTCGCCGAATGTCATCCATCCCTTCGCCGCATGTCATCGATCCCTTTGCCGCATGTCATCGATCCCTTTGCCGAACCAATCCAGCTCTGACAGCTCAGAGCCGCATCCCTGACGTCGAGTTATCGATGACTGGACCGGATGTCATCGATCCCTTCATCGCACCTCATCCGGCTCTGACCTCTCAGAGCCGCACGCGTCGCCGCATGGGATTAATCACAATGTGCAACTCCATGCGGCTCTGACATTCCAGAACCGCGAGCGTATCCTGATGTCGCAGGCCCCTATCTCGACAGGAACAAACCGCTTGGGAGGAAGTCATGGATGAGGAGACCCGGCTCGAACCGGTGCAGGTCATGGGTGCGCTCACGAGCGGACAAACGGCCACGCTCGCTCCGGTCGCGGTCGATGAGGTGTCGACGAAGATCGTCGCCGCGATCGACCTGATCGCCTCCCTCATCCCCGATCTGCGCACGCCGCATCCGTCGACGGCCAAGAAAGTGCGCGGGGGACGGACGGTTCCGCGCGAGGCGGTCCTTGCGGTCATCGCGATGGTGGAGTCCTCGGAGGCGATCCGGGAGATGAACCTTTTTGATCCCGAGCACGGCCGCGAAGTCGTCGAGCTCGATGACGGCTACCGGGTGCTCGACGAACGGCTCGAGCGGCTGCGGCGCCAGGTCCGTTACACCGTCGAGGCGCGATGGGCCGAGGTTGCCTCGACGGCGATGGATGCGTACATGATGGCGAAGAGACTCGCCAAGGAACGGCGCTACGCGGACCTCGCCGAGCACGTCGCCATCATCGGCCGCCATCTCGATCGATCGAATGGCTCGACGGCGAAGGCGAAGAAGAAGCGGCAGAAGCAGAAAGATCCGGATTCCGAGTGACATGACACCGGAGAGAAGCTACGGTAAATCACGTTACGGGTCGGTTCGGTAGCCGGCGGCCAAGTCCTGCGTAAGATGTTTCTCCCCGACATCGTGACTCGCCGCGCGCCCTCGGCGGGCGGGCGGCGATGACGCTGCCGTAGCAAAGGCTAGCTTAAGCTAAGCCAGAGATGAGCAAGTTCGATGGATCCCGGAGGGTGTGGGGAAGATGGGTACTGCCAAGCGCGTCCATGGTGTGAGCGCGCAACGTCTTCGCCTTGACTTGCTTCAGTCCGATCCAATACGTTGTACTCCACCCTGTGATTATCCAGGAGTCGAAGAAGATCAGCCCACGTTAAGGTTGCGTCGCGAACATACGCGAGCAGAAGACCATGTGACATTGCCCATGCGTAGTCACCATTCACAAAGCGACGTATTCCGTTGCTTCCGTACAGCCGTAGCGGATGTGAGCTATCGAGTAGTTTGCACTCAACAAATAGACCATAGTGGGTACGATCGGATACGCGCGGAATCCGCCCTTGCAAGCGAAAGCGAAGGTCCGGTCGCTTCTCCAAGCGCGTACCATTGTAGTTCACCACCTCAGCGCCTCGCTCAATCGTCTCGAAGTAATTCGATGAGAAACCGGGAACAGGTTCGCTTTCATCATCAAGCAGTTCATTCAAGGCGAACTGTAAGACTGTTGTGATCTGTGGCTCGGAGGCAGTGGCTAATTTGTTCAGAGAGTCATGATCGCGAACAACACTCCAAGCATGGCGGAGTGCCGTTCGAATCACCCTCTGCGCCCCGACTGGCATCGTGGGATACGGAAGTTGGCTTGACGCAGGACCGGTGGCAAGGAATCCGGGAACGACGTTACTTGACAGCACGGCTAATCCTCTGCGATATCTCCTCGTCGTGCAGCAAATGCAGCGCGAGGAGCCGCGCTCGGGTCGGAGTCCAGTAGCGCTGCTGATCCAGAATTCCAACTGCAACGCCTCCGTTTTTTGTACAAGCGATGATCTGCGTTGCAGCAAGATCTGCGGCGGTCCGCACAAGAGGTTGAGCATCGAGGTCAGGGTTGATTGCTCCTACGGCGAGCCAAATCCATGGTGCGGAGCGCTCTATCGCCGTTCTATAAACGTTGATCTCCGAGTCGAGAAATGGTCGGAGGTCATGTGCAAGTCGCCTCCCGAAGGCTGCTACTACGATATCGGTTGGCCGTTGCTGGGCACGCCGCCGTGAATTCGAAAAGGGCGAAGCTACAGCGAGGGTGTCCCGCATGACTTCGCGGTCCCATCGATTGAGGCCGTACAGCTGAGCTATGAACGCATTTACGTCGTCCCAATCGGCCCTCTCCGTAAGGACGAGATCAGAGAGTTGTCTCACCTGATCCCGTTGTTCGGTTGATAAATCATCGAGTGGCCGTATTGGCAGTCGTTCGAGATCTTCCTTGTGCAGCACGTCACGCTCCGTACCAAACTTTCCGCTCGTCAATAGGGCGACGTAGATCGACAGGTCGCTGTTTAGTAGGAGCAAGAGGTAACGGGCCAGCAGTTCCGCATCTGGATGACCACCGGTGCTATAGCCATAGAACGACCGGTTGTAGGCCACGTCCGCGAATGCAATGGCCGCCCGTGGCACGGCGCGCTGCGGACTCGGTGCCTCGGGAACGAGAACGAGCGGAGCGCGATAAATCTCGCGCCTTCGCGGATAAAGCAACGTCGGCCGCATGAACCGCGGTAGCTTCGTCGTTCGAATCCTGTGGTAACCGAATTCGACTTTTGTGAGTCGTGGAAGTCCATGCAAGATAGCGGCGCTCTGTTGGGCGCGCGCTGAACCACCAATCTGGAAGCCTTGGCCGCTTTCAAGACCGAGGTTCTTCCAGTATTCCTCCAGCGATAGCGCAGCACGCGCGGAGATCTTCTCGATCACGGCAAGATCTAGGGCGGTTCCTCGGAACAGGGTCTTTAACAGGAAGGGTGTCCGGACAACATCGTGTTGTTGAACGACTGTCGCCGCGTTCGGGTCGATCCGCACCGTTCCGCGGCGATTCAATAGGTCTTCTCGATCAGGTGAAACGAAATAGAACGCACTATCGTCGGTTGGTAGTTCGTTTCGACCGAAAATCAGTGCGAATGGTGCATCCACGTCCGGCCATACGTCTGTTTGTCGCAGTGCGGCACCATTCAGGATTCCCGTGACGTGGAACGCTTCGAAAAGGTCTGCACGTGCTTGACGTCCGCCAGGGGCTTGCTTGAATAACAGGCGTCCGTGAACTGCAAACGCAAAGTGCCCGCGAGGCTTGGCCCAGCTTAGCGATCGCCATAGAAACGCGAGATCGGGCACGTCGTCGGGGATCGTGAAGTCGGTCGCGCGCACCCGTCCAAGGCGCTCTCTCACAATCGGCCGAATGCCTTCCAGCATCGCAGTTCGATATGACTCTTCGCGCTTGAGAGCAGTCCAAGGGGGGTTTCCAATGACCAGGTCGTAGGCGCAGTCATGCTCCTCGCGTACAGCCGGTCCTAGGCTTCCGAGCTGGTAAGTATTTCCGCCGTTGCTGCGTACATCAAATAGCACTGACCCCCGCAAGCCCTGGAATTGCAGTTCTGTTATTGGGTGCGGATGAGGATCGAGTTCCAGCGCGGTGAGATAGAGACTCAATGCAGTTAGCCGGAGAGCCGCTTCGTTGATTTCAAAGCCGGTTAGTTGCCGGTTGAGTATCTGCCGTATCGTATGTGTTGTCGGTCGCTTACCATCGTGTCGCCAGCGCGCCTCGACGAGTCGACGGAACGCTGCGACGAGAAATACTCCGCCACCAACGGCTGGATCGAGAACCTTTGCGGCGTGAGGTTCATCCATCGCTGCGAATGCTTCGTCCACCATATATTCCGCGATGCTGCGCGGCGTGTAGTAAACACTCGTTTCTCTCGCAGTGGAGTAATACCGCTGGCTGTGCCGCTCGTAGACTTGGCTCAGTAGGCCTATTGGGACGTGCGCGAAGTCCAGATCGCCCCAATCGAACCGGAGTTGGCCGCTGGGCTCGGCCCTATGCATAATGAGAGTCAGCGCATTGCAGATGCGTTTGCGCCCATTCGCATTGAGGTACGACATCCATGCGCCTTCGCCCCCGTCCACAGCGTTCGTGAGTGGGAGGAGATCACCGTTGAATGTGCGGTCGAGCCACCGTGACGTAGCAGCGACGTTGTCCGCTGTCTCGAAGCACTGCTCGAATGAGCTGACATCTTTGCAGATATGGCCGACATCGGCTGGGCCTATGACGTTGCGATCAACGAGGAATCTCAGGAACAACGCGCGTCCTGCGAGGGAGAGCGCGTCATCGGCTGGAAGGCCCGCTTGCGTCATTGACGTTGTGGCGCTATCGAGGAGCAAGAACAGGAGGTTATGAACCGCAGTCACCTGCTCGGTCGTCTTGGGTGGACGAAGAGCGAGTTCCGGAATGACGGTGTCGGCCTTCGGGTCATCGGCCAAAGCGATCCGGATCTCCTGCTCGGATTCAGGATTCAGCTCAATCGTTCGGACGATGAGCCGGCCCGGTTCAACAATCCCGAGAAATGCACCATCCGCTCGGAGGGCGAGGGCGCGCCGAAGCGGTGGAAGGCGTAGAGGGCGATCTCCATGAGCCACGAAGAGCACAGGTCGGCCGCGCGACTCCACCACGGCGGCCGGCCGCGAATCCTCAGGCAAGGCCGAACGAAGTAGATCCAAGTACCTGATCTGCTCCGGTCCGGATGGCGTGTCAAGAGCGATGACGCCGTTGCGGGGCGCCCCGAACCGCTCAAGTAGCGTGGAGAGGTCCGATCGATCGCTTTTCATCGGTCGACGCAGCATGGCGACTCGAGCGGCCGCTCGATCCTCACGCTCCCTCCACACTCTTCGCGCCTAAATACTGAACGTAGTCATGTTAGCACAGCGACCACCTAGGATGACAGGGATGCCCGTGCCTCGGCACCTTTCCTACTCTCAGTAGGGATCAGAGCGACTTGGGGAGCGCCCGCACCTCCCCGGTACCCCGCCGAGTACGCTGCGGAGCACCGCGCGGATCTACCACAAGTAGAGGACACATGACCAATTGACGACATCGACGCAGCTCCGACGCGAAGCTCTACAACGGGAGCTTTCACGATCTGCTGAGCGACAGCAACAAGCAGGTGGTTCTGTCGGACATTCGAGGCTGGGTCGACGCCCGGCTCCCGGCGTGAGGAATGCGCACTTGTTGTCCGCGCATTCTATCGAGTCGACATACCGGCGAGATAGCCGCTGCGGCAGCGGCGTTCCTCAATTCACACTCCGCCGCATCGTAAATAACGTCGCTCCTAACGCGTTCACGACAGCGACCGCGATTCCAATCGTGATCGCATAGCGCGCCGGCGATTGCACTTCCACGATCGGGACGAACGTCAGCACGACGAACGTCGCGGTCACGAGGAATCCCGAGGCGGATGCGATGCGCAGCCACCAGGGCGCGGGCTTCAGCAGCGGGATCGCGAACATGACCAGGTAGGTCGTTCCGAACAGCACACCGCCGAGGCTCAGCAGAATCTGAAAGGCTTCCTGGCGGCCGGCGAACGCGATGGCCGCGAAGGAGCAGAGAAACGTCAGCACGCCGGCGAAAAAGATCGCGTTCATCGGCGTCCTGGTGCGCGGATGCAGTTTCGTGAACCACGCCGGCACGAGGTGGTCCCAGCCGGCGACGAGCGGCATGCGCGTGACGAGGGAGAAGCCCTGGCTGGACTGCGCGAAGTCGCGCACGACGAGCAGCAGGATCGCCGCGCTCGCCGCGATCACGGCGACGCGTCCGAACGGCCGCAGCGCAATCGAAAGCGTCTGCGCGACGGGATTCACGAGATCGACGTCCGCCGGCGCGACGAACTTCAGCACCGAGCGCGTGGCGAGAATGTAGATCGCGCCGATGCACGGAAACGCGATCGCGATCGAGCGCGCGACCGAGCGAGCCCCGCCGCGGCACTCGCCGACGACGATCGACATCGACTCGAAGCCCGCCAGCGCGTAGACGGCGACTCGCGTGAAGAGCACCACCTGCATCAGCGAGAACGGGATCGTCCGCGGCTCCACCCGGGTCTCGCGGTTGAGCCACGGAAGGACGATCAGCAGTACGCCGCCCAGGAGCAGCGTCAGCGCCGCGAGGTTCGAGAGCCACTTCGCCGTGCCGAAACCGGCGATCGCCAGCAGGACCAGCACGAGCACCGCAAGCGCGCTCATGCCGGCCAGCCACAGGCGGTTCGACATGAAGGACTCGGGTGCGCCGCCGGCGTATCCGACTCCGGCCGCGATCGTCAGCCCGACCAGCGAGACGAACACCATGACGAAGTTCCAGAAGTTCCACGCGACCATGAATCCGGCGAAATTGCCGAACGACGCGCGCGTCCACTGATAGAGCGCGCCCTCGCGCGGCATGGCGCGCGTCAGGTGCATGACCACGAGCGCGAGCGGGACCTGAAAGAAGAGGATGCCGAGAAGCCAGTAGACCCACTGCAGCGACCCGAGCTTCGCCGCGGGACCGACGGAGGTGAGGCCGACGATGAGCAGGATCTGCGCGAGCACGAGGTCGGGGAGGCCGAGGGTGCGGCGGAGAGGTTCCGGTTCACGTTTGTCATCGTCGTACGGCATTCGCGCACGATACCGGAACGAGAATCGTCAGTGACACAATGAACAGGGCAATTCTGAATGGCGGCAGCGTTCGAGTTCGCGCAGTTCCGCGTCGATGCGGCGCGCCGTGTCCTCCTGCGCGGCGAGAGCGAGGTCGCGCTCTCGCGTAAGGCATTCGATACGCTGCTGGTTCTGCTCGAAGAGCGAGGGAAGCTCGTCCCGAAGGAGGTGCTGCTGCAGCGCGTCTGGCCGGACACGTTCGTCGAGGAGAACAGTCTCAATCAGAGCATTTCCGCGATCCGCAAAGTCCTCGGATCGAAGTTCATCGAGACGGTCGCCGGCCACGGATACCGCTTCGTCGCGCCGATGGTCGAGCACGCGGCGCCGGCGCGCGAGACTCCGCGGTCGCTGGCCATCCTTCCGCTGCGCAACCTCGGCGCGGAAGACGGCGACTGGCTGGGCATCGGAATCGCCGACACGCTGATCACGCGGCTGAGCAACGTCCACGATCTCGCCGTGCGGCCGACGAGCGCCGTGCTCCGCCTCGGCGACCGCGACGCGGTCGAGACGGGACGCACGCTCGCGGTCGATGCCGTGCTCGAAGGCAGCATCCGCAAGTCCGGCGACCGCTTGCGCGCAACAGTGCAGCTGGTCAGCGTCGCGACGGGAGCGCCGATCTGGGCGCGCACGTTCGACGAACGCTTCACGGAGATCTTCGCGGTCGAGGATGCGATCACGGAGCGCGTGGCCGCGGCGCTGACGTCGCGGCTGAGCGGCGAAGAGCGGTCTCACCTGACGCGGCGCACGACCGACAACAGCGAAGCGTACCGGCTCTATCTCAACGGCCGGTGGTACTCGGAACGCCTCACGCGCGACTC
>Ga0070680_100003148_pt1 | contig 12258 bp, 7 predicted proteins | sample KBSC73BmetaG_FD_64672 | JGI IMG/M metagenome (GOLD analysis project Ga0070680, IMG submission 64672) | Corn rhizosphere microbial communities from Kellogg Biological Station, Michigan, USA - KBS C7-3B metaG | ecosystem: Host-associated > Plants > Roots > Rhizosphere | place: USA: Michigan...
CGATAGCCGCGCCGTAGCGCCAGCATCGTCGGATCTCGCGTGAGGGATCCGCGCCCCGACGATACCGACAGCACGTCGCGTCGAAGTACTCCCGTCATTAATCGCATGTCATCGCGCGCACCCGTTTTCGCGAGCGATCCGTGAGGGCGTTTTCCGTCCGGCGTGGTCCGGGCATGGCCCTTTTGAACCGTGAAGCATCGTCCGCGAGCGGCGCGGACACGCTAGATAGAATCACCTTTTTACCAAGCACAGCATGAGCGAAAGTCGACGCCCACCCCGTCGCGGCCGTGGTCGACGTCCGTCCAATCGTACCGGCTCGGACACCGGCGACAACCCATATCGCGACGAGGCCGAGTCGGCGGGTTCTGCACCCGCGGCGACCAGCGAGCCTCCCGCCGAGGCGCCTTCACCGGTCGCCCGCGGAGACAGTGAGGCCGAGAAGCCGGAGCGACCGCGCCGCGGACGACATCCCAAGGCCGATCGGACCCGGACGAGCGAAGCAGCGCCCGCATCCTCCGAAGCTCCGCCGCCTCCGAGCGTAGAAGCTTCAGCACCGCCTCCGCCTCCAACTCCATCGGCGCCGAGCGATCGATCGGAGTTCGTGACACGAAACGCCGACGAAGGCGAAGGACGGCGTGGGACGGACGAGTTCCAGACGCCGTCGCAGGGAATGAATGGCTCGGTCCCGCCGAGCGGGCAGGGGAGCGGCGGCGGCGGTTACGACCGGCAGCCGCAGCAACAGCAGTATCAGCGGTTCGACCGCCATGACCGGCGCGACCGCGGTCAGGAGGGCGGTGGCGGTGGGGGTGGGGGTGGAAGCTTCCAGGATCGGCGCAACGGGCGGCGGCATCGGCGTGGACGCGGCCGCGGACCGCGACGCGATCACCAGCAGCAGCAGCAACAACAGCAACCGCAGCAACCCGTCCAGATCACCGCGACTACGGAGATGCGCGGCTGGTTCGATCCGGCGAGGGACGCCGGCTTCCTGCGACGCGCCGCCAACAGCTACCTCGCCGAACCGGGCGACCCGTACGTGCCGCCGCATGTCGTTCGACAGATGCAATTGCGTCGCGCGGACCTCGTGGACGCCGCTGTCGGCTTCGACCAGCGCGGCCGTCCAACGGTCGTCGAGATTCGCACGGTCAACGAGTCTGACCCTGTTCTCGCCACCAAACGCCCCGAGTTCAACGCACTTCCCGCGTCCTATCCGGAGCGGAAGTTGTTCCTCGAGACGGGACGTCCGGCGCGCGGCGGCGCCGAGCTCATTCGCCGCGCTGTGGACCTTATCGCGCCGATCGGGTATGGCCAGCGCGCGTTGATCGTCGCGCCGGCGCGCGCCGGTAAGACGACGCTCCTCCACGCGATCACCGAAGGCGTCGCGCTCAACCATCCGAACGCGGCTCTGCTCATTCTCCTCGTGGACGAGCGTCCGGAGGAAGTGAGCGAGGCAATCTCGTGGGGCGTCGGCGAAGTGATCTCGTCGAGCTTTGACCAGCCGGCGCAGCGTCACGTCGAAGTGACGGAGATGGTCCTGAACCGCGCGCACCGGTTGGTGGAGAGCGGACGGGACGTCGTCATCGTCCTCGACTCGCTCACGCGTATGGCCCGCGCGCACAACACCGCTGAACGCGGAACGGGGCGCACACTCTCTGGTGGTCTCGACGCGACGGCGATGGCGAAGCCGAAAGCGTTCTTTGGGTCGGCCCGCTCTATCCCATCGACATCCGGCGGCGGCTCCCTGACGATCATCGCCACGGCCTTGGTCGAGACGGGATCGCGCATGGACGACGTGATCTTCGAGGAATTCAAGGGCACGGGCAACTGCGAGATCAAGCTCGATCGCGGCTTGGCCGAGAAGCGCATCTATCCCGCGATCGACATCGGCACCAGCGGCACGCGACGCGAAGAGAAACTGTTCCGCCCCGACCAGATCGACAGCGTTTTCACGCTGCGCCGCGGCTTGAGCCAGATGCCGCCACAGTCGGCAATGGAATGGCTGATCAAGCGCATTGCGGCGACGCCGTCGAATGACGCCTTGTTGGCGGGGTTGTGAGGGGCGTTTTCAGCTAGACAGCTAATAGCTAAAGCGATCAGCGAATCGGTACTGGACGCGGCAGCCAACGGCTGCCGCGTACCTTTTTGCTGGTAGCTTTAGCTACTGGCTGATAGCTGACGCTGAATTGGGCATTCAGCGAGCTCATGTATTCAGCCCGGTCTACTGCTTGCTCAGTAGCGGGCGACATGCGGCACTCCATCTATCGATGGCTTGCGACCTACGCTGCCGGGGCGGCACTCGTCGCTCCGCAACTCCTTGGCGCGCAGAATACCCGCGACCAGCAGCGTGAAGCCCCGGAGGTCCGAAAGCTCACCTTCAGCGGCGTCAAAAGCGTCGACCAGAACGACTTGCAGAAGAGCATCGCCACCCAGGCCACCAAGTGCCGGAGCATGCTCCTCATGCCCTTTTGCTGGATCAGCCACTCACCGACCATCGAGGACAAGCACTACCTCGACCAGGCCGAATTCGAGCGCGACGTCCTTCGCGTTCGGTTGTACTACTGGAAGCACGGCTACCGCGACGCCACCGTCGATACGACGGTGTCGCGCAGCGGCGCGCACCAGGTGCACATCGCCTTCAACGTCCACGAGAACCAGCCGACCGTCGTCCGCAAGATCGCGATCAAGTACGACTCGTCGCTGATCTCCGACAAGGTTCGCAACCGGCTGACGGTGCTGCGCGCCGCGAAGCCGCTCGATCTCGTGTTGCTCGACTCGATGCGCCTGATGTTTCAGAACGAGCTGTGGGATCTCGGCTACGGCGACGCGGTGATCGACGCGACGGTGAACGTCGACAGTGTCGCGCGCGTCGGCGACGTGGCGATGACGTTGACGCCGAACCGCCGGACCACCATCGGCACGATCACCATCGCCGGCAATCAGCGGGTCAACATCGCGACGATTCGCAACTCGCTCACTTTCCAGAAGGGCGATCTGTATCGGCAGAAGGACATCCTCGAGAGCCAGCGCAACCTCTACGAGTCGAACCTGTTCCGGTTGGCGGCGATCGACGTGCCGCCGCAGTACGACAGCGTGAAGAACGTGATCGTCGACGTCACCGAAGCGCCGATGCACGAGGCACGCGTCGGCCCCGGGATCTCGAGCGTCGACTTCCTGCAGTTCCAGGCGCACTACACCGCGTACAACATGCTCGGAGGCGCGCGACGCCTCGACGTCGATGCGACCGCCGGCAACCTGTTCGCGAGCGCGCTTCAAGGGCGGGGCTTCTTTCGCGACGTCTCGAGCGAAGTCGGCGAACAAAACGTCTCGCCCTACCTCGAGCCGACGTACAACGCGAGCATCGACTTCAAGCAGCCCGCGTTCCTCCAACGCCCGAAGGATCAGGCGGCCGTCGGCGTCTTCACCCACCGCAACATCAACCCCGGCGTGTTCATCGACCGAGGCTACGGCGGGCAGACGACGCTCACGCACCAATTCCTCCCGCGCTTCCCGGTCAGCATCAACTATCGCTACGAGTTGAACCGTGTGGATGCGAGCGAGGTGTACTTCTGCGTGAACTTCGGCGTCTGCGACACGCGAACGATCGTCACGCTGCGGTCACATCACTCGCTGTCTCCGCTCACGCTGACCGGATTCATCGATCATTCGGACTCGCCCTTTTCGCCGACGAAGGGATATCTCGCGCGCGTCGATCTCGAGCACGCGTCGCAGTTCACGGCCTCGGACTATCAATACAATCGCGCCTTCTTCGACGGCTCGCTGTACGCGCACCGAAGCGGAACGCTGCAGGTGCTCGCGACGCATCTGCGCGTGGGCTGGGTCCGTCCCATCGTCGCCGGTCTGGATAGCGGCGTGTTGCATCCGCGCAAGCGCTTCTACGCCGGCGGCGCGAACTCGGTTCGTGGGTACGCCGAGAGCCAGCTCGGACCGCGCGTCCTGACGATCGACGCGACGAGTCTCGGCCCGAAGGACAGCTTCAACGGCGGTGTATGCGAGCCGACGCTCGGCTCGCTGCGTTTTTGCGACCCGAACTCGCGAAACCTCGGTAACGGGGACTTCGTGAGCCAGCCGCTCGGCGGGACGTCGCTCGTCGAAGGCAGCGTCGAGTACCGGATGCCGCTGCCGCTGGGGCCGAACCTTCGCCACTTCGTCGGCGCCGTGTTCGTCGACGCCGGCATCGTGGGTTCGGCAAGCGTGCGCGGTCTGGAGACGATCAGCAATTTCGTAAAGGGCACGTGGGCCGTGACGCCGGGCTTCGGGATCCGCTATCAATCGCCTGTCGGCCCGATCCGCGTAGACCTCGGGATCAACCCCGGCAAGGTCGACCAACTCGCCGTGGTGACGGCGCTGCAGGACAGCACCGGCCGTTCGATCATTGTTCCCTTGCTCGGAACGCGCGGGTTCTCGTCGGGCAAAACGTTCCTCAACCGGCTCGTGCTGCACTTCTCCATCGGCGAGGCGTACTGATGGCGGCGTGGCGCGAGCAGCCCGGCGGCGCTCGACCGCCCGGCGAGCCTGACGAGGAACGACGCCACCTCAGCGTCGTTGAAGGCGATCAACGGCTCAACTGGCGACGGGGAATTCTCGTCGGGACGGCGCTCATCTCGCTCTTGCTGTTGATCGCGATTCTGGGGGTGCTGGTCTTCACGAGCACCGACTGGGGACGCGAACGTGTGCGTCGTTATGCCGTCGATGCGCTCAGCGGAATGCTGCGCGGTCGCGTGACGATCGGCCGTCTCGAGGGGAACCTGTTGAGCGGCGTCACCGTGCACGACTTCACGATCACCGACAGCGCCGGCAAGCCGTTCATCGCCATCGAATCAGCGTCGAGCAAGTACAGCGTGATGTCGCTGCTGCGAAAGCGCGTCTGGCTGGATCAGGTGTACGTCGTCCGGCCGCTCATCGTCATCGACCGTCTGCCGAAAGGCGATTGGAACTGGCAGCGCATCTTTCCCCGCGACACCTCCCACAAGCCGCCGAGTCAGCAAACTGGGTGGGGCGATTGGATACGTTTGACAAACGTAAGCCTGAGTGGCGGCCAATTGATCGTGCGGACGCCATGGCATCCGAGCGAGCGCTTGAGTCCCACGGCGCGTGACAGCGCGATCCGAGATGTGATGGCGGGGAAGGGGCGCCTCGTCATCCAGCGAGCGGAAGGCGGTTATCAGAAAACCGTGCGGCTCGACTCGGTGAACGCCGTGCTTCCGCTGGTGCGCCTCGCCGAGCCTGGGATCAAGGACCGGCTCGCGGAAGTGGCGGCGATGTCGATGCAAGCATTTCCGTTCCGCCCGCCGGGAGCGATCGTCCGCGACCTGAAAGGCGCGTTCTCGTTCAACAACGATTCGGCCTGGTGGAAGAGCGCGTACGTCGAGATGCCGAACTCGAAGGCGAACGGCAGCGGCAGCTATGTGTTCTCGAGCGGCGACATGACGCTCAACGTGCACAGCGACCCCGCGAGCTTCACCGACCTGCGCTGGGTGTATCCACGGCTGCCCTCGGACGGACGCGGCAAGCTCGATCTGGGGCTCGCCTGGCGCGGCGCGTTGCAGAGCTACACGATCACCAACGCCGACATCACCATGGCCGGCAGCCACACGACCGGAAAGCTCGGAATCACGCTCGGCGATACGATCACCATCCGCGACACCGATCTGCGCTTTACCGGCGTGGATACGCGGACGCTCGAGCAGCTGATCACGGGGTTCAAATCACCGAGGCGTGGGGTTTTCTCCGGACACACCATCGTGAGCGGCGGACGCCACGCGCTGCAGGTGAACGGCGACGTCACCTTCGACGACCAGCGGGCGGGCACGAGTCGCGTCATAGCGAACGGCATGGTGGGGTTCCTCGACAACGGCGGCGTGCAGGCGCGCGAGCTCAAGCTCCAGCTGCGTCCGTTGCAGGTCGACCTGGTAAAAACGTGGAAAGCCGATCTACCGATCGGTGGCGTGCTGGTCGGGAACGCGACCGTCAACGGCAACACGACGTCGCAACTTGGCCTCACCTTGAACATCGAGCACACCGATCGCGGTGCGCGCTCCGTGCTCGAGGGCCGCGCCGCCGTGAAGCTCGCCGGCACCAAGTCGTTCGACGTGGACGTCGTCGCGCAGCCGGTGTCACTCGTCGAAGTCGGACGATTCTTCCCCGCGGCCGGTCTACACGGAACGGCGATCGGACCGATCCACCTCGCCGGCACGCTCGCCAACCTGCGCGTCAACGCCGACCTCCGTCTTCCCGACGGTGGACACTTCGACGCGCGCGGCGCGGTCGATTTGGCAAGCCGCGACAAGGGCTATGACCTGACAGCGCATCTCTTCACGCTCAACCTGCGCACTATTACGACGAAGGCGCCGGTCACGTCGCTCACCGCAAGCGCGATGGTGCGTGGGAGAGGAACGCAACTCGCCACGATGCGCACGACAATCGCGGCCGATCTCGCGACGTCGCGCTGGGATACGCTCGCGGTGGATACAGCGTCGGTGCGCGCGACGCTCGCCAACGGGCTCGCGCAAATCCAGCGTCTTTACGCGCACGGCTATCACACCGCCGCGAACGTCAGCGGCAACTTTGGCTTGACGCGCACTACGAGCGGCGAGCTGACGTACAAGGTCGCCATCGATTCACTCGGCGCGTTCAACCGATGGCTCCCCAAGACGCAAGCAAACCGACCGCCAACGGTATCGCCGCGTCCGCGCGCCGCGGCGCAAGCATTGGCGCGGGCCCGTGAGGACTCGGCGCGCATCGCCCGCGCGAGCGAGATGCAGCGCCTCATCACCGGCGCGCCGGGGCCGAAGCTCAGCGTGCCGGTCGCTCGGCAACCCGTCCCTACCGACACGGTCGCCGGATCGCTCGTCGCCGACGGGACGCTGCGCGGCAACATCTACAACTTCGATCTGCGAGGACGCGCGTCGGGCGAGAAAGTCGTCGCGCGCGGCAACTTCGTTCGATCGTTCCGCGGCGACTATGCGTGGACGAACGCGCGCTCGCCGCAATCGAAGCTCGCGGTGGCGGTCGAAGCAGACAGCGTCAGCGCGATGGGGTTCGCGTTCGATTCCCTCAGCGCGCGCGTCACCTACGCGAAGCCGGGCGGGCATGTCGAGCTGGCGATTCTCCAGGACAAAAACCGGCAGTACGGCGCCAGCGGCGATTACGCGCTGTATCCCGACCGGCGCGAGATCCGACTGGCCGACATGAAATTCCGCTTCGACACCGCGTACTGGACGATGACGCGGCCGTCGGCGGTCACCTGGGGCGGACCGGGCGTTCGCGTCATCGACCTGGAGCTCAAGAATCGCGGGGACGGTCGCATCTACGCGAATGGCTTGCTGCCCACGAACGGCGTCGCCGACTTCCGCCTCGACGTGGACAATTTCCCCGTCTCCAACGTCGCCGACATCCTGCAAACGGATATCGACTTCGCGGGCGTCGCGACGTTGCACGGCACGATGACCGGCACGCTCTCCAACCCGGGCTTCCGCGGCGCCTTCGGGGTGGTGAACGCCACGTATAACGGGGCGAAGGTTCCGATCACGCGCGGCACGTTCGCCTACGCCGATCGCCAGCTGAAGAGCCACCTGGATCTGCTGCGCGACGACGGACGCACGATGGCCGTGGGCGACGCGACCGTTGCGATCAATCTCGCGCTGAGCGGCGTGACGGGCGACCGCCTGCTCAGCGAACCGATGGCCGTGGACATCGTCGCGGACAGCCTGCCGGTCGAGCTCATTCCGCAGTTCACCGACATTGTGTCGAACGTGCATGGCCGCGCCTTTGGCCGAGTGGCGTTGCGGGGGACGCTGCGCCGTCCGCGACTGCTCGGGGCGCTCGCTGTGCAGAATGGCACGATGATGCTCAACGCGAGCGGCGCGACGTTCACCGACATGCGAGCCTCTGTGCGCATGCTCGGCGACACGGTTCTCGTAGACTCCGTGTACGCGTGGGCCCAGGGCCCGGTGCGGCTCCGTGGAACGCTCGGCATCGGCAATTGGCGTGAGCCGGCGTTCAATCTGTACCTGACGTCCGACGGCGCGGAGTTGATGAACAACGACCACGGGAAGATCAGGGTCGACGCTGGTCTCGCGCTCACCGGACCGTTCAATCGCGCGTATCTAAGCGGCGCGGCGACGATCACGCAGGGCGTGATCTACGCGCCCGAGCCGACGGGACGTCACCTGATCGGGGCCGGCGATCCCGCGTTGTTCAACGTGCTCGATACCGCGATGGTGGAGGACAAGGTCCTCTTCCCGCCAAAATCGCCGCTGATGGCAAATATGCGCGTCGAGATGGCGATCGCCGTCAAGCACAACACGTGGGTGCGCAACCGCGAAGCGAACATCGAGGTATTCACGGACGACCCGGTGACGGTGCGCGAGGAAGCAGGCTCGCTCGCGCTCACCGGCGTGATCACGACCGACCGCGGCGAGTACAACTTCCTCGGCAAGCGATTCCAGATCAGCCGCGGCTCGGCGATGTTCATCGGCTCGCCCGATCTCAACCCGACGCTCCAGATCACCGGCGAGTATTCGATACAGATGGCATCGCGCGGCGCGGTCAACATTCGCGTCCTGATCGGCGGTACGCTCAAGCGGCCCAGGCTGTCACTCGAGAGCGACGCGCAGCCGCCGAAGACGCAGTCGGAGCTGTTGAGTCTTCTCGCGTTCGGTCAGTCGACGACGTCGCTTCTCGCGTTCAATAGTTCCAGCGTCGCCGGTTCTGCCGCGAGCATGGACCTCTTCGGCGTCGGGGCACAGTACGCCGTGAAGCGGTTGGCATCGGTGGCGCTAGGCGTGATCGTCGACCAGGTGGAAATCCAGGCGGGTCGCGCCTTTGGCACGGACGTTTTCAGCATCACGCCTGGCGACGTCCCCAACGAGATCGCCGGCCGCGGCGTCGGCAACTTCATCACGCAGACGAAATTCGAGGCGGGCAAATATGTGAACCCGCGCACGTTCGTCACGGTCCAAACGCAATCCTATCAAATCGGCGGCGCCATCGAGCACCGCACAGCGGACGGCTGGCGCTTTACGGCGAGCATCGAGCCGCGGATCATCCTGAACGAACCGACGCTGACGACGCAGCCCTATCGGACGGTGAGAGCGTACGGAGGGCTGGTGCTGAAGGAGTGGAGGTTCTAGGGCTGGAGCGCAACGCTTTGGTTCCGCGTTTTTACCGCGAACCATTAGCGTGGCACCGTGTCGACATTCGCTTATCGTGCCGTCGATCCACGGGGATCGCGGCGGTCCGGCCGCGCCGTCGCGACGACACGACTTCAACTCGTTGAGTCGCTGACGGCGGACGGACTGATTGTTCTGGAAGTGTCTGAATCGGACGCTCCATTTACAACGTCCCGCGGGGTTCGATCCCATCGAAAGCCGCTGATCGACGTCACCCGGTCGATCGCTGGATTGCTCTCGGCAGGTCTGCCGCTCACGCGCGCGCTTACGACCGCAAGATCGATGGCGCCGCCGCCGTATCGAGAGTGCCTCGATCAGATTGGTCGGAGCGTCAGTCGGGGCGAGTCGCTCGCGACGGCGATGGCCGCGCATCCGAACTTGTTCCCGCCCTTCTACCTCGGCCTGGTCCGCGCCGGCGAACGGAGCGCGGAACTTCCTACCACGTTCAATCGCCTCGTCGAGCAGTTGGAGCGCGACGATGACCTGCGATCGCGGCTCGGCGCCGCTGCGATCTATCCGGCGCTGCTCGCAATCGTTGGATCCGCGGCAATCCTCGTGCTGATGCTCTTCGTGCTTCCGCGCTTTGCCGCGGTCCTCGAAGGCGCGGGGGCTCGCCTGCCGCGTTCCACCCAGCTACTCGTCACGATCGCGACGGCCGCGCGCATTCATTGGCTCGCATTCCTTTCTCCCATCGGAAGCGTGCCGCTCATCGTCGCGTGGACTACGACGACCGAACGGGGCGCCCACGCCTGGGCGGAGCTGCAACTCAGGCTTCCCGGACTTCGGACGTTCCGTCGAGATATCCTCGCCGCTCGGTTCGCGCGGCTGATGAGCGTTCTGCTCGCCGGGGGCGCGCCCGTCCTTGGTGCTCTCGATACCGCCGCCGCCTCACTCGCCGATCCTGTAGCCGGCGCAACGCTCGTGCGAGTGCGAGCGCAGGTGCGCGAGGGCGTGCGACTGTCAGTGGCGCTTCGTGAGACGGCTCTATTCCCGTCGGTGCTGATGCAACTCGTCGCACTCGGAGAGGAAACGGGTCGGTTGCACGAGTTCCTGCGCAAGGCTGCCGATCTCTTCGAGCAACGCTCTCAGCGAGCTCTCGCCCGACTCGTCGCGCTCGCCGAACCGCTCATGATCGTCCTGCTCGCACTTGTTGTCGGGTCGGTGGCGCTCTCGCTGCTGCAGGCGATCTACGGTGTGAACGCGAGTGCGTTTCGGTGACACGCGCTTCGAAACGACGCGGATTCACCGTCATCGAGCTCGTGGTAGTCGTCGTGCTCGTCGGCATCATGGTGGCCGTTGTCGCGCCGAGCTTTGCTTCGCTCGATCAACGCGCGGCGGAACGCGATGCCACCGACCGCATTGACGCACTGGTTCATCTCGCCAAGGCGAGCGCGGTTGACCACGCGACCGCGGTGACTGTGACCATCGATCCGGTCACCCAGCGGTTCTGGCTCGAGCCGCCTGATACCAGTGGCATTCTCGTTCTGCCGGCCGACGCATCGCTCTTCTCACGCGCCAAGCGCGTCCACATTCGCATAGAACCCAACGGGGAGGCGTCGATCGATGAAGCTCTATTCGTACGCCGCGGCGACGCGACGACGCCCGTCGTTGTCGGGCGCTGAGTCGCGGCGTGGCTTCACGCTGCTCGAGGCTGTCGTGGCGACGATGATCATCGGAGTCGTCAGCGCCGGCGCGCTGAGCGCGTTCGCCGCCGATCTGCGGGCCGCGGATCTCGCGCAACGGATGCTTCCGGCGGCGGCGCTCGCGCAGGATCGACTGACCGTGCTCGAGACCAGCGGGTCATTGGTCCTCGAGGTCCTTCCCGATTCCTTGGCGCGCGGCCGGTTCAGAGAACCGTTCGAGGACTACTCGTGGACAGCATCCGCGCATCGACTTCGCTCCTTGCCCGGGTTGATCGAGGTCAAGGTGGATGTCTCCTGGGACGCCGGCTCGTTTGCGCTGATGGAGCGGCTCTACGAACCGTCGCTGGCCGTGGCGGGACGATGACGCATGGCCGCGCAGGCATGACGCTCATCGAGCTCGTCGTCGCACTCGCGATCAGCGGCGCCGCGATCGCGTCGGGCTACCAGGCATATGCGACGATGAGCGATCGCCGATCGGTCGCGGCGGAGCGCGCGGATTCTATCGCCCGCGCGTTCAACCTCCGCGCGACGCTGACCAGGTGGCTGTCGAACGCACGGCTTACTGTCGAGGAAGACGAAGTGGTCTTCCGAGGAGTGGACGCGGAACGACGCCCCGGGCGCGGCGAGCCGCCGGCGACCGATCTCGTCTTCCTCACGTCGGCCCGATCTCCCGTTGGCGACCGCGGGACAATCGTGCACCTGTTCGTGGCCCACGACAGCGACGGCAATGGGCTGACCGCCGAACTCTCGGAGTGGCGCGGCCGACGCACGGCTCGGTTGCAGCTCGACCCGTCGATCGACGGTCTATCGATCGAATACTCGTCGCTCCTCGGCGAACGTTCCGAACCCACGAGAAGCTGGGTTTCATCGACGATTCTCCCGGCGGCCATTCGACTCCGTTTTTCGTCCAGCCGCTCCGGCGCGCTGCCACCGCTGCTGCGACTTCCGTTAACGGTTCGACTGGACGGAAGCAGCGTTGTGCCCACGAGAGGCGCAATGTGAGGCGTGGACGTTCCGTCCGCGGGTTCGCGCTGCTCTCGGCACTCTGGCTCCTCGTCGCGCTCTCGGCGTTGGCGCTCGAGGTATCGGTGGTCGCGCGACATCGTCGGCTGATCGTTGCGAACACCCTCGAGTCGGTGCGGGGAGAGCGCGCGGCTGCGTCGGGTGTCGAACACGAACGTGCACGCCTTGCGCGATTGCCCGTCCGCGGCGGCGACGGAGCATCGTGGAACGGCGCCGGCTCCGCCGTCGACCCGTGGCAACATGCCGGTTCGTCAGCGACCGATACTGTGGCGCTCGGCGACGACGCTTTCTATGCGGTCGCGTCGGTGGATGTCGGCACGCTGGTGAACATCAACGTGGTCGACGAGGTGGGCCTTTCCCGCTTTCTCACGGCGTCGTCAATCGACCCGATGACGGCCGACGCC
>Ga0070680_100003150_pt1 | contig 12257 bp, 8 predicted proteins | sample KBSC73BmetaG_FD_64672 | JGI IMG/M metagenome (GOLD analysis project Ga0070680, IMG submission 64672) | Corn rhizosphere microbial communities from Kellogg Biological Station, Michigan, USA - KBS C7-3B metaG | ecosystem: Host-associated > Plants > Roots > Rhizosphere | place: USA: Michigan...
GCATTCCACATTACCGGGGTCTTTGCCGGATAATCATGTTCGATCAGCGGCACGGTATAGCTGCCGTCGCCGAAATTTCCCGGGTTGCCCGCTGGAAGTTTTGCGGCCTGCATTGCTCCGGACGAAACCAGCTTCGCAGCTGAATTAATGTCCTCGGCAAATTCGAATTCAATCATGGTCATCTCCTGATGTGCGGCAATCGCGCCGTAATATTTTTCCAACTCTCCGGGCTGTTCCAGACTGCGCATAAAATCCTCAGTGGTCAGCTCGTGGTAGGTTTTGCGGCGGATTGCGGTAATAATGATGTGGGTTTCCCAAGGGTGGAAGGTTCCGTTCGACAGCTGGATCCGAAAACGGACCAGATCGCCGAGGCGGTAGCCGCCTTTGGGGTCAAGCGTGCCGTATTCGCGGTTGCCGAATCGAATAGTTGATTTGGCCTGCCGGCTCTGAAGCAAAGGTTTCTTGCAGGCCCTGCTCCACAGCTCGGTTGCGAGCGGTGGCTGGGAAGGTTGGGTCGCGGCGCATGCTGCTTGCAACATAGTCTATGGTTCCTCCTGAACTTTTACTCTATCTTAGGATTGCTTACCAAAAACTTTTCCTAAATCTTTTAAAAATCTGGTATATTCCGGGACAATTGAATAAAAAATCTCTTTGCCTTCGCGGCGGTCGGTCACCATCTTGCAGGCTTTTAAAGTTTTGAGGTGCTGCGAAACAGTTGGCTGGCTTTGCCCGACAATCTCGACCAGTTCGCTGACGGTTTTAGAACCTTTCAGCAGCGCCTCCAAAATCTTATAGCGGCAGGCGTTGCCAATCCCCTTGCCAAATGTGGCAATATCTTCACATACGTCGTACATATCAACATATTAGCATATACTTATATGTTGTCAAGAGCCGGGGACGGCACTCCAGCCTTGTTCCCGCCTGCCAGCGCAAAAATAAAACGGCGAACCTGGAACGGTTCACCGTCGAAAAGCTTTCAGAATGGAATTGTTTTGCCCGACAGCAGCTTTAAATGCCGGCGGAAGCCGGTTCGGCTACAGCGCTGCCCCGGACCGAATCCGCGTTCATCCAGCCGACTGCGAAGCGTTCCGGCAAATCTTGGCCGTATCGGTAAACCATAACCGGTAGTTTAGTGTGGTCTTTCGGATTTTCAAACTTCTTACGCTTGTATTCCGGAACATCGGACTCCTCGCCCTGAATCAACAGGATCTGGAGCTCATAGTCCCTGGCCGCAGTATTGAAAACCGAGAGTCTGGATACCTGGTCGCGGCAGCTCAGATTGTCTGAAATTTCTACCCCGTTAGCGCGTCGCAGCCGAACAATTTTAAGCAGTTTAATCCGAACGTGTTCGGCAATGGCCTGCTTGGTCCAGAACTTCGGATCAGTAATTCCGCCGACCTTGCGCAAGCGCGGAAATACCTGATCGAGATGCCGGTTGATGATGTTAGTGCTGATCACAAAGGTTGCGGAACTTGTAAAAAATGGATTGCGTTCAGCAAGTTCTTTACGGGCGCTGGAGCCGAATCCAGTCACAAGCACGAAGTACGGCTTGTACCTGCGGGCTATCGTTCCAAGCGGAATCTGCTTTGCGATTCGGTCGATCACCCCGTCTACGATCTGAGCCCTGCTGAACAATCCGGCTGGACGCAGCATTATTTTGCCGATGCAAACTCCAACTACGCGGCTGGCTTTGATGCGCATGTTTTTAAAAGACAATCCCATTCGATTCCCCCTTTTCTGTTTGATGAGAACAAATTTGCCTGCAAAGAAAAATACCACATTGCGTGGTATTTTTCAAGACCTCTCGACTGCGTACTGAATTTAGGTTGATTCCGGCTGAGCCGAAAAGCCGCCGGCCTGAATCTGCCAAAGTTTTTGATAGGTGCCTTTTTGGACTTTCAAAAGTTCATTATGGGAACCCTCTTCGGCAATCCGGCCCTTATCAATGACGACGATCCGGTCCATCTGCATAATAGTGGAAAGCCGGTGGGCAATGACCACCGCGGTTTTGTCTTGCATCAAATTCCTCAATGCGTCCTGAATCAAATGTTCGGATTCCGAATCCAGGGAAGATGTTGCCTCATCCAAAATTAGAATCGGTGAGCTCTTTAAGATTGCCCGGGCAATTGCAACGCGCTGGCGCTCACCGCCGGAAAGCTTGACGCCGCGTTCGCCAACATAAGTGCCATATCCTTGCGGGAACTGGGAAATAAATTCATGACAGTGCGCCAATTTTGCTGCGGCAATCACCTCTTCCTCACTTGCGTCCGGTTTGCCATAACGGATATTTTCCATCAATGTGCGGTGGAATAGGATTGGTTCTTGCGGCACCATTGAAATTGCATTGCGAAGGGAATTCTGAGTCACATTGGCAATATTTTGGCCGTCGATTAGAATCTGGCCGCCCTGAATATCCATGAAGCGCAACAACAATTTCACAAAAGTAGTTTTGCCCCCGCCAGACGGGCCAATGATTGCCAGCTTCTCCCCGGACTTGACGCTCAGGCTGAAATCTTTGAAAACATTCTGGTTGGCGTAATAGCTAAAATTCACATCCACGAAATCAATCTGGCCGGAGCTAACAGCCAGGCCTGCTGCGCCGACTCGGTCAGCAACCTCATGCGGCGTACTCAAAATTTCGGTCATCTCATTTGCGTCCGCAAAACTTTCATAAAGCTTGCGAATGCCCCGGCCTAAGCTCCAAAGCCAGTCAAATAATTCAAACATGTACCCTTGCAGCAAAGCCAAATCACCGACCGTTAACTGGCCTTCGCGCCAAAAACGGTAAGCAAAATACAAAATCGCAAATTCCAGCCCAAACATCAGCGCGCTCTGTGCCGCTTCCATTATTGCGGCAATGTCCCAGGATTTTAAACGCACCCAGTACAGCTTGTCAGTAAGATTTTTAAACGCCTCTAATTCTCGGTGTTGGGCGCTGAATAATTTTAGATTCAAATTGTTATTGACCGTATCAGCTAGTTGGCCGGTGACCACTGAATCCGTTTCCGAGCGATGCAGATCCAATTTATTTCGGTAAATCGAAAAGTAATATGCGAAAGCCGTATAAATTATGGTCCAGATCAAGGCAATCCAACCGAACGCCGGCTTTTCAACGAATAAAACCACGATCGAGGCCAGGGTCACAATAATGATCGGGCCAATGCCAAACACCAACTGATCGGCAATGTCCTCAAAGGAGCGATCAAAACGGTTGACCTTGCGCACTAAACTGCCGCTGAAATTGTTTGCGAAAAACGCCGCTGAATGGCCGTGCAAATAATCAAAACAAGTGTTATTTAGATCGGATTTTACTCGAGACTGAAAACGATTAACAACGAAGGTCGAAAGCCGCCAGCCAATCCAAAAAGCCGCATGGGCAGCCAATAAAAGCAAAATGACATGCAAAAAATCGCCAGGGCCGCTTATCGGATTAAAGCCGCGGGCCAGCAGGTTGAAAATCCCCTTGTAAACTAGCGGCCGCAAAATCAGCCCGGCATTACCCAGCATCAGTGCAGCAATAATGACCACGACCTGCCATTTGTAGCGCATCGAGTGCCGCCAGTATATTTTTATGGTCTGTTTAGTTAGAGCTTTCATAGTCTTGAAATTATGCTACTTCAAATATTTTTTGAGGAACTGGCCGGTGTAGCTGCGCTTTATTTTGGCAACTTCTTCCGGCGTTCCGGTAGCGACGATCTCGCCGCCCTTGTTACCGCCTTCCGGCCCAAGGTCAATCAGCCAATCTGCGCTTTTGATCACGTCCAAATTGTGCTCAATAACCAGCACGGTGTTGCCTTTATCAACCAGCTTGTTCAAAACTGAGAGCAGCCGCTTCACATCTGCAAAATGCAACCCAGTGGTCGGCTCGTCCAAAATGTACAAGGTTTTGCCGGTGGATGCACGGGACAGTTCCGTGGAAAGCTTGATGCGCTGCGCTTCGCCACCGGACAGCGTGGTGGCCTGCTGGCCAAGGTGCATATAGCCCAAGCCGACCTCAGAAAGCGTTTCAAGCTTGCGATAAATCAGCGGCAGATTTTTGAAGAACAGCTTGGCCTCATCCACGGTCATGTTCAAAACGTCTGAAATGTCCTTCTCTTTATAGTGGATTTCCAAAGCCTCGCGATTATAGCGCTTGCCCTTGCACTCTTCGCAGGTAACATAAACATCCGGCAAAAAATGCATTTCAATTTTAATCACGCCGTCACCGCCGCAAACTTCGCAGCGGCCGCCCTTGACGTTAAACGAGAACCGGCCGGCTTTATAGCCGCGCATCTTGGCTTCCTGGGTGGATGCGAACAAATCGCGAATATATGTGAATACGCCGGTATACGTTGCCGGGTTGGACCGCGGGGTGCGGCCGATCGGCGACTGGTCAATTACAATTGCTTTGTCGATGAAATCAATCCCCAGGATTTTCTTGTGCTTGCCCGGCTCGTCCTTGGCGTTATAAAAATATTGTGCCAAGCCTTTGGCTAAAATCTCATTAAGCAAAGTTGATTTGCCGGAGCCGGAAACGCCGGTCAAAGTCACAAATTTGCCGAGCGGAATGTCGACATTGATATTTTTCAAATTGTGCTCTGCCGCGCCGACAATTGAAATCTTCTTGCCGTTGCCAGATCTGCGCCGGGTCGGTACTTCAATCGTTTCTTCGCCGGACAAATATTTGCCGGTAATGGAACCCTTGTTCTTTTCAATCTGTTTTGGCGTGCCTTCGGCAATTACCTCGCCGCCGTGCTTGCCTGCGCCCGGCCCGATGTCCACGACCCAGTCCGCCTCTTCAATGGTTTCCTGGTCGTGCTCAACCACGATCACAGTGTTGCCCAGATCGCGCAGCCCTTTCAGCGTTTTAAGCAGGCGGGCATTGTCGCGCTGGTGCAAACCGATCGACGGTTCATCTAATATATAGAGCACGCCGGTCAGGCCGGAGCCGACCTGGGTAGCCAAGCGGATACGCTGCGCTTCCCCGCCGGACAAAGTATCTGCGCCGCGGTCCAAAGTCAGATAGTTCAGGCCGACGTCCTTCAAAAACACCAGCCGTGCGCTGATTTCCTTCAAAATCTGGTAGGAAATCTTCTTGTCCTTCTCGGAAAGCTTTTTATTCAGTTCGCCAAAAAAATCCGCGGCATCGTCAATGCTCATGTCCGCCACATCAATAATGGACCGGTCCGCAACAGTCACGGCTAAAGCTTCCGGCTTTAAGCGCTTGCCTTTGCAAACCGGACACTGGGTGATCCGCATGTAATTTTCAATTTCTTTGCGCATGTAATCCGAGTCGGTTTCGCGATAGCGACGTTCCAGATTCGGAATCACTCCTTCAAAAACCATGCTGCCGGTGTATTCGTATTCAAAATCCTCGTCATTGTCCTCATCGACGTCAAACTTCGCATCCGCGCCTTTGATTTCCACCTTTTTTTCGCCGGTGCCGTTTAAGACAATATCCAGGTATTTTTTGGGCAGGTCCTTGACCGGAGTGTTCATGGAAAAACCGTACTCTTCGGCAACCGCGGAAAGCATCCGGTTATACCAGGAAATTCTGGAAGTAGTTTTGCTCCATGGCCGGATCGCGCCCTCCGCCAAAGTCAGCCGCACATTGGGAATACCCAGCTCCGGAACAATTTCCAATTTGGTACCCAAGCCGGTGCACTCCGGGCAGGCGCCATGCGGCGAATTGAATGAAAAATTGCGCGGGGCCAACTCCGGCATGCTCATGTGGCCTTCCGGACAGGCGAATTTCTGGGACATCAAAGTTTCGCCGTTAGTGTCCTGATTCAAAACCAAAACAGTTTCGTCGCCCAGATCCAAAGCGGTTTCAAGCGAATCCGCCAGGCGGCCGCGATCACCCTTATCAATAGTAATGCGGTCAATCACCACGTCGATCGAATGCTTTTTCTTTTTATCAAGCGTGACGGTGATTGCTTCATCAATATCCATGATTGCGCCGTCCAGGCGAACGCGGCTGTAACCGGCTTTTTTCGCTTCTTCCAAAACGCGGCGGTGTTCGCCTTTCTGGTCGCGGATAAAAGGCGCCAGCAGAACAATTTTAGTGCCCTGCGGCAAATTCAGAAGCTGATCAATCATCTGGGTGACCGTCTGGCCGGAAATTCTTTTGCCGCAAACATAGCAATGCGGCACGCCGACTCGCGCAAACAGCAGCCGCAAATAGTCGTAAATTTCCGTCACAGTGCCGACCGTAGAACGCGGGTTATGCGAGGCGCTTTTTTGATCAATGGAAATTGCCGGCGATAAGCCTTCAATGCTTTCAACATCCGGTTTATCCATCAATCCCAAAAATTGCCGGGCATATGCTGAAAGTGATTCAACATAGCGGCGCTGGCCTTCGGCATAGATCGTATCAAACGCCAAAGAGGACTTCCCGCTGCCGGAAAGTCCCGTTAAAACAATAAACTTATTTCTAGGCAAATCCAGATCAATATTTTTGAGATTATGCTGTTTTGCCCCGCGAATTTTAATCATTTTTTTCTAATTTCCCAATATTAAAAGGTGGCACAATTTACGACGCACAGATGTCGTCCATTGTACCACCTCAGTCAAGGTTGGGTCAAGCTTTGAAGGCTGCCAGGCAATCGGTTGTGATTGGCTACCGCAGCGGCGGTTCGCCGATCCGTTTTACCCAGGCTGGCAAGCCTTGATACGGATCCGGACGCTCGGCTTCCGAAGTTGATTCCGCGGGTTGCGGAGCTGAATTGCCGGGATTGGCAGGTGCCGCCGTTGATTCTTCCCTAGTTTGTCCTTGATAATGTGCAGGGTTGCAGCACATGATGATCTTTGCCTCCTGAGTATTAGACTTGCGTCCCAGCATTATTCCACTAAAAGCTTAAATTGTCAACCCTGACTGCCTAAACTGCTGGCATTTTTAGCGGCAAAAAATTAAAATGGCTTATATGGCCGCAGCCCAAAATCTCAAAGCTAAATTAAAAGATGCGCCGCACAAGCCGGGCGTGTACTTGTTTCGCGATGCGAACCAGGGCGTGCTTTATGTCGGCAAGGCCCGCGACCTGCGCAACCGGCTGAGCCAGTATTTCCACGAAGGCGGCGACGGCCGGCCGCAAATTCCTTTTTTGATGCAGGCTGCCGCGGATTTTGAATACATCATTACCGATAATGAGGTCGAGTGCCTGTTTCTGGAAAATACTCTGATCAAAAAATACCAGCCGCGCTATAACATCATGCTGCGCGACGATAAAAATTACGCGTTTATTAAAGTCGATTTTGAACCGCAGATTCCGCAAATCCGGGTGATCCGCAATCCCGACGCGAAAAACGCCCGGTACTTTGGACCGTATTCTTCAGCATTGAAAGTCCGCGAAACCCTGCATATTCTCCGCAAAATTTTTCCGTACTGCGCCAGTGAAAAAGTCGGAACGCGGCCGTGCTTTTATTATTTTCTGCACCGCTGTCCGGGGGTGTGCATCGGCCTGGTCAGTCCGGAAGAATACCGCCAGACCACCATTAAAAAAATCATGCTGTTCCTGTCCGGAAACATTGCCGAAATCCGCCGCGAAATCAAACAGCAAATGCAGGCTGCTGCCCGCACCCGGCAATTTGAACGCGCGGCCGGCTTGCGCGACCAGCTCCGCTCAATTGAGGTAATTGAAGAACGCCAAAAGGCGGTGTTCGCCAAAAAAGTCGACTGGGATTTTATTTCCAGCTTCCAAACCGCCGACAAAACCGCGGTAAACGTCTTTATGATCCGCCAGGGCCGGATGATCGACCGCAAAAATTTTATTCTGGAAAATACCCAAAACAAGCCGGATGCCGAAATCATCAGCGCGTTCCTGCAAAAGTATTACCTGGAAAACAGCGATGTGCCGAAAGAAATTTTCGTGCCGGCCCTGCCCGGCGGCGACCAGGACTTTTTAAAACAGCTTTTCGCCGGCAAAAAAGTTAGAATCCAGCGGCCGACCCGCGGCAAAAAATCGCAAATGCTCAAGCTCGGCGTCAAAAACGCCAAGGAATTTTTTGAATCTTGGGCAACCGGCCAGCTGTCTGAGCTTTCGCGCACTACTCTGGCGCTGGATGAGCTACAGAAAGTTTTGAAGCTGCCAAAACTGCCGTTCCGAATCGAATGCTTTGACATTTCCAACATTCAGGGCACCAATTCTGTGGCAAGCATGGTGGTGTTTGAAAACGCCAAGCCGAAAAAAAGCGACTACCGCAAATTCAAAATTAAAATGGACGGCGAGCCGAATGATTTTGCAATGATGCGCGAAGCGCTGTCCCGCCGCTTCTCCAAAAAACACACCGAAGAAACTGCCGCGCAGTTCAGCGCCCGCCAAAATTGGCCGCTGCCAGACCTGCTGGTTATTGACGGCGGTAAAGGCCAGTTGGGCGTGGCAGTCGAAGTTTTACAGGCGGCCGGATTGGAAATCCCAATGATCGGCCTGGCCAAGCGCGAAGAGGAAATTTTCACGCCCGGCAGATCCGAACCGATTCTGCTGCCAAAATCCAACTACGCCCTGCAGCTGCTGCAGCGGCTGCGCGACGAAGCGCACCGCTTTGCCATCACCTTCCACCGCAGCTTGCGCAGCAAAGCCGCGCACCGCTCTGCGCTGGACCAAGTTCCCGGCATCGGCCCGAAAAAGAAAAAACTCTTGCTCAAAAAATTCGGCTCCGTGGCCGAAATAAAAAAAGCGGCTCCCGAAGAAGTCGCTCAAGTTATTGGCAAAAGTTCAGCAGACAAATTGATTGAATCGCTCGCGACGCTTTGATTGTTTGCGCTAATGCGCTTAACTGGCTGCTTTGGCCAGAGCTAGCGCGCGAGGTTGCAATACGAGAGGAGTTTGGGCAGCAGGAGCCGGTACGGCCGAGAGTTCAATGCACTTATTGCCGGCGCTGAAGAACTCAGGTTCGAGTTCAGCCGCGGCCGCATCGCGGACGCGGCGGCGCAGCTCCGGCCAGAACCGGTCAAACCGCTGCATTTCAGGTTCGAAACGCAGGCGAGGGAACATTTCCAGATCAGCGTTGGTTGGTTGGACAAAGCCGTTCAGGATATCCCAGCCGCGGATTGAGTCGGCATGCGTGCGCTGATGCACCAGATAACCGCGCTGCTCGCGAACCGAGACGCAGAAATCCACGGCGTGGACCACTAGAGCACAGAAAGCGTTGCGCATGTCGTTGATGCGCAGCCCTCTTTCGCCGTCTTTGGGCAGGAATTCATAGCTGTGATGATGCAGCCGGACAACATGCATGTGCAGCTGCCGCATTTGCTCGGAGATTCCACTGACTTTGACCAGATCAGAATCTTCCAGAAAACGCGAAGCACCGGCCATGCAATGCAGCCGTGAGTTCAAGATTCGCTCGCCCTCTTTGTACCTGCGCAGCAGGTAAAAATCCAGATAGCGGCTGCACTTGCCAAGATCGTGCGAAACTCCCAGCGAATATTGTACTGCCGCTTCACCGGGATCGTAGCCAAAATGTCTTAAAACCACATTCCGGCTGCCGACTCCGACTTTTTGGACGTGATAGGACAGGCCATTGGGGTTGTTGTACCGTCGGTCCATTGCTTCCAGTTCCGCGAGGATCAGGTTGCAAAGAATCGCGAGTTTAGGTTGATATCGCTGTAAATCCGAATTAATCTCAGGCAGGATTGATAACATTGAAATGCCTCAAAGGTCGCGTATTTTGTCTTGCCACTTCTTTTGCGGATATATCCTCCATCCGTCGTTCTCTTTTGGTTTCAAACAGGCTCTTTCGATCTGAAGACCCATGTTCACCGGTGAGACTCTTTGTATAAGGATATTCTTGTGGGTAAACCCTGGTCAGAGAGAAACTAACCAATGCGAAATGCTCCAATGTTGTAGGGTTTGTACAAATTTTTAAAGGTTCGGTTGATATCTCAGAAGATCGATGTGCACTAGCCCAATTGCTTCCGGTCCTTTGACTTCAAAAGACTGTTCTGGTATAGTCTGGTCATGTCTAATTTAGTAAGAGATCTGAATCTAATCCAGCTGGCACTTGGCGTTATCCTGATGGCCGCAATCCTGATGCAAAACCGCGGCGCCGGCCTTTCCAATGTCTTTGGCGGCAGCGGAGCAATCTACCGCACCAAGCGCGGTTTTGAGAAATGGCTATTCTACGCAACAATCGCAATGGCAATTGTTTTCGTCGCCTTGAGCATTGCAATAGTCTTAAGCAGCCAGGTCTAAGACTCTCTCGCAAGTTCCGGCTGTGAAAGAAAAATTTCGGCAATTTATCGAGGAGGTTCAAAGAATCAGACGCGGAATCCAGAATCTGCGTTTTTTTAAGCTTGCCTATTTAGGCCGGTTTTTCAAGGCGTTTTCCCGCAAGGAAAAACTGGCGGTACTGCTGCTGATCGCGATTTTTGTCGCAGACCTGGCGGTGTTAGCCGGCCGCTACTATGTCAGCCACACCGTTCCGGTTGCAGCTTTCGGGTCAGACTACACCGAAGGCGAGGTTGGCACGCCCCGCTTTATCAATCCTCTGCTAGCTCAAACTCAGACTGATAAAGATTTAACCACGCTGGTCTATGCCGGACTCTATAAACTGGACGGTAACGCCCAGCTTATTCCGGATTTGGCTGACGGCCTGCCGCAAATTTCGCCCGATCAAAAAGATTATACAATCAAGCTCAAACCAAACTTGAAATGGAGCGATGGCACTGCGCTGACCGCCGACGATGTGATTTTTACAATCGACACCTTGCAAAATCCAGATTACAAGAGCCCGGAACGCAAGCTCTGGCTGAACGTGACGGCGGACAAAGTCAACGATCTGACGGTTTCGATCAAAAATAAAATCGTGGCCGCACCGTTTCTGGCCAACTTAACTTTGGGGATTTTGCCCAAACATCTTTGGGCCAACATCACCCCGGACCAGTTCCTGCTAACCAAACTGAACTTGCAGCCGGTCGGCAGCGGTCCGTACTTTGCCAAAGAAATCGACAACAGCGCTGGCGGCAGCCTGCAATCAATCACTTTTGAATCGTATTCCAACTACTGGCAAAGCAAACCGTACATCGACCACATCAAAATAAATTTCTACGGCAGCTATCAGGACGCGCTGCTCGCCTTGCACAGCAAAGAAATCCAGGGATTCGGATTTGTGCCGTTTGATCAGAAAATTTTTGTTGATCCTAAAACCAGCCTGCAAATCCAGAAGCTGCCGGTTTTTGAATATCAGGCGCTGTTTTTCAATCTAGACAAAAGCCATAACATCCTGGGCGACCCGGCCGTCCGCCAGGCACTGGCGCAAAGCACCGACCGCGGCCAGATCGTCGACCAGGTCTACGCCGGCCTGGCCCTGCCCGCTTACGGGCCGATCATGCCCGGTCAGCTCGGCTATAATCCGGACATTGAAAAGATCAACGCTTTTAACTTGGACTCTGCCAAACAAATTTTGGACCAGGCCGGCTGGACTGCTGACCCGCAGACCGGCATGCGGACCAAAAACAAAACCCCGCTGCAATTTTCAATCACCACAACCGATTTCAGCCTGAACCAGAAAACCGCCGAGCTGCTGCGCGATCAATGGAAAAAAATCGGGGCGGATGTTGCGGTCAATATCGTGCCGACCGCGGATTTGGAAAGCAAGTACATCCGACCGCGCAATTTTGACAGCCTGCTGTTTGCGGTTAATCCTAATCTCGATCCGGACCCGTTTGTATTCTGGCATTCTTCCCAGGCAAAAGACCCAGGGCTTAATATCGCCCAGTATAAGAATGCGGCCGCGGACAAACTGATTTCCGACGCCCACAATACTTTTGATTCAAAAGAGCGCACCGCGGACTACCAGCAATTTCAAACGATTGTTGCCAATGACGTCCCGGCGATTTTTCTGGACCAAAGCATGTTTGTATACGAGATGACTCCGGAGGTGAAAGGCATCCAGCTTGGGACTCTTGCCAATCCGGAAAATCGGTTTTATGATATAGTGCACTGGTACATCCAGACCAAGCGCGTTTTCAAATAACGCGCTGCGGCAAAAAGCCAACAGCGATCTTGCCCACGTGGCGGAATTGGCATACGCGTACGTTTCAGGTACGTATGGGAGTAATCCCGTGTGGGTTCAAGTCCCACCGTGGGCACCATGAAAGAGCAGACCATCTTCAAATGGTCTGCTCTTTCATTTATGGCCAAGGACTTGAACGGGCAGCAGTGAGCTAAGAGCAGAACGAGCGAAGCGAGGCTGCTCTGCAGCGAACGCCAACGCAAGCGAGCAAGCCAAGCTTGTGGTGCTGCCCCGGACGACGAGGCTGCTGCAAAGCAGCAGCGAGGAGA
>Ga0070680_100003151_pt1 | contig 12257 bp, 6 predicted proteins | sample KBSC73BmetaG_FD_64672 | JGI IMG/M metagenome (GOLD analysis project Ga0070680, IMG submission 64672) | Corn rhizosphere microbial communities from Kellogg Biological Station, Michigan, USA - KBS C7-3B metaG | ecosystem: Host-associated > Plants > Roots > Rhizosphere | place: USA: Michigan...
CGCGTAAGGCCTATATTCCCGCCCTTGGCCTTCAACCCCGCTCCGGCCGGACACTTACCGTGAGGAAGATCAACACCCGCAGCTTCGTCCGCGCCACCCGGTCCACGCCACGCGAGATCAACCGGCAGATCGTGCTCAATCTCGTGCGCGAGCACCAGCCGATCTCACGCGCCGATCTCGCCCGACGCATGCGCGTGGGCCGAGGCATGGTCACGTCGCTCGTGAGCGAGCTGCTGACGGATGGATCGATCTACGAAGGGACAACCGCCGACGCGCCGCGCGGACGCAGGCCGATGATGCTGTATGTGCGGACACGGGACCGTCTCGCCGTAGCCATCGACGTGCGCTTCAGCCAGACCTACCTCATGCTGAGCGACTTCAGCGGGACGCCGATCGCCCTCGAGACGTTCGACACCGTCGTCGAGCCGGCGGCGCTCGTCCGGACGCTCGCCAAGCGCATTCAGCGTTTGCTCAAGACGCATCGCGCCGCGGGCAAATGCAACGGCATCGGCCTCGTCGTTCCCGGCATGGTCGAACGCACCACCGGCCGAGTCTTGAATGCACCGCAACTCGGCTGGCGGGATGTGGATATTCGGGACGATCTCGCCGAAGCCACGGGCTTTCCCGTGCAGATCGAGAACGCACCGATCGCCTGCGCGCTCGCGCAGATGTGGCTCGGCCAGCGTGGCGACGAGGCGCCACGCGACTTCGTGTACGTCACCGTCTCCGACGGCGTCGGCGCGGGCGTGGTGGTGAACGGCGAGGTCATGCGCGGCCACGACAACACGGCCGGCGAATTCGGGCACGTACCAATCGATCCGCGCGGACCGCAATGTCTGTGCGGCTCGCAGGGATGCCTCGAAGCGTACACCTCCAACCTCGCGACGCTCTCACGCTACCTCGGCCACCGATTCGATCCACGTGAGACGCGGGATCTGCTGCAGGAGTCGGGGGTCACGATCGCCGACGTGATCGCGCGGGCACGCGCGGGCGACGCCCGCGCCACGAAGGCACTCGAGGAGACAGCACGCTACCTCGGCGGCGGCCTCTCCGTGATCGTCAACACGTTGAACCCGGCACAGATCTTCGTCGGCGGTGAGATCACGGAAGCCTGGGACCAGCTCGCGCCGGTGATGCGGTCGGTGATCGAGCAGCGCGCGCTGACGAAGCGCGCCGCCGCCACACCGCTCGTTCCCGAGCCGGCGAGCGACTATCCTCGGTTGCGCGGAGCGACGGCGCTCGTGGCCGCGCCAGTCTTCGCCGCACCGCAAGTCGCATGATCACCTCGGCCGCTGGCCGCGCTTGGGAATCACGGTGTCGCTCGGCGCCGGCCAATGAATGGTTCCCGAGAACATCACGAGCGAATCGATCTGCTGAATGAAGTGCGGGCCGGCGCCCGTCACTCGCTTCAATCCGTCGAGATTCAGAAACGGCCCGCGCTGCATTCGATCCAACACGATGCGCTTGGCCATCAGCGGTGTGACGCCCGGCAGCGAATCGATCTGCGCCGCCGTTGCCACGTCGAGATCGAGGCGGCCGCCGACGTAACCCACGCGATCCATCGGAAGGGTCTTCTCGGCACCGCGCGGCGTGGAGTCGGGTGCGGCCGATCGACCGCGCCGACTGCCGCGACCGCGCCGCTGGGGGCGCGGGCTTCCTCCTTGCTGGCCAGCGCGGCCGCGACTCATATGATCCGTCTGCGCCTGGGCCGCCGAATCCGCCGCGTGCGCCTGCGTCTCGAGCGCGGGCTGCGCGGCGGGAGCGGAACGCGAGGACGCGCGCAGGGCTCGCACGCCCGTGCCAAGAACCGCGATCGCGCTCACGAACACGAGTGCCTTGTGATCCGAGCGAAGTGCCATGGCGCGAAGGTAGACCGCGCCGCGCTCGGACCATCATCGTTTCATCGCGACCGTCATCTGGGTACGGCGTTCGCCCTGGCGTGGTGCCGAGCTTATCCGCGGTGTCCGGAGAGACACCGGACGTCGATTTCGACGGCGCGCTCGTGACGGTTCGGGTCGACCAGGGCGTAGTTACTGCAATAAGGCCGTCCCGCCCCCGCTTGGGTCCGGGTAAAGAATCGGAAAGGTCGCTGACCGACGCCACGTGGCGCCGGCCGGCGCGCATTATTGTTCGGCACGCACACTCACATGGAACCACGCCTATGAAGTCGATGCCTTCGTCCGTCCCCGGCCGTCTCGCGGCGCTCACGCCCCTTCTCGCGTTCGTCTTCGCGGCCTGCGGTGCGCCGGCGACCATCGCCACTCCTCCGAGTCCAACACCGTCGACCGCACCTGCTCCGGCGACGCAGCCCGCCGCCGCCATGCCGACGACGGCACCGCGGGTCAACCTGACAGAGGCGCCCAGGAACTGGCAGCTTCTCGACGAGGCGACGGACCACGTGCCGGGGATCAGCTCCGAGCGCGCGATGAAGGAGCTGCTCGCCGGCAAGTCACCGAAGAAGACGGTGCTCGTCGCGATCATCGACAACGGCATCGACACCTCGCACGTCGACCTCAAGGCGAACCTCTGGACGAACCCGAAGGAAGTCGCCGGTAACGGCAAGGACGACGACAACAACGGCTTCGTCGACGACATGCACGGCTGGAACTTCATCGGCGGCCGAGATGGCAAGGATGTCCATTTCGACACGTTCGAGGTCACGCGCCAGTACGCGGCCTGTCATGGCAAAGCGGCGGCGAGTGGACAGCCGCCGATCACGGATGCCGCGAAGTGCAAGGAGATCGACAGCGCCTACACGGAGCAGCGCGACAAGATTCAGAAGACGGCCGACAACTATCGTCAGATCAGCGCGGTGGTGAAGCAGATCGTGCCCATTCTGAAGAACGCTGGCAACATCTCGTCGATGCCGGATGATTCGCTGACCGAAGCACGCGTTCGCGCGGTCAGTCCGTCGAGCCCGCAGGTCGCGCAGGCGCGCGAGATCTTTCTCGACCTCGCCCGCCAGGGCGCGACGCCGGCGGCGATCGAGGAGGGCCTCAAGTCGCTCGAGGGCCAGCTCTCGCAAGGACTGAATCCTGATTTCAATCCGCGAACGATCGTCGGGGACAACTACAACGACCCGAACGAGCATCGCTATGGCAACAACGATGTCATGGGCCAGGATGCGAAGCACGGGACGCACGTGGCGGGCATCATCGGCGCCGTGCGCGGCAATGGCATCGGCGTCGACGGCATCGCGCCGGCGGTGAAGTTCCTGATGGTCCGCACCGTCCCCGATGGTGACGAGCGTGACAAGGACGTCGCCAATGCGATCCGTTACGCGACGGACGCGGGCGCGCAGGTCATCAGCATGAGCTTCGGCAAGCCGTTCTCGCCGTACAAGGCCGCCGTCGACGACGCCGTTCGCTACGCGGATTCGCACGGCGTGCTCATGGTTCACGCCGCGGGCAACGATGGAGCGGATCTGTCGAAGGGGCACAATTTCCCGACGCCGGTCTATCTCGACGGCGGGCATCCGCTCAACTGGATCGAGGTGGGAGCGTCGTCGTGGAAGGGCGGTGATTCACTCGCGGCGAACTTTTCGAATTTTGGAAAGAGTGAAGTCGATGTCTTCGCGCCGGGTGTCGACATCCTCTCGACGGTGCCAGGCAATCAGTACGAGCGCGACAGCGGCACGAGCATGGCGGCGCCCGTCGTGAGCGGGCTGGCGGCGCTCATCATGAGCTACTATCCGAACCTGACCGCCACGGAAGTGCGCAAGATCATCATGGCGTCGGTGAGCAAGTACACGGATCAGATGGTGCGCCGGCCAGGGAGCGAGAGCACGCCGCTGGTGCCCTTCGGAACGCTCTCGGTGACTGGCGGCGTGGTGAATGCGTATACGGCGCTCAAGATGGCGGACGACGTGAGCAGCGGGAAGATTCGCCCGTGAGCGGCCATCGTGAGCGAATGCTCTCTGGGCGTGCGTAGCGCCCGCGCCGAGGAAGGTTCCAACAGATCGAACACGGAAGGCGACGGCAGGTGCGGTGGCTCTCGAAAGAAGCGCCTCAACTCTTCGGCGGCGAAACGAGCGTCACCGCAACATCGCCCACCACCTGGAAGCTCTTCGCCGACAGTTTGTCGAACGTGTCGCCCATGGTGTGATGGTAGTTGGGATTCGGCTGCGTCTGCGGCCCGGCGCCCGAGGGGAGCGGACCGTACTGGAGATCGAGCACGTCGATCACGTGCATGCCCTTCGCCAGAAACGGCAGATGATCGTCGGTGATGTAGTCGCCGGCCTGCTTGAGAAAGTGATCGCCGTAGCCGAGATCCGCCGCGGTCTGCCACACGCGGTTGACGACCTCCGGCGCGGAGTCGACCGAGTTGCCCTCCTCGTAGAACTGCTGGTCCTTGTCGGCGATCATGTCCCACAGCACGCCGTAGAGCGGCTTGTAGCTCGGCGACGGGAGATGATTCACGAAATACTGTGAGCCGAAGAGCGCGTCCGGCCACGAGGTGTTCGTGCTGTCGGTGGGATCGAACGAGCCCCAGTCTTCGCCGTCCACGAGCAGCAGATCGACGCCGACTGCTGGGGGCGTCTTCTTGAAGACGTCCGCGAGCGCGAGAAACATCCCCACGCCGGACGCGCCGTCGTTCGCGCCGGGGAACGGACGCGCCCGGTTGCCGAGGTTGGGATCTTCGTCGGCGACCGGGCGCGTGTCCCAGTGCGTCACGTACAGCACGCGCTGCGGATTCGATGGATTGAAGCGCGCGAAGATGTTCCGCATCGGAAGCTTGTCGCCCTTGGCGGTCGTCTGCGTCCAGCTCTGCACCATCACGCTATCGGTGCGCTTCTTCATTTCCGCGACGATCCAGTCGCCCGTTTTGTCGTGCGCGGGTGTGCCCGGAACGCGAGGACCGAAGTCGAGCGTCTGCTTGGTGTAGTTCATGGCCGCCTGCGCGTCGAAGGCAGTCTTGGCCGATGCGCCTTTGAGCTTGTCGCAGCCGGTGATGCTGGCGGCGACGATCGCGGCGGAGAAGAAGACGGGAACGAAGGGCACGCGCATGGGGTGAGGCTCTCGAGAATAGACTCGAAGGTTAGCGCTTCGGCCAGGTGGAAGGGAGTCGAGCGAAGGCAGCGCGGCGTCGGCATGCGATCGCTCCGGCTCGGGCAGGCGTGCGACGGCACGCGTGTACCACTTCCAATCAGGGCAACGGTGGGCCGTGAATCTTACAGCATCGAAACGGGTTGCGAGCCGAGGCAGCTCATGCCGCGACCAACGGCCGCACGATGTCGCGAGCGGGTGCCTGCTGCGTCGCTGCCGCGACCGATGGTGTGTTCGCGGCGCCACCGGGCAGCTTCTGCACGCGCTTCACGATGTTCCAGTTCGCGAGGAGTGCCGGATCATCCTCGAGCGCAGCCGAGACGAACACGTCGAGCACTGCGACGATCTTCCGTCCTTCGCTGAGTCGCGTCCTGATGGCCTCCGTCGCTCCCCCGCGCTCGCCTCGGCACCGCGCTCGTTCGGCGACCGATGCGAGCAGTTGATCGGCTGCGTCGTCGAGCTGCTCGATGAAATCCGCGGGAAGGCCGGCCGTGGTGAACGTGTCGATGAATGGCGCGGCAGCTTTCGCCATGCCGTGAGCGGCCGCCGCCAGACGCTCGGCCGTCGGCTTGCCCTTCGGCATGCGCAGCGGCTCGAGCGCGGGAGCGTATGGCAGATCGGCCTTCGCGACGCGCGCGATCGCCGCCATGTGGCGTCGCAGCAGGATGCGCCGGAGGGCGTGTTGCTTCCTCGTTGCCCCCTGCGCCGCGAGGTCGCTGCCTCCCTGCGTTGCGACGTAGTCCGTCAGTGATGCGATGATCTCATCGAGGCGCTTACGGGCACCGGTGTTCACCACTCCGGCCAGCCGATCGCCGTACGAGTCGAGAAATGCTTTCACGGCTCGCAGCGATTGGAACGTTCTGCCCTCTCTGGTTCGCATTGCTTCTCCTCCGCGGTGGAATGTGAGAATTGCTATGCATTCCCAGACGGAAAAAGGCAAAAAAAATCAAGAGACATCTTGTTACAGTAGACTCGAACGACGAGCCGAAGTGCGCTGGCGAGCAGCGGTAGTGAGGAGCAGGTGGGAACAGCGCGTGCAAAGGATGTTCGGAGAAGATCGGCGGCTGGACCACGAGGCGCGATGGCGCAGATGGTTTGATTCGTGGTTGCGCGGAGCGAGGGTGCGGTCAGCGCCGCGAACGAATTGGGTCGAACGCTCGGCTCGGCGGGCGGCGAGCTCGATAGCCGGGTCTGCCCATTTTCGTGGCTGGTACGTGGATCGGACCATGCGGGTTTGTGCGGGAACGTCATTGGATGGGCGCGCGTCCTACGCGGTCGGTTTCGATGAGTGCGCGGCTGTCATGCGAAGACTGAATGTTCCGAGAAGTCTGGCCAACGGGCCGGGGTGAGCGTTTGCTGAACGTCGCGGACCCTGGGACGGCGCGTGCAGCCGATGACCTGGGCCGCGTCGACCGACCGCGTGGTCGCACGCGACCAGTGAACGGTCCGCGCGACATGATCAGCGGGCCGGTGAGGTCGATCGACGGGACAACGATCGCGGGCATCGGTCAGGAATGACCCAAACCCGGGTTCGCAACGCAAATCTGCCTTACAGGAGCGGAAGGCTAGCCGGTTCCGAAGGCTCTGTCCGCGGCACGTGTGTTCGGACCGGCGGTCAGGATGGACGCGTCGTCGGCTCGAGTAGTCGCGAGACCGGAGCGATGATTCCTGTCGTCGGCCGAGGAGAGCTCGAGTGGTTCAACGACGAACCGCCTGAGGGGGATTCGCGGGAAAACGGCTGCTACGTAGCGGGCTGGTCTCGACGCGCGGATCGCGCGAGTCGATGGGCGTCCCGGCAGTCAGCGGGCCGACATCACCGCGAATACTTCCCCAGCGGAACACCCGGCGGTCGCCGTGACGACGCCAGATGCCCCCACCGAGCACGTTGACATAATCGCGGTGCAGCGTGTCGGTAGCGGTCAGCGACAACGTTCCGTGCGCCGAGTGACCGATGCGTGGTCCGGAGTCGGCGACGAGCGTCACGTCGTACGTGCCTGCGAGCGCGAGCGCGCGGGCCGGGGAACGGCACAAGAGGCGCCGCCGGCGGCGCGACACAATTCCCGGCGGATCCGCCAGCCCGCAGAGAGGCGCACGCAGCTATCGCCGGCGCCGCGACGGAAAGTCCGGCGGCGCGCGAGGCGGACAATGCGATGTACTTCACAGTTTCGTTATTGACTGAGACGACCTGACATGGCCTTGCTGAACCGAAGCGGGCGAGCACGCACGGGTGCGCGAGTTTCTTCGCGCGTCAGTCGTTCGGATCCTGGATCTTCAACACGCGCTCCGTGAGATCGGACACGCCCAGTCTTGCAGCCCATTCGCGCAGGTAGAGGCGGTCGAGTCGCGATGATTGTGCATTGACGATGCCGACGACGTCACGCCACTGTCGCTCGGACGTCTCTCCGCCTCGGCGATACCACTCGAGCTTTCTCAGAATCGTATCCTCCGCCGTATCCACGAACAGCGTGACCGAGCCGGGATCGCTAGAGAATGAGATCGGGGTACGCCGTTGGAGACGCTTCCGATCGAAGGCGTCGAGCCCGGCGACGAAGACGTCGACCTTCACGGCGGTGGGCATGTGGATGACGTTGAATCCGCCACCCTCCCGGACGGCATCCGCAACCGCCTCGCGAGAGACATAGCAATCGGCCTCGATCGCATCGACGAAGGCGCCGACATCGGATTGGCGAAGATCGGCCACCATGTCGATGTCGTTCGTGGAGCGAGGCTCGCCGTGCACTGAGCTGGCGAACGATCCCCCGATGACATACGAGACGCCAATTCGCGTCAACACGTCAGCGATGCGGTTCGCTACCGCGATGGGTTCCGGAAGAGAATCAGGCGCCATCCTGAGCGCCATAGGCGCGATCGACCAAATCGGCACCCAATCGCAGTCGCGCCAGCCGCAACAAGAGCGCTTGTCGCGATTCGCTCGGATACCGCGCGGCCAAGCCGGCGAGAGCAAGCTGGTTTGCAGCCAGCGTCAGCTCGGTCATTCGTTTCAGCTTCTCAGCCGGCGTCATCGACGCATACACTGCTTGCTGCACTCTTCGAGCGTCTGCGGAAGTGTCGTCGAGTCCAGATCGCTGCGTCATGAACTGAATATATCGTCTCCGTTCGATTGGGGACTTAACGTGTTCGCAAACAGGACCCCAGAAAAAACCCAAACTCACGGCTGTTAGCCGATTGTCGCCGATGCGAGACGCGGGCTCCGACCGCCGACTTCGGCGCGGTTGGAAATTGGTCGCGGGAAATGCGCGCGACATCGCGACGAGCGGCCGGCTGTCACGCCGCCGTCGCCGACCGTCGCACGCTCTCCAGCACCGTGACCAATTCCTCAACGGCTGTCTCGCTGAACAACCCCTCCGGTCCGCGAGGCGTGAGATCCGTGAACGGCGACTCGTAGAGTTGCCCGGGCTCCATGGTGCCGTGCTCAGTCAGGTGATTCACGATCAGATTGACGAACTCGATCTGGTTGGCACTCAGTACCTTGTTCATCAGGAACCCGGCAAGCGCCTGCTTCGCCGCCTCGCGGTCCATCCCGAGGAGCGAGCGCACGAACAAACCGAGCCCGTGCGACTCGGTCTTCGCCCGGGCGATGTCGTTCGCGCCGCCGACGCCGCTCTCGGCCAACATCCGCTCGAGCTCCGCCAGATCCGTTTCCGTGAGCGCGCGGTTCGTGCGAAGCTTCTGAATGGCGATGTGGTCCTGATGCGCGCGCAGATACACCTGCGCCTTCTGCCGGAACTTCGCGAAGTCACTGCCGCCGGCCAGCCCCGGCAGCACCACCTGGGTCGCATCGCCCATCTCGTCGGCAAAATCGGTATAGACGACTCGCCGCTGGCGCTTGTCGATGAGCTTGACGAGATCACGTAGTCGCCGACGCGCCGCCTCGAGCAGCGGAACGGTCACGTCCTGCCACCACTCGTCGGTCTGAATCTCCTGAATCAGCGCCAACTGCTCGCGCACCATCGGGATCGCCGACTTCTCCTCGAGAAGGGCGGCGATCGACGTGACCTTCTCGCGCAGACGATCGAAGCCCGGCTCGGCGCGCAGGCGCACCAATTGGAGATTCAGAATCAACAGGTCGAAGCGCTTGGCTTCTTCGCTCTCGGGGGCGAGCTCCGCCGGGAGGCCGGCAACCTCCTCGGCCAGCTCCTTCAGTTGCTCGGCCGAGAGCTTCGTCCACGCGCCGGGCTTTGCGTACTTCTCGATGAACCGGCGCTTGGGCCGCACCACAAAATTGTTGACGTTCATCGCAGCCACCTCGGCATGCAGCCGATCGCCCGTCGCGCGACGGACCTCCCCATTCGTCGAGAGATACGCGGTGGACGCCGGAAGCTCGGCGGCGCGCTTCGGAGCATCCGAGTCCCGCTGCCGATCCAACGCCTCGATCAGCTCGAGCCGCGCGAGAAAGAGCCGCTTGCCGAGCGACTGCGCCGCCGAGCCGTCCGCGGCGTCAGGGTTCTCGCCGAAGAACTCGAGATTCTGACAATAGTCGAACAGATAGAAGAACTGCTTATCACGACCGGGCCCGAACAGCTCGGCGCTCAGCCGCGTCCCGCGACCGATCATCTGCCAGAACTTCGTCTTCGAGCGCACGAGCTTGAACAGCACGAGATTGACGACCTCCGGCACGTCGATGCCGGTGTCGAGCATGTCGACCGAAATCGCGATGTGCGGCGCCTTGTCCTTGCTCGAGAAGCCGTCAATCAGACTCTGCGCATACTCGGTCTTGAACGTGATGACGCGCGCGAACTCGCCCCTGTACCGCGGATAGTTCGCGTTGAACCGCTCGGCGATGAAGTCGGCGTGGGCCTGATTCTTCGCGAAGAGAATCGTCTTGCCGATGCGGTCGCCGCCCGCCACGGTGAGCCCGTGCGTCATCAGGTGCGCCAGCACCTTGTCGACCGTGTCGACGTTGAAGAGCCACTTGTTGACAGCTTCCGGCTCGACGCGATCGGGGACGTTGCCCTCGTCATCCCATTCGAGCGCATCCCACTGATCCTTGTCCTTCTCGGACAATTCGTCGTAGGTGATGCCCTCGCGCTGGAACTTGAGCGGCACCGAGACGGCCCGCGGCGGCACGAGGAAGCCGTCGCGCACGGCTTCCTCCAACCCGTACGCGTCCGTCGGCACGCCGTCCTCGAGCTCGAACAAACCGTACGTGTTGCGGTCGACTTCGTCCTTGGGTGTCGCGGTGAGTCCGACGAGAAACGAATCGAAGTAGTCGAAGATCGCGCGGTATTTCTGGAACACGGAGCGATGCGCCTCGTCGATGATGACGAGATCGAAGTGGCCGACACCGAATCGGCGCTGCCCGTCGCGCGTCTCGTCGATCAGCCCCATCATCGTCGGATACGTCGATACGAACACCCGGCCCTCGGTGTCCTTCTCGGTCACGAGGTTGACCGGCGGCGCATCGGGCAGATGACGCTTGAACGCGTTCACCGCCTGGTTGACGAGCGCGACGCGATCCGCGAGAAACAACACTCGTTTCGCCCAGTTGCAGCGCATCATCAGATCGGCGAGCGCGATCACCGTCCGCGTCTTCCCCGCCCCGGTGGCCATGACGAGCAGCGCGCGGCGATCGTGATCTTTCTCGAAGGCTTCGGCCACTCGGCGAACGGCGCGCGTCTGATAGTAGCGCTCGACGATCTCGGTGCTGATCTCCGCGGCCGCGAGCGATTGTCTGCTCTCGCGCCGGCGGATCATCAGCTCCAACTCGCCCCTGGTGTAGAAGCCCTGCACGGCTCTGGGCGGGTAGTTCACGTCGTCCCAGATCCAGTGCTCGTAACCGTTCGAGTAGAAGATGACGGGCCGCTGCTCGAATTCCTTCTCGAGACAATCGGCATAGAGCTTCGCCTGCTGCTGGCCAACGCGCGCATCGCGACGCGTGCGCTTGGCCTCGACCAGGCCGACTGGCTTGCCGTCGTCGCCCCAGAGCACGTAGTCGACGAAGCCCTTGCCCGGCTTGTTCGGCATGCCGGTGACCTGGTACTCGCGATCGCGCGTCTGATCGAGCGGCCAGCCTGCCTCCTTCAACAACAGATCGATGAAGTAGTCGCGAGTCTCGGCCTCGGAATAGTCGTGCGTGTCGGGCTGCGCCGCCGCCGCTTGCTTCGCTGCCGCCACCTCGGCGCGCAGGCGCTCCAACTCTGCGTCGAGCGCGGCGCGGTCGGCCAGAACCGTCGCGAGCTTCTCGTCACGCTCGCGAAGGGACGCCTCCAGCTTCGCCAGTTGATCGGACGACTGCTTCGGCGCCGGCGTAGGCTTGGGCACCGCGCCAGGGTCAAATGCAATTCCCGGCGGCGGACGATTGATGCGACCGTATGTATGCGCGAGCCAGTAGCACACGTGGAACAACTCGCGGACCGCGACGACGGCGTCGTCGGACGGCACGACGCGGGCGCCATGCACCGCGCGGTTGCCTAGCGTCGCGATGACGCGGGCCTTGCTGAACACCGCCTCACCGGCGACCCGCTTAAAGCTCGGATCGTGGATGAGCGCCGACAGATTGTCCTGGTACGGCAGATGAAGCGACGCGTCGTACTTGTACGCCCAGGCTACCACCAGCTCGAGCGTGCGCCGTGCGTAGAAACACGATGTCCGCGGATCTCCATACGCGAAGTGCTCGGCGCGACGCGCCGCGTCGAACACCTCCGGCCATTCGCGATGCAGGAACGCGAACTGGCTCAACGCAGCGGCTCCGTCCCCGTCGACAGCTCCTTCACGTACCGGCGATAGCTGAACACGCGTCCGCGCTTCCGCTTCGTCAGCTCGCTCACGATGCCGAGCGCGCGCAGATGCTCGAGAGACTTGTTGACCGTGGCTGGCGTGAGCGACGTCGCCTTGACGAGCGCCGCCGAGCTGGCGATGGGATGGCGCTGGAGCTCGCGATGCACGGCGAGCGCCGAGGGCGCCGCGCGACCGAGCTCCGCGATGCGATCGCGGTCCCGGCTCACCATTTCGAGCAGCGTATTCGCCGACGCCAGCGCCTGCGTCGCACTCACCTCGATCCCCTGGGCGAAGAACTCCAGCCAGCGCTCCCAGTCTCCATGCCGCCGCACCTGGTTGAGAAGATCATAATACAACGACCGGTGTGTCTTGAAGTAGAGGCTCGGGTAGAGCATCGGTTCGCGGAGCACGCCGTCGGCCACGAGCTGGAGGACGATCAGCAGCCGTCCGATGCGACCGTTGCCATCGAGGAAG
>Ga0070680_100003157_pt1 | contig 12244 bp, 13 predicted proteins | sample KBSC73BmetaG_FD_64672 | JGI IMG/M metagenome (GOLD analysis project Ga0070680, IMG submission 64672) | Corn rhizosphere microbial communities from Kellogg Biological Station, Michigan, USA - KBS C7-3B metaG | ecosystem: Host-associated > Plants > Roots > Rhizosphere | place: USA: Michigan...
AGCACTTAGAGTACTCGAATGAGAACGTGCAAATGACTGCGCGCGATCACGGCGTCAGCCGCGGCGACCAGGCCGCGAGCCGTGCGCCCGCCGAGCTCGTGAGCTGCCGCACACGATTCGACTCGACGTCCAGGATCCAGAGCTGCCGAACACCGGTTCGGGTTGAGGTGAACACCAAATGCCGTGAGTCCGGCGCCCATGAGGGCTGCTCGTTCTCACCATCACTCGTCAGGTACTTCGGCGTGCTGCCGGTGGCGAGGACCGTTCGGATCTGGAAGTGATCCCGCGTCCGCTCCGAGTAGGCGATGATCCGTCCGTCGGGCGACCAGTCAGGGTCGGCGCGGAAGTTCTTCTCACTCTGCTCGTAGTCGGTCAACACCTGCGCGTTCGCGCCGTCGGCGTCGGTAATATACAACTCGGGATGCCCCGTCCGGCCGCTCATGAAGACAAATCGACGCCCGTCCGGACCCGGCGTGGGGCTCGTGTTCTCCGTGCCCTGCCCCGTCGTGATGCGCCGCGGCGTGTCGCCGCCGCTCGCGCTCACCACGAACAGGTCCGAGCCGTTGTCGCCGGCCCGCGCGTACACGATCGATTTGCCATCCGGCGTGAAGATCGGTGTGACGTAGGTCGTGTTTCTCGTGGGGCCGATGAGCGGCCGCGAACGACCGGTCGCCACATCGATGATGGTAATGTGCGAGTTCGCTCCAATCGTCGAATACACGATCATGTTGCCCGCGGGGTTCCACGCGGGACTCACGCTGCCTTCGTCCGTCGGAACGGTAATCTCGTCGGCGCCGTCGGAATCGATGATGCGCATCGACGTGCCGCGGACGTAGGCGATGCGCGTCGCCGCAATGCCGCGCGCGCCCGTGACCCAGCGCTCGATCTCGTCGGACACCCGATGCACACCGAGCCGCCAATCGCGGCTGAGCCCCGCACCCGAGAGCGCGAATTCGTTCACGTTCAGCACTTTCGCGCCCGGCACGTCGTGCAGCGCAACGTGCAGCCCCGTCGCGACGGGAGTGATCTGCACGACGACCGCGGCCGAGAGGTGCGCAAAGAGCGGGTAGTTGATTCCCGCCACGGCCCCCTGAGCCTTCAGCGCGTTCGGGTCCGCGCTGTCGATCGCGATCACCGTGAATCGATCGCTGTTGTCGAGATCGCGTGAAATGATCCTTCGAACCGAATCGCCGAATGCGCCGTTGATCGGCATGATCACGATCGAGACCTTGTCGCGGCGCGGATCGTACACGCCGTTCAACGGCACCCATTTGACGGTGGTGTCTTGCGCTCGCACGGTGGCAGGGACCACGGCGGCGAGCACGTTCACCACGAGGAGTGCTGCGCGATGGAGACGCGTCATTTCACGAGCGAGGGTGAGAAGCGGAAGGTGATGGGAAGGATGTCGTCCGGGTAGGGTGTCGGCAGCGCGCCGAACGCCTTGGCATTGGCCGCGGCTTCCACCGCGCCCATCGCCTGCGTGTCGAACGCATACACGCCCGAGGAGGTCTGGAGCTTGATGCTCGCCGGGTCCACCGAACCGTCGCGGTGAATCACGAAGCGAACTTCCGCCGTGAGCGAAATGCGCTGCGGCTGAAACCGCTTCAGGATTTCGTTGACGATTCGAGCCGTGTAGTACGGATACGGAAAGTCGACGCCGCTCGTACTGACGTTCTGCACATCAGACCCCTTCCCGCCCGTCGCCGAGTTGCTGGCCGGCGGGGTTGTTGACGGGGGCGCGCTTGCCGCGGACTTCGGCGGAGCCGTCTGCGAAGCAACGGTTGGGGCCGGTGGCGTCGTCTTCGCCTTTTTCGTTACTACGGTCTTCTTGGGAGGCGTCGGCGGCGGCGCCGCGGGCTTCTGAACTGGTGCAGGCTTGGAAGCCACCGGAGCCGCATCGATCGGCGCCGTGGCTGCGGGCCCGGCTACGAGCCTCACACTGTAGGTCGGCAGTGCCGCCGGAGGCGGTGCCCCGTGAAGAACCAGGAACGCCGCAACGATCCCGCCGTGCAGCAGCACGGACGCGATCGCTCCCCCAGTCAGCCGCGGCGCGGACCCAGCAGTCACTACTTGATCTCCTCCGGCTGCGTGATGAGGCCGACATCCGTGATGCCGGCCGCGTACATGGCGGCCATGACCTGGGCGATGAGGCCCCAGTCGACGTTTTGGTCTGCTCTCAGATACACGCCGTTGCGAGTTCGGTTCTTCGGAAGGGACTTCAGGACGATCCGGAACTCGGCAAGCGAGGCGTACCGTTCCTCGCCAACGAAGATCTGGCGGGCTTTGTTCACGCTCACCGTCAAGCCGTCCTTCGACTCGATCGGCTTCGCCTCAGTCGATGGCAAGGTGATATCGATGCCCCCCTGCATCATCGGCGCCGTGATCATGAAGATCACCAGCAACAGCAGCATGACGTCGATGAGACTGACGACATTGACGTCCGCATTCAGCTCGAAGCGATGGCGCCGTCGTCTGGGCATGTCAGATCTTTCCTTCGCGCACGAGCAGCGCGATCACCGCCGTGCCGAAGCTCTCCATCTTTCCGTCGAAACGATTCACTCGACTCGCGAAGATGTTGTAGCCGAAGGTCGCCGGAATCGCGACGAAGAGCGCAGCCGCCGTCGCCGTCAACGCCTCACCGACGCCCGGCGCCACCGCGGACAGATTCCCCGATCCCTTGGACGCAATGCCGAGGAACGCTTCGATCACGCCGAGCACCGTGCCGAGAAGGCCAATGAGAGGACTCACAGAGCCGATCGTCGCGAGCCATGGAAGGAATCGGGCCAGCCGGTCGCGCTCGTCCGACGCCTCGGAATCGAGCACGAGATGCAGCGTCTCGATCTGTGAACCGCTCAACGTCGCGGCGGCAGGCAATTCGCCGGTCGCGGGTGTCATGCGTTCGCGGACCTGTTGATTCGCGACACGCGCGTCGGCGACGAACTTCATCGCGCGCGTGTAAAGTCGCGGCAGAGCGCCCGACTTTGCGCGCTTCGCGAGAACGGCGGCTTCGTCGAGCCGGCCGACGATCTCGAAATCGTGCGCGAAGCGATCCGCATTGCGTATGGCCCGTCCCACGGAAAGCCACACGCCAAACATGATCGTCCAACTCAAGATCGAGAGCACGGCGAGAATGATCAGCACGACCTGTGTGACGGTCGTCGCGCTCATCACGAGATCAATCGGACTCGACGGGATCGCGCCGCGCACTTGGAGCAACATCGGGGAGAGGGAGAGTATCGGCATGGGGTCAGGCTCGCGCGGCCGCGGCGGCGGGAGCGGGGGCGGGGGCGGGGGCGGGGGCGGGCTTCACTGAGGCAGACCAGGAGAACGTGTTCGCGAGGCCTTCAGCGAGCGACATGCGCGGCGCCCAGCCGAGCACCGCTTTCGCTTTGTCGACGTTGAGGCAGGAGTCCTGAAGCTCGCCAGGGCGCTTCGGCGCGAACTCGATCGGCACCGTCGTTCCCGCGGCGGACAGCAGCGTGTTCGCGAGGTCCACGACGGACGTCGCAACGCCGGTGCCGACGTTGTACGAACGCTCGTTCACGCCGCTCGGCGCCGGCAGCGGCCCGGTCGCGACGCGAAAGATCGCGCTCGCGACGTCGTGCACGTGCACGTAGTCGCGCGTCTGCAAGCCGTCGCCGAAGATCGTGAGCGGACGCCCAGCGAGGATTCGTCCGCAGAAAATCGCGACCACGCCGGCCTCGCCGTGCGGATCCTGGCGCGGGCCGTACACGTTCCCGAATCGCACCGCCACGGTGTCGAGCTGATGGATGCGAGCGTAGTACGCGAGAAAGTACTCGACGGAGAGCTTCGCGATCGCGTATGGCGAGTCGGGCTCCTTATGCGTGTTCTCGAAATTCGGCGGTGGCGCGAAGTCGCCGTAGATCGCGCCGCCAGTCGAGGAGAACGCGAATCGCGTCGACGCGCCGCGGCCGCTCTTCCGGAGCGCCTCGAGGAGATTCAGCGTGCCGAGGATGTTCACCGACGCATCGTAGACCGGATCGTCCACGCTGCGGCGAACGTCGATCTGCGCCGCGAGGTGTACGATCGCGTCGTAGGCGGCGCCGGCCACCAGCTTGGCCGCCTCGTCGGATCGGATATCGATCTCGTGAAATGTCGCGGCCGCCGGCACATTCGCTCGTTTGCCGCTCGACAGGTTGTCGATGATGTCCACGCTCCAGCCTTCGCGCAGGAAGAGGTCGCAGACGTTGGATCCGATGAACCCCGCCCCACCCGTGACGAGCACCCGTCGACTCATTCCGTGTCTCCCCTGGTCGAGTAAGACTTCTCCTGCGCCGGCTCCGTGGCCTGCTCGAGTCCGAATAAATAGCGAGCCGTATCGACGACGCCCAGGCCGCGGGCCTCCGCGGCCGCGGCGCGCAGCCGTACCGACGGCTCGTGTAGAAATTTGTTCATGAGCGTTCGCGAAAGCTCCTCGACGACCGCACGGTCGTCCGGACCGAGATTACGCAATCGCCGCAGCGCATCGGCCAACTCACGCTCTCGCAGCGATTCCATCCGGGCGCGCATCTCGCTGAGCACCGGAACCGCCGCCAATCCGCCGACCCAATCCCAGAAGCGGCCCACTTCACCGTCGATGAGGCGGTCCGCCGTCGGCATCTGATCGCGGCGGCGTTCCACGTTCGCGGACACCACCGCCTGCAGATCGTCGAGGTTGTAGAGGAAGACGTTGTCGAGCGCGCGCACGCCTGGGTCGACGTCGCGTGGAACCGCGATGTCGAGAATGCACAGCGGACGATCGCCGCGCGCCGCAAGCGCGGGCCGAACGTGATCCGCAAAGACGACAGCCGTCGGCGCCGCAGTCGAGCACACCAGCACATCGACGTCCGCGAGCGCAGCCCAACAGTCGTCATAGCGCATGGCAACGGCCGCGTAGCGCTCGGCCAGCTCTACGGCGCGCTCGAACGTGCGGTTCGCGACGATCGACGTTCGCACGCCCTGCGCGCTCAGCGACTCGAGCGCCAGCTCCGCCATCTCGCCTGCACCGAGAATCATGGCGCGCGCGCCGGCGAGCGATCCGAAGATCTGTTTCGCGAGCTGGACCGCGGCCGAGCTGACGGACGCTGCGCCGCGCGAGATCGCAGTCTCACTGCGGACGCGGCCAGCCACCGCCAGCGATGTCTGAAAGAGCCGATTCAGAATGGGGCCGGACTGCGTGCGGCACTGCTCCCACGCGTCGCGCACCTGTCCCTGGATCTGCGCCTCGCCAAGCACCATGGAGTCGAGACCGCTGGCGACGCGAAAGAGATGGCGCGCGGCCTCGCGGTCGCGGCGTACATACCCGAGCGTCGACGCATCCATGCCGTCGCCGAGGCGAGACGAGAGCTCGCGCCAGATGATGGGTTCCGCGGCGGTGTCCGATTCCACCAGATAGATCTCGGTGCGGTTGCAGGTCGAGAGTAGGACGATCTCGCGCGCCTCGGCGTCCCACCGAAGCTGCCGCAGCGCCGCATCGACTTCGCTCGTTCGGTAGGCCAACCGCTCCCGCACGTCGAGCGACGCGCCGCGGTGGTTTACTCCGACGACGGTCAACGCCATTCGGCCAACCTCGCGCCGAAGTCTCCTGATTCCACGTGCTCGCAGAATGCATCTCCCACGAGCGACGAGCTTGCAGTCGACCAACGTTCCCGCTCTCCGCGCCGCAGCAGCTCAGTGCGAAGCTGCGCGAGCTCGCTGACCGCGAGCGCGTACCGTCCGTTCAACAGGCGGCCAACCCGATCTCGAATGCGTACCGCGGCGGTCGGGACTTTGCCAGTCGTCACGGCGACGGTGATGTCTCCGCTGCGATGTACGGCCGGCGTGATGCAGTTTCCCTGATCGGGCGCGCTGGCCACGTTCACGAGCTTGCCAAGCGATCTGGCCTGCGCGGCGATGAGCGCGTTCGCTTCGGGATCGTTCGTCGCGACGACGACGAGCAATGCGTCGCCGATGTGGCGCGGCTCGAACGTCGTGAGCGTGATCAGCAGATCGTGGTACCGCGCGGCTGCCTGCTCGAGCGTCGGCGTGATCTGCGGCGCAACGACGTGTACTCGAGCGCCGGCCTCGAGCAGCGCCAGGACTTTTCGAGTCGCAACTCGCCCGCCGCCGGCGACGACCGCCGACAGCGCGGCCCCTTCGATGACGAGCGGATATCCGCTCATAGGAACTGGCCCGCCGATGGCTCAGCGACGCGGAATGCGACGTAGAGAATCACGACGGCGACGAACGCCACGCTCGAGTATTTCGCCGCACGCTGCGCCTGCCATCCGCGCGCGACGCGTCCAGCAGCAACGCCGCTTGCGGCAAGCCACGCCAGTCCGCCCCAGAGCAGCTGCGCCATGTTCTGCTCGTGGTACGCGACCGAGTATGTCGTCGCGAGCACGACGCCCAACGTCAGCCCGAGCCAACCCACAATCGCCGAGAGATGGTTCACTCGGTCGAGCGTCGCGAGCGGAGGAAAGAGGCGGAAGATCGTACCGAAATGCCGAGAGCGAAGCTCGCGCCGTTGGACGAGGTACATCGTTCCCGCTGCAGCAGCCGTGGCAAACGCCGCAATTCCGACGAAGCTGAGCGCGATGTGCGAGAACAGCCACACGCCGCGAGCGCCGTCAGCGCCTCGCCCAGGCACGAGTCCCATGATGTTGGCGAACAACGTCGAGACTGCGGCGAGCGGTGCGGCAACGAGCGTCAGCGTCACGTCGCGCGCGAGCAGCTCGACGAGGAGCAACGTCGCGGCAAGCACGAAGCCCGCGAAGGACAGCGCCGGGCCGAGCCCCGTCAGCGGTACGGTGTCCGCAGCGCGCGCGAACGCGACGAGCGCCGCTCCATGCGCCAGCACCGCGGCTGCAAGAGCGATGACGACACCACGCACGGGTGCAGCCACCGGGCGCGCAAACGGTACGGCCGCGAGGGCGGCCGCACCGATGTACAGGGAAATAGCGAGGAAGTGGGCGATCGCGATCATAGCGGTCGCCCGTAAATCTAGTCCAGCGACAGAGCTTACGGCATCTTCGCCGCGATACGCGCCGAGGTGCCCAGCTGGATCTTCGGCTGCTCCATCGACGTGATGATCGCGCTTGCGCCGTAGGGGGTCACGCGCAGCACCTGTGCGTTGGCGATCCAGACTTCGGGGATGGCGAGCGTCGTGCCCTCACGCGGCTGCTGGCGCGGCATATAGAGCTCGATCCGGTCGCCCGTGTGCACGCTGTCGCGGCGCGCGATGTCGACCACGACGTAATTCTGAATTCGCGGCAGCACCGGCACATTCGGCGTGATCCAGCGGACCTTGCCCGAGTGGCCGCCGGTGATGGTCGCCGGCGTGCCCGCGACGGTGGCCGCGCTGGTATCCAGCGCGATGAGGCGCTGAGTCGCTTCTACCCGCTCGAACATCTTTACGATGCGACCGATCGCCGCTTCGCCGTTGCGCGGCGCGCGTGTGATCTCGATCACGCCCGTCGGAATGATGATCTGTCCGAAATCCTCGATGATCGGCCCGTAGCGATACGAGAGAAACAGCTCGTGTTCGGCCGCAACCGAGCCAACCGGCGGCGCAACGAGCACCGCGTCATACAGGTTCATGCGCGAGCGGTCGTCCAGCGCGATGCCGGGAAGATCACGTCCTTCCAGGATGGAGCCAGAGCCGCGCGGGCCACCCTGTTCATCGACCCACGGGGCAGCCGCGTACTCGCCGGTGCGAACTGCGGTGCGCGGCGCCTGAACCATCTCCTGTGATGCCGGCGCAGAGGCGACTTCGTGCGGTGTGGAAATTGTCAGCGGCCGCGGCGTTTCTGGCACCGCGGTCGGAATCGTGTCGAGAGTGGGCTTCGCCTCCGTCACCGCCGGCGGCGGAGTGACCGCGACGACGCGAGCGGTCGTGCCCGGAAGCTTGAGGGTCTCGCCCGGATAAATCCAATGCGGATCCTCGATCGTACCGGTGTTGAGGCGGTAGATCTCGGGCCAGAGATACGAGTCGCCGAAATACAGCTTCGCAATATCCCAGAGAGTGTCGCCACGCTTGACGGTGTGCGTCGCGGGCATCTGCGACGGCGCTTCCTGCGCGGACAGCATGACTGGCGCGATAACGGCGATCGCGGCAACGGCGGCCGTTCGGATCATGGAAAGATCGCGCAGCCGGCTTCGGGCAGCCCGCACGAGCATAGCGTCAACTCCAGGCGTGGTCGGTCGTGAAATCCCTGTGGACTCAGTCGGCGAACGTTGCCGGCCTCTGCCTAATCGGACGACCGGAGTCCGATAGAGGTATCAGGTGATGCGGCTCACTAAACCGCCCAAACACAGTCATCCCGAGCCAAGCGAGGGATCTGCACTTTTGTCGCCAGAAGGCTTCGGCTACAGGCAGGTAGCGATGCCGGAAACGAACGCTTCCTTCGTCGCCCGCCGGAGGACTGTCCCGGGCTTGGAGCCACCTACTCGCCAGAGCTCGAGCGTCATCGCCGAGTCTCGAATCACCGCGCCAATGACAGCCAGCGCTGTCGCTGCAAAGCCCACGCTCAAACGCCGAGTCACGTTCCGGATGCGCCACCTCTGGCAAAAAGAACACGGGCGACAATGCTGGAGCATTGCCGCCCGTTGCGTCCGATGTCTGTGATGCATGACCGACTGTGGCCACGACTCATCAGATGGTGCCAATGATAAAATGCTAGAACGGCAGGTCGTCGTCCTCGTCCTGCAGCGCGTTCGGGAAATCCTCGAAGTCCTCGCCGCCGGCTGGCGCCTTCGCCTTGGCCGGCGCCGATGCCCGTCGCGCACCACCGCCTTCACCGTCGAAGTCCGGCGCGCCACCACCACGACCGCCGCCGAGCATGATCAGCTCGCGCACGTTGATCTCGGTGCTGTAGCGCGTTTGCCCATCCTTGTCCTGCCACTGCCGGTACTCGATGCGCCCCTCGACATAGAGCTTGTCGCCCTTCTTCACGTACTTCTCGACGATGTCGGCGAGCTGCGACCCCTTGGTGTTCCACACCACGCAGCGATGCCACTCCGTCTTTTCCTGCTTCGACCCGGACGCGTCGTTCCACGTCCGGCTCGTCGCGAGCGAGAACGTGGCAACGCGATTTCCTCCGGTAGTAGAACGCACCTCCGGATCGTTGCCCAGATTCCCGATCAGCGTGACTTTGTTCAAGCTTCGGCTCACGATTCTCCTCCTGGCGAGAGTAGTTGGTCTCGCCGCACACGGTATGATCCAGTCCGTGTTGGCGCGTCAGCAAATCATTGCACGCCAACCAATTCTGTTGCCCACTTCACTTGCCACTTCACACATCCGCCTGCGTCAGCGTTCGCCGAAGCACGATGGCGTCCTCCACCGGCAGCCGGTAATACGCCCGCCGCCGTCCGACCTCGTTGAACCCACATGACCCGTACAGCCGTCGCGCGCGGAGGTTCGAGTTGCGAACCTCGAGATAGACATCCTTCGCGCCTCGTGCGACGGCTTCCCGCAATGCGGCCGTGAGAAGCGCGCGGCCAATGCCCCTGCCCCACCCGGCCGGCGATACCGCGAGATTTGCGATCTGCCCCTCGTCGGCAACGAACCACGCGACAACATAACCCAGCACGGCGCCGTCGTCACTTCGCGCCGCAACGAAAAAGATCGTTGGCTGCGCGAGCGCTTCGCGAAACGATCGCTCCGACCACGGATCGCTGAACGCGGCGCGCTCGATGGCGGCGACAGCACCGAGGTCCTCGGTGACGACCGGCGAGATCGAGATCGCCCCGCTCATCTCGCCGGAAGCGGCCGACCGTGCGTCGATTCCCATTTCACCTGCGCCTCGGCGAGACGTCCGTACGACGGCTCCCACGAGTCGATGTCCACCAGTCCCGCGGACGAGATCATGTGCTCGAGCTTCGTGACCGCACCGGCGCGCGGCAGCGACACGATCGCGTTGTCGATGCGGGACGGACTCACAACCTTCGCGTCGAAATCCTCGGCCGCGCGTGCGAGCTCGCCGACGCCGATGAGCCGCGCGGGCTCGAGCTCCGAGATCGCGTGCACGGCATCGACTTCGTACAGCCCGATGTACAGCTCCGCGCGAAGCGCATCGATCGTGACGATGTAGCGACCCGGCGAGACGTTCGCTGCTCCCAACACGAGGGCCATCGACGGCACCGCATACAGCGGCTTGCCGAGTCCCACCGCCATTCCTTTGGCGATTGCGCCGGCAATGCGAAGGCTCGTGAAGCTTCCAGGCCCGGCGCCACATACAATACGGTCGATCGATTTGCGTTCCACATTCGCCGTCTGAAGCGCGTGTGCGACAGCGGGCATCAGCCGCTCCTCATCGGCACCCTTCATCGCCGCGGACTGCTCGGCGACGACCTGGCCGTCCACGATCACTGCGACGTCCCCTGTGTAGGTGGACGCGTCGAGGGCGAGCGTGATCATACGTGCCCGCCGGCGTAGAGCAACCGCCGCGACGCGTCGTCAGGCAAATGCTGAAGGCTGAGCGGAATGTGGTCGTGCGGCATGCGTGTGCCGGCGCGCTCGGGCCACTCCACGAGCACGAGCGCCTCGTCGGCGACGATCTCGTCCCATGCGAGGTTCGTGAGATCGTCGGGTTTGTCGAGGCGATACAGATCGAGATGGTAGACGGGCGACAATTTCCCGGCGTAGCGATGTACGAGGGCGAACGTCGGGCTCGTCACCTCTTCCCCGACGCCGTAGCCGCGGCAGATCGCCTGCACGAGCGTCGTCTTGCCGGCGCCAAGGTCGCCTGTGATCCCTACCACGAGCGAGGGCGTTGCGGATCGTCCGAATTGTTCGCCCCACGCGATCAGTTCCTGCTCGTCGAGTGCTGAGCGGCCATGGCTGGCCAGCGGGGGGATGATGTGATCGGTCATCTTATGTGTCATCCCGAGCGCAGCGAGGGATCTGCACGTACCGATGTTGAAGTGCAGATCCCTCGCCTGAGGCTCGGGATGACCGGTTGCCGTTACCGCCCACCGCGCACCGCCCCCGCGACTGCCTTTTTCCCTGCCGTTTCACGTCGCGCACGCACCTCGAACAGTTGGTCGCGCAGCTGTGCTGCCAACTCGAAGTCCATCGCGGCCGCGGCCTCGCGCATCTGCTCGTCGAGCATCTTCTCGAGCGACTCCATCTCCATCACCGCATAGCGGCGCGCCGGTTCCGCGACCTTCTTCGCCTCGCGCTCGGTGCGCGCGTCGGCGACCCGCGTGATGAAACGAACCTGGTCGACGCTCTTGTTCACGGTCTGCGGCGTGATGCCATGCTCGATGTTGTACGCCTGCTGGATCTCCCGGCGGCGAGAGGTCTCCTCGAGGCAGCGCTGCATGGAACCAGTCACCCGGTCCGCGTAAAAGATGGCGCGTCCATTCAGATTTCGCGCGGCACGACCGACCGTCTGAATGAGCGAGCGATCGCTGCGCAAGAAGCCTTCCTGATCGGCGTCCAAGATCGCCACGAGGGACACTTCGGGAAGATCCAGACCTTCTCGAAGCAGGTTGATGCCGACGAGCACATCGAACTCGCCGAGGCGAAGGCCGCGGACGATCTCCATGCGCTCGATCGCATCGATGTCCGAGTGCATGTACCGGACGCGAACGCCGACCTGCTGCAGATAGTCCGTGAGATCTTCGGCCATGCGCTTCGTGAGCGTCGTGACGAGCACGCGCTCTCCCTTTCGTTCGCGACCGCGGATCTCGTTCAGTAGATCGTCGACCTGGCCGCGCACGGGGCGAATCTCGATCTCCGGATCGACCAACCCGGTGGGTCGAATGATCTGCTCGACCACGACGCCTTCCGAGAGCCGAAGCTCCAACTCCGCCGGCGTGGCGGAGACGAAAACCGCTCGCGGGGTGAGTGCGAGAAACTCGTCGAACATCAGCGGCCGGTTGTCGAGCGCACTCGGAAGACGGAAGCCGTATTCGACGAGCGTCAGCTTGCGCGCACGGTCGCCATTGAACATGCCGCCGACCTTTGGAAGCGAGACGTGCGACTCGTCGACGACGACGAGAAAATCTTCCGGGAAATAGTCGAAGAGGCACGCGGGCCGCTCGCCCGCCTGACGCCCGGCGAGATGGCGCGAGTAGTTCTCGATCCCGGCGCACGTCCCGATCTCGAGCATCATTTCGATGTCGAAGTTCGTGCGCGACTCGAGCCGCTGGGCCTCGAGCAGCTTGCCGACGTTGCGCAGCTCCGCGAGCCGGTCCACGAGCTCCGCGCGAATGAGCTTGACCGCTCGCTCGAGCGTTGGACGCTGCGTGACGAAATGCT
>Ga0070680_100003158_pt1 | contig 12242 bp, 5 predicted proteins | sample KBSC73BmetaG_FD_64672 | JGI IMG/M metagenome (GOLD analysis project Ga0070680, IMG submission 64672) | Corn rhizosphere microbial communities from Kellogg Biological Station, Michigan, USA - KBS C7-3B metaG | ecosystem: Host-associated > Plants > Roots > Rhizosphere | place: USA: Michigan...
AGTTATCACCGGTGGAAGGCGATATCGGACGCCTCGGCCTGGCGCACCCGCCGTACGAGAAACCGGCCCCGTGGAGTCTGCAGTGGTACTTCCAACTTCCGCCGGAAACGCTGCGGTGCCTGGCGGATGCGCAACGAGTGACATTGGAGACCCGGGCTGACACGGGCCAGTCAGACCAGTTCAGCGTCGATGCCAAGGGGCTCTCGACGCTGAAGGCTTTCGGCACCCGGTAGGAGTCTTTCCGCCGGGCCCCTAGCTCCCGCTGGCCACCACCGGCTCGACTCGCGGCATCACAATCTGCGTGCCGGGGTGCAGGTCGGCGAGATCCAGGTCGGGGTTGTACTGCTGTATGAGCCAGACGGGCAATTCCGCGAAGCGCTGGGTTATGGTCCACATCGAATCGCCACGGCGCGCGATGTATACCTCCGTTCCCACTATGCGGTGCGACGCGAAGTAGCTCGCCTGCAGTGTCTGATGATACTCATGCCGCTTCTGCTCGAACTCCTCATGCGACACCCGGTGGAAGTCGAGATGCACCTTGTGTCCGACGATCACCGGCTTGCCGTAACCCAGCTTGTTGAGTTGCCGCAGCTTCGCTGCCGATACCCGCAGCCAGTCGGCGTAGTGTCCTAGTGTCTCGGCGGTAGCCACGACGATGGTGTCGTCCTTCGACACAGAATAATCGGTAGGGTCCGCGTTCTGCTGTGCATCGTCAGCAGCAGCCCCTAGTGCAGGGCTTACCTCTTCTGCCTGGGCGGCCGAGACAGGTTGCGAGCTCGCCGCGCGTCCGTGCGCCTTCTTCTCAGCAGTCGCCGCGGCGACGTCCTCCTTACTCTCCTCCTCGGCCTCAGCAACTGCCACAGCACCCGTCCCAACAGGGCCCTTCGTCACCGGTACCGCGCTTGCGAGCGCGGGCATGGAAGTTTGCGCTCTACTCGGCGCCTTGCCACCCGGGGCGGCCGTGGAAGCGACCTGCGCCGGCGGTTGTACGCCCGGTTTGATCGCGAGTTGCTCACCCTCAAAAATGAAGTCGCGATTGCGGATGTTGTTGAGATCCAGCAGCTGCCCCTCGGTGAGACCGAACTTGGAAGCGATCTCAGCCGGTGACTCCCCGCGCTTTACGATGTAAATACCTGCTGCCTCCGTAGCGGCATTGGCTGGTATCGCCGTGCCAGGCATCGCCGCAGGTCCACTTGGCATTGCGGCCGGAGGAGCTCCCGCCTTACCCAGAGTGACGGGTGCGGCCGGTGCGCTCGGAGGTGCTGGCGTAAGTGTGGCGGCAAGCGTAGGAGCAGCCTGCTCCGGAAGGCTGATGACCCGACCTGCCCGCAGCTTGCCACTGGTCCTCATCCGATTCAGACGCGCGAGCGTCTCGGGGCTCACGCCGTATTCCTGCGCGACGCTGACAACCGTATCGCCCCGTTGAACGCGATAGCGCCGGGGCGCTGGCTGCCCCGCAAACAGATCCGATGGATTGAGCCGTGCGGCAAGCATGTCGCTCGTCCACTGGTGCCCATCGACAGGCAAGCGCAGGTGGTAGGCCTTTGGAACGTGTCGCTGGCCGGCCCAGACGGATCGCAATAGAGCCGGATTCAAAGCACGCAATTTGGGCTCATCGACTTTCAGAGCGCGCTCGAGCGTAGTGATATTGACGAACCCCGGAACGATGACCTCCTGGAACTTCGCTTCATTTTGCTTCTCGATGCCGCCGAAGTACTTCTCGGGATTGCGGTCGACTTCGAGCGCGGCAAGGAAAGACACATAAAAGTTGCGGGACGCGAATCCAAAGGTGCGGCCGTTGTATTGCCGGACAATTTTGACGATGTCGTCCGTGCCGAGGGTCTCTTTGGCGTGGCGAACACCGGCAGCACCGTGGTTGTAAGCCGTTATCGCGAGCGGCCAGCTCCCGAGGATGCGGTAGTTGTAGGCGAGGAGCTGCGCGGCGGCTTCCGTGGAACGGAACGGGTCCAGGCGATCGTCCACGGCGCTATCGATCCGCATGTAGCGACGTCCCGTCGAACGCATGAACTGCCACAACCCTGCGGCGCCCACCTTCGAATATGCGGCGGGGTTGAAGGACGACTCGACGTGAGGGAGTACTGCAAGCTCGGGCGGCAGACCCAGATTGGCCAGCGTCTCCGCGATGTGAGTCTCCCAGGCGCCGGAGCGAATGAGACCCTCTCGGAAACGATCCGATTGTCCAAGCTGAAACCGGATGTCTTCGGTCGCTTCGTTGAGGCGTGAGGGCGTGCCCTCGGCGCCCCACATGTTCTTGATTCGCTGATCGTCCTCAGAGAGTGGGCCGTCCTTTGCGGCTGCTATACGGCGGAGCGCGGCTACATAGCGATTACGTGCCTGGTCGACGGCGCGCTCGCGCTCTCGCGATGAGGCGTTCGGTGAGAAGTGGAGGGTCTCATAGACCACGGACAGGTTGTACTGATCGTGCAGGAAGCCGCCGTTCGTATCGACCTGGGTGTAGACGCGCACCCAGAACTGCACGTCGCGCTCGAGCGCTTTCGGGCGCGGCATGACGGTGTCGGCGATGGGGGTCATCGCGGTGGCCTCAGGAGCAGAGGCATCAGCGACATCAGCCGTATCAGCGGCCGGCGTAGCATGGGTGCTGGTGTCTCCGGACGGATCTGCCGTGGGCTCGGTAGCGAGCGCGCACGTCGTAGTAACCCACGCAAACGCCATTAACCATAACCTGCGGAACGCCTGGCCCATGGGTCCGCCGGGCCTGTGCGAGGTCCCAGACCCCCGTGTCGAGTTCATTTACACCCCGGATAATCGAAAATTAGATTGTACATTCAATGATTTGTACATTGCGTCGTGGTCGCCGCCACAACGTGCCTCGCTACAAAGCGTCGATGATCTTGACAGGTCAGCTCTGACGCCCTGGTCTACCCGCCTCTGCGGCCCGTTCAGGGACCGCTGTGGCGGGTGCGAAAACTTCTCATAACGGGCATTGCGTCACACTTGAACCACGTCCCAGATACAACATGTCACATCGGAGGCGGCGGCGCGACCGCTGGCATGCGCGTTGCTTATATAACAAGCAAGAGAGGCGAAGTTGCCCTCGGGAAGGAAGCAAGCAAGCTAGGGGATTCCAATAAAGCGCGGACCCGGATGTAGTCGGTTGAGCTCGTCGGATACCGCGTAGTACCGGATAAAAGCAAGAACAACTCCTCCACACACAAGCAGGCGACAATGACCCCGCGGCAAGCGGGGTTTTTTTTGCCCTGGGGATTCCCTCGGGACTGTATGGGAACGCCCGGCAGGAAGGAGAGACTCAATCGATTACGGTCAACTCACGGCGGAATCCGTGATTATGGACGCGGTCGATACCTGGGCGACCTCATCACGGGATGGCTGGAGCTCATGCGCCGTCCGCAACATGAGGCGCAACACATAGACCATCACGACGGCCGCAACCGATAACGGCAGGTACGCCTGCAGCATATAGATCAAGACCTGCAATCCGGGCACGTTGGTCTGTTGAGGTTGAGCCAGAACCATCAACCCCAGCGCGATCAGGAGGTAGCTCTGGCCCTCACTCCTGCGGAGATCCCGGATGACAAACAAGGCCGGAATGAGCATCAGGATATAGGAGTAGTCTTTCATCCGCGGCATCGCCACGGCGAACAAGGCGCAGCCCAAATATACGATCAGGCGCGGGTCGCTATTCAGAACGCGCCGCACACGGCCCGATGTCACCCGGATCAGTATTAGCACCAATGCGGCGATATAGAAGAGGTAGACCCGCGTGCCTGCTTCGCGGTTGTACGACAGCCCGGGTACCCACGCAGTCAGATCGATAATGTCGCGGAACAAGGCCAGGCTGCTGGGATTGTTGATGCCGCGATCGTCCATGCGGACATTCGCATTGGTGAACTGGCTCAGATAGTCATGCGTCAGATGGGGGCTGAGAACAAAGTTGAGGCCCAGAAGACCCACAAAGAGCCCGCAACCGAGCAGGAAGGCCTTCCAGCCATCGCGGGGCCTCACCAGCGGAATCAACACCAGAAAGGCGGCCGGCAGCAACTTGAATTGGGCGACGAAGGCAAGTATGGCGGCGGCGGCATAGGGCCGGCCACGAACCAACATGGCGAAGCCCAGCCAGATCCCGACCTGCTCCAGGGTGGAAATATTTCCGGTGACGAAGTCCCTCAGGAGGGTGGCATTGAAGCCAAGCGCGATGAACAGCGCGATGGGCCAGGTAGCATCCACGCGCTCGAAGTCTCTCCGCCAGATCCATGCGAGCACCCCGACCGCCGCCAGTTTCAACCCGAGCCAGGCCAGTTTCGCCGACTCAAGCGAAAGCAGATTGGTCCAGTAAAACAGGTACGTCGTCAACGGCGGGTACTGAAAGATCAGATCGCCCGCCAACCCGGGATGGGGATGAATCGGCCGGTATGGCGTCTCGCCCACCGCCAGCGCGTGGGCCGCAGAGTAGTAAACGTTGAAATCCCACTGCGCCAGGTTGTCGGCGGCGATCGAATAGACGCAGGCAGCCAGGCCGAGCCAGACCGCGATCGTCAGCGCCAGCCGTATACGAGAATCTGTCGGCTCACCGGACACTTGAGGGACCCCACTGAGAATCGCTGCACTCCTTTCACCCGACTCCTGGATTTCAGCCCGATACGAGTGCTCGAGAGCTCTTGCGCGGGAGTGTGACAAAGACGTGACGCAGGTAGAAGAGTTGAGTCGCCGCAGCGTGACGGGCAACTCAGTCGAAGGCGATCCGGGACCGCCGGGCCGGTGCATCCAGACCACGCACGTGCGACACAGACCAAGCTCAACGTCGCGAACGCAACCATCTACCGGAACCCCGTCTGGTCTCCCGCGTTGAAGCAGCGCCTGCTGTCGATGCTCGCAAGCTGTTGCATATCGACCTCCGCGGTGCGCTGTCCGAGGGTCTCACAGGGTCGGCATGTCGCTGGAGTACAAGGGATTGCGGCGATTCAGCGTTTCCACGCTGCGCTGCATCCCAGGGGAGCTGTGTTGCAGAGGTACATCGCCAAATTTAAAGTCTCGCGCCTGAGAACGCTGCCGCGCCCGAAATACGCGCGGTCAAGCTTTCGTTAGCCTTTACTCAACATGCCGATGGGGAGGGGGACCCTCATGAGAGTTAAAAGCAACAAGGCACTCCGCCGTGGAGTGCAGGTCGCATTATCCGAAGCAGCTCGCCGAGGGCGGCCAAGCCTGCGTCCCAGCGTAAGCACCAACTATGTGGCGGCGGCAGTAGCAGGCATCCTGTACAGCGCCAGTGCAACAGTCCACGCCCAACAGGCACCGCAGCAGGTGGCGGACGCGACTCCGGCAGGCGGTGAGTCATTGCAGGAGGTCGTCGTCACCGCCAACGCGGCCAACGGTGTCAGAAAGCTGGATGCAAGCTACAACATCGTTTCGGTGGACGCCGAGCAGATCAGGCAAGCCAATCCGAAGAGCACCGCCGACATTCTCAAGGTCTCGCCCGGCATCTGGCCGGAATCATCGGGTGGCCAGACCGGCGCCAACATCGAGGTAGCGGGCTTCCCGAGCGGCGGCGACGCACCGTTCTTCACCAACATGATCGAGGGCCTGCCGCTGTATGGCATGCCGAACCTCTCGTTCATGGACTCCAGCTCCCTGTTTCGCCTCGATGACACGACCGAGCGCGTCGAAGTCGTGCAGGGTGGGCCGGCCGCGGTGTTCGGCCCCGGGCAGATGGGCGCGACGGCCAACTTCATCCTGCGCCAGGGCACCGCCGAGCCACACGGTTCCATCGGTATCACGTATGGCGACGAGGGGCTCGTGCGCGTCGATGGCTTCTATGGGTTCAAGATCGTCGATGGCTGGTATGCGAGCGCCGGCGGTTTCTATCGCACTTCCAGCGGTGTTCGCGACCCACAGTTCAAGGCTGACGACGGGGGCCAGTTCACCCTGACGCTGTCACATGACCTGGACGATGGGTCGCTCATGTTCTGGGCGCGCGGCCTCGATGACAGGAACCAGTTCATCGTGCCCGTTCCAGTGATCCAGAACGCGAACGGCTCCTACTCCAGCTACCCGGGTTTCGATGCGCTGACCGGTACGTTCGGCAGCAAAAACATCCAGAACGTCAGCCTGCCCAACCCGCAGGGCGGTTTCGAGGCCGCCGACCTGGCCAACGGCCGCGGCGGCCAGCTCTACTACCTGGGCAGCAAGTGGGAGCAGAAGTTCGGCGAGATCACACTGCTCAACAACTTCCTGTTCGACGGCGGCAAGCTCAATACCAACGCGCTGTTCTCGGGGCCGAACCCGCGGCCGTTGAGCTACTTCCTGTACGGTTGCCAGGTCCCGCAGCCGGCTGGTTACTGCAACGGTGCGACCGCCGTCGATACCAACAACCTGGGCGGCGGCCAGGGCCTCTCGCCAGCCCTGAACATCAACGCGACCTATGCGGGCACCGGCCAGCCGGTCGACCCGAACCAGGACGTGATTCGCCAGGGCTGGTGGTACATCCAGAAGACGCTGCAGCAGTTCGCGGATGAATTCCGCGTGAGCGTGAATCTCTTCCAGGGTAATACGTTGACGGCGGGCCTCTATCTGAATCGCTACAGTGATGATGACAATTGGTCGCTCGGCAACCAGATGCTGATGGCCACCGTGCCGAACACCACGGCCGTCGTGCTGAACTACGTCCAGAGCGGCCACACCTACAACCTGACCAGCCCGCAGGGCTTCGTGGATATGAACAGCAACTTCAATATCCTCGAGCACGGCAACGCCACGAACACGGCGGGTTATTTGTCCGATTCCTGGAAGATCGATCGATTGCTGGTCGACGTTGGGGTACGCATCGAGAACATCAACGCCCACCAGCGCACCTGCAATACCACGAAGCAGCAACTGGGTAGCATTTATGACTTGTGGGATAACGCGGTGCCGGTCTGCAACGGGACCTGGGACTACGAGCACTATGACAAGACGCGGCCCGTGTGGACCGTTGGCGGGAATTACGAAATCCTGGACAACATGAGCGCCTACGTTCGGATCAACAACGGCGTGCATTTCAACGATTTCGACAACGGCATCCGCGGCGCCATGGGCAAGTTCGCACCGCTGCAGACCGTGAAGAACTACGAGGTCGGCTTCAAATACCAGGACAAATACGCCTATATCGACGTGAACGCCTATCACAGGCAGTTCCTGGGATTGCAGTACCAGGAGACCAACGCGATTGGTGTTGCAACCGGTGCGATATCCACGTATGGCGCGGACACCCATGGCATCAATTTCACCGCCGTCGTAACTCCGATCGAGCGTTTCAACATCCGGCTCGTCGGCGATTACATGAACGGCCACTACACCCACTTCAATGGCTGCGCGCCGTACATCGACATCTTCGGCAACAGCCAGTGTATCGGCCTGGACGGCAAACCCCTGCAACGGCAGCCGAAGTTCCAGATCCGGGTAACCCCTACCTACACCCTGGTGCCGGGCGATTGGGGAGATGTGACCGCGTGGCTCACCTACGAGCACGTCGGTCAGCGGTACGAAGACCAGTCGGGCCTGCAGCCGCTGGGCGCGTACTACATGCTGAGCGCTGGAATCGTCGCCAACGTGTCCGAACACTACGAGTTCCGCATTCAGGGAACGAACCTGACGAACCAGATCGCCCTCACGGAAGGCAATGCCCGCAAGTTCGGTGTCCAGACCGGCATCGGCAACGTCATCCTGGGGCGTCCCATCGAAGGTCGCGAAATCAACCTCACGGCCAGGTACAAGTTCTGAAGAAGCCTCAATCCCTCTCGCGTCGCTTGACGCGAGGGGGGCTTGATCGGACGATCCCAAGCGATGACAGCCACGCTCATCGAAGCCATGCGGAGGATCGATGGGCTGTTACGGGCCGGCCGTTTTCGGGCCGCCCATGATCAGCTCGAAACGCTCGTCGCAGCCAATCCTGGATTTGTGGAGGGCCTGCGGCTGCTGGCCGGCACCAGGCAGCTCCTGGGTGACCCGGGCGCGGCCGAGGAGATCCTGCGGCGTGCTCTCAGCCTCGATCCCAACTGGACGCCAACCCTGGCGACCCTGGGTGAGCTACTGCTCGGCAGCGGTCGTGGCAGCGAGGCAGTGCCGCTGCTGCAGCGTGCGGCCAGCGGCTCGCCGCCATACCCCCGTGCAGCGTTGCTTCTCGCACGGTACTACAACGAAACGGGCAGCCCCGATCGTGCGTTGGAAGTAGCAGCACCCCTGTGCCAGGGCGGGAAGGCCGACGCAGAGCTCGCCGCGCAGCACATCACAGCTCTGAGCGCTTTGGGTCGTCAGGCAGAAGCTGTGACGACATACCGCAATCTCGTGGCCGCAGCTCCCAACAACCTCCCGGCACTCCATGCGCTCGCAATCTCCCTGAATGCCACAGGACAGTTCTCTGAAGCCGAGCACGTCGCACGACTTGCGCTCACACGAGGATACGAGACCGCGGCTCTGTACAACACCTATGCCCGAAGTCTGACCAGCCTGGGCGCTCATGAGAAAGCCGAAGCTGCCCTGCGGAAGTGTATCGAGCGGGACCCGCACTTGCTCGAGGCACACAACAGCCTCTCACAATTGGTGTGGGTGCGGACCGGGGACCTGAAGCAGGCTACAGCCTCGTTGGACGCGGCGCTGCAAACGTTTGGCAATGACGACGCGCTCTGGGCGACCAAAGCAGCGATATTGCAGGGTGCGGGCGATGCGCGCGCAGCCTATGCGTGCCTTGCCGGCCGCGTAGCCCGTCCTCATACATCCCCGACGCTACTGGTGCGTGCAGGATTGGCGGCGCTGGAGTTTGATCCGGCCACAGCCCAACATGTGGCCGAGCGCGCCTTGCGGGCGCAGCCGGCCAACACGCCGGCGCGTACCCTGCTCGCGGCGGCAAAGCTGGGCACAGGCGACGCCAAAGGCGCTCTGGGCGACTGCGATCTGCTGCTGGCGTCCGCTCCGGATAACCAGTATCTGATTGCATTACAGACAACGGCCTGGCGGCTCTTGAATGATGAGCGCTACGCGCAGCTCTGTGACTACAACAACCTGGTAATGCCGATGCAGCTCGAAGCGCCGCCGCCGTGGCCCGACATGGCAAGCTTCCTTGCCGAGTTGAGAGTCAGCCTCAACCGGCTGCACGACCCCCGGGGCCATGCGCTGCTGTTCCAGTCTTTGCGCCACGGCACCGAGACCACTCAGGATCTTGCACGCAGTAGCGATCCAGTCATCCGCGCCCTGTTCACTGCCTTCGCGGCTCCCATCGATCGTTACCTCGAGCACATAGGCCACGGCCCGGATCCTTTGCGTCGCCGGAACCAGGGACGATGGCGTTTCAACGGGAGTTGGTCGGTGCGACTGCACACCTGCGGATATCATACCAACCATGTGCATCCACGCGGCTGGATTTCCTCGGCCTGCTATATCGAGCTTCCCGACAACATGAGCGCAGCCGGCAGCCCGGAAGGTGTTCTGACGTTCGGCGCGCCCGGGATCGTGACGAGTCCAACACTGACTGCGGAGCACTCCATCCGGCCGGGCGCCGGAATGCTCGTGCTCTTTCCATCGTATCTCTGGCACGGAACCGTACCATTCAGCAGCGACCAGGCCCGCCTGACCGTCGCGTTCGATGCGGTGCCGGAGCAATAGCGATCAGGCTCGCTCGTTCGCGTTGAAAGCCAGGGTGATGCGCGGCTCGTCGCTATCGTGCGGCTCGACGTAGTGCTCCATCCAACAAGGAAACAATACGAGCAGGCCCGCACCGGGGGTGAGGTGCACATCGCTGTGGCCGTTAGGCACAGCGCCCTTCACTGAGCCATGGATCACTCCGGGACGCGGATCGCGAAACACGAACTCGCCCGAGCCGGGCGGGACCTGCAGGTAGAAGCTGCCCGAGAGCAGCGAGCCCTCGTGCAGATGCAGAAAGTTGAATCCACCGCGGTCGTGCAGATTGATCCAGGACTGCAGCTCGAAGGAACGGCTCCCCAGCCCCATCTCATTCAGCGCCATGCAGCAGGCCGCCCGGATGGCGTCCCGGAGGGCCGCGAGCTCGGGTTTCTCGAGCACAGTCATGCTTTCACTGTTCCAACCGTGGCGGACGGTGCGGCCCGCAGGCTTCGGGCTGGCCGCACGCATCGCGAGCACTTCCTTCACCCATGCGGGAAGGTGCGGAATCAGGGGATCGAGGCGCGCCTGCCAGATGCGCGTGGGGAACAGATCCACCGAGCGCAGCGCGGGTACTACGGCAGGCGGTTCCGGTCGCGTGCTGCTGCCGCCCATCGTAAACGTGAGATTGAAGGTTCCGGCCATTTCAGCTCTTGATGCGTAGCGCCTTGCCCTCGAATGCCTTCAAGTGCAGGCGCAGGGCACCGTCTGTGCCGAGCTCGGCCGGCGGCGCCCCGGGGTTGAAGGCATCAATCGCCTTCAGCCCGGCAGCGGCGCCCTGAATCCGCACCGTTTCGTCCACCGCCTCCCCGCCAAAGTTGATTGCAGTAACCTCGAGTCCCGCGCCTTCGGGCAGCGCGTTCACGATTACAAACAATCCTTTCGCTTGCACATCCGGCACGTCCGTGAGCTCTGCCGCGTAGAGATGCATGTCCGCACGCACCTTGAGCATCCGGGTCAATTGTGAGGCGAACGAGTCGGGTTTGCGAAGCTGCTGTGGCAGTGAGCCGTACAGCGCAGTGGCGCGAGGCAGACCCGCAGACGAGCGCGCCGCTTCTGGATTCGAGCCCAGGAGATCATAGGCGCCTCGATTGATCCAACGCGTGTCTCCATCCGCGAGCCGCTCACGCACCGAGTCGGCCGGCAAGGTGAGCGCCCCAACCAGGTCCCATCCCGATAGGGCAAACACACCCGGCTGCATGGCGTTATAAAAGGCGAGTAGCAAATGCAAGCGCTTGATCTTCTCGATGTCCGCGGCCTTGAGCCTCGAGAGATCGTGGATGCCGAGAGCGGCGGCTATGAAGGAAGCCGTCGTGCAGGCTACACCGCCGCCGAATTTGAGATTATACGGGGCATTCGGGCCCATCAGCCTTTCATACATCTCCCGGTGCACGATCTCGCGTAGCTCATGTCCCCGAACCTGTTGGCCACGGAATGGAAACAGCTCATCCGCGTGCGCCCCGGTGAAATGCGCCATGCCGCCGGTCAGCTCGTCATGATTCTGCAGAGCGTGGATCAACATGCCCGGATCGATACTGTACTTGCGCATGAGCGCGAACATCAGGCGCAGAACCTGCGCATCTCCCGTCAGCAGCGCATGGTCGTAGATCGGCCGTGTCACGAAATCGTAGGACAGATCCGGACCTCCGCGGGACATGTCGCGCATACTGTCCAGTGGGGAGTCGAGCTCCTCGAACGTGAATCCACCCAGTTTGCGCACCATGTCGGCAATGAGCTGATTGGCCGTGATCGACAGAGGATGGTTTGCCCACCACACACGGCCGTCAGGGTCGCGTTCGATGCCCAGCAAAGCATTGGCGTCGAGGCGCAACATCCCATCACCGAGCACGCCGAGCTGGTGCACCGCATCGCCGATCACCAGGCGCTCAGCCGCGAAGGTCGGATCGAGCCAGTTGAGGGTGGGCTGTCCCTGTTTGAAATAATGCAGGTAGACCCAGCGGCGCTGTACGCCATCAGCGCCCCGGACGACATCGGTGGCGCTCCAGTCCGACTCCTTCACCCCGGGCTCATAAAAGATGCCGGACGCGAGGTGCCCGACGATGTAACCCTTTGCCCGCAGCGCAATCACCGTAGTCGGACTGAGATTGACGGCGTCGTGTCCCGGAGGAACCGGGGGTAGCATTCCCCAGTCGGCCGGCTCGATCCGCACCATGTGATAGAGCCCGGGATAGTCGCCATACGCCCGCTCCGCAAGGCGGAAGTCAGGTCCCTTCCCGGTATGGCCGGGGATGACGTCACCTATCACGATGGCGCCATGTTGGTGAGCGCTGGCCACCAGGTTCTTATACTGTGCCTCCGTGCCGAAATCCGGATCGATCTCGAAGCTGATCCGGTCGAAGTTGCCGTCGATGGAGGGGGTGTAGGAGAGGTCGTGGATGCCCCCCGAGCGCTTCATCGGACCTGTGTGTATTCCCTGGATGCCTATGGCCTGGAACGCGCTCCAGAGGCGCTCATCCGCAAGCGTAGTCAGGACCGAAGCACCCGGAGACGCGGCGATCGTCGAGGCAGGATAGGCAGTGAACCAGACGGAGGCGCGCGATACAGCCGCACGCGGCTGCGGATTGCCGTAAGGA
>Ga0070680_100003159_pt1 | contig 12242 bp, 11 predicted proteins | sample KBSC73BmetaG_FD_64672 | JGI IMG/M metagenome (GOLD analysis project Ga0070680, IMG submission 64672) | Corn rhizosphere microbial communities from Kellogg Biological Station, Michigan, USA - KBS C7-3B metaG | ecosystem: Host-associated > Plants > Roots > Rhizosphere | place: USA: Michigan...
CGATCGGGGGCCAGGCGCTGTGGGTCGACTACAGCCGGCCCTCCCTGCGCGGCCGCCAGATCTTCGGGGTGCTCGAGCCGTGGGGCAAAGTCTGGCGCACCGGCGCCAATGCGGCGACGCAGTTCAACACGCCGGTCGATCTCGTGGTCGGCGGCGCGACGGTCCCCGCCGGCACGTACACCCTGTGGACGCTGCCGTCGCCGACCGGCTGGAAGCTCATCATCAACAAGCAGATCGGTCAGTGGGGCACCGCGTACGATTCCACACGGGACCTGGTGCGCGTGGACGCCAAAGTCGAGCAGCTCACGACGCCGGTCGAGCAGTTCGGGATCGCCTTCGAGCCGGTGACCGACCCCGCGGCACTCACGTTCACCTGGGACCGCACGAAGTACTCCGTGCCCGTCGCGAAGAAGTAGTGCATCTCGACTTCGCGGTCGTCGCCGACTACGCGCTGGTCGATCAGTCCGGGAAGATGTCCGTGATGGGCATCTTCCAGCACATCTGGGTGCCGCAGTTTCCGGTGATGCATCCACGCATGCATCTCGTGCTTCGTTTGAAAGGCCGGCGCACCGAGGTGGGCGAGCATCAGGTGCAGATCAAATTGCTGGATGAAGAGGAGACCGAGCTGCTGGGAGGATCGGGGACGGTGAATTTTGCCGAGCCGCCCGCCGGCGTCACCGAGATCGAAGCGGCAGCGGTATTGGTGTTCGACGTGCCGTTTCCGCACGCGGGGCAGTACCGCTTCGAGATCAACGTCGACGGCGATCGCAAAGCCACGGTGCCGATCACGGTCTCGCAGATGCCGACGGCCCCCGTGCAGCCGCCCCCCTCAGCCCCTCAGGCCCCCGGTTCCTAACACCACACCGCTGCCGCTCGGCGCGTACCTGCGGTGGCCGGTGCTGCTGCTCGCGGCAGTGCTGGCGCTGGGATTCGATTTGGGCGGCTACGCGCTGCTCGATCCCGACGAGGGGCGCAACGCAGAAGTCGCGCGCGAGATGGCGCAGACCAACGACTACATCCTGCCCCATCTCGATGGGCTCCCCTACCTCGATAAGCCCGTGGTCTACTTCGCGGCCGCCGCCCTGATGATGGAAGTGCTCGGGCCCAGCGAGACCGCGGCGCGGCTGCCCGCGTACCTGTTTACCCTCGCGACGCTGGGCGTCATGATTTGGATCGTCGGGCGCCGTTGGGGTCGCGATGCGGCCTGGCTTTCAGCCATCGCGCTCGCGACGATGCCGATGGTGCTCGCGTACGCGCGCACGACGATTTTCGACAGCACGCTCGCGTTCTGTACCACGCTCGCGATTCTCGCCTTCTGGGATGAGCGCCCGGTCCTCGCGTGGGCGGCGATCGGATTGGGCGCGATCACCAAAGGACCCGTGGCCATTCTGATTCCGCTGGCCGCGATCGTTCCCTATGCGCTCTGCACCGGCCTGGGATTGCGGCGGTTTTTTCCGCTCGCCGGCCTCGGCGCCTTCGCGCTCGTGGCGCTGCCCTGGTTCATCGCGGTCTCCCTGCGCGTTCCCGAGTTCCCGCACTACGTCTTTGTGCGCGAGACGTTCGAGCGGGTCACGACCACGCGCTTCCATCGCACCGCGCCGTTCTGGTATTACCTCCCGATTGTCCCGGTCGCGGCATTTCCCTGGATTGTCCCGGCGCTCGCGCGCTGGAGAACGTGGCGCTGGGCGTGGCTCGGCCGCCGCGTGAATGCCGAGGCGCAGGATGCGATTCTGCTGGCGTGTTGGGTCCTGGGCCCGCTGCTGTTCTTCTCGCTGAACCAGTCCAAGCTGCCGCAGTATGTGTTGCCGCTGATGCCACCCTTTGCGCTGGCGGCCGCGCGCGTCCTGACACGCGATCCGGGGCACGAGCTGGGCGGCGGCGCCGCGGTTGGACGGCACGCGTACGTCGCGATCGCGGCGTTGGCCGGCATCGCGCTCGTCTCGCTCACACGGTGGCTCCCGGCGCCCATCACCCTGACGCCCGCCGAGCGAGCCGCGATTCCGCCGACAGCGCTCGCGCTGGGCGTCGCGCTGCTGGTGTCGGCGTTCATGGTTTGGTCGCGGCGTCCCGCGCTCGCCGTGTTGGGCTACGCGCTGCCGATCGTGATCGTCCCAATCGTGTCGGGCCGGCTGCTGGACGCCGTCGGCGATGATCGTTCCGCGCGCACGCTGGCGAGTGTGATCCACAACGCCGGCCCCGCGGACGTCATCGGTGTTGCGGCGTTCCCGCCGTCGCTCCCTTTCTATCTGCGCACGACGATCCCGGTCGCCACGCCCGCCGGTCGTGAATTGACGAGCAACTTCATCGCCGATCATCAGCAGCAGCTGCGCGAATTCCCGGGCTCGCCGCTGAAACCGCCGGACTATTGGCGCGCGCCCGTCACGGATTGCCCCACCCCGGTGATCCTCGTGACGCGCGCGGGCGACCAGCCGCTGCGGGCCGCGCTCGATTCCCTGCTCCCCCTCCTCGCCGTCGAAGGACGCTACGCAGCCTACGGACCATGTGCGGCATCTTCGGCGCGATAGCGCGCCGGCAGGCGCCGCTGCGTCATCCCGACGTGCTGCCGCGGATGGCGGCGGCGCTGCGGCATCGCGGGCCTGACGGCGAGCGCATCGTCGGTCACGAGCGGGCGCGCATCGGCGCCCGGCGTCTCGCGATCATGGATCTCACGACCGGCGACCAGCCGTTCCAAAGTCCCGACGGCACGATCTGGATGGTGTGCAACGGCGAGATCTACAACGCGCCCGAGCTGCGGCGGCAGGCGTCCACCCCCGACTGGCGCTATCCGTTCCGCTCACGCGGTGACATCGAGAACATCGTGCCGTTCTACGAGCGCTTCGGAGCCGACGCGGTCTCGCGACTCGAGGGCATGTTCGGTCTCGCGATCTGGGACGATGCGCGCCGGCGCCTGGTGCTCGCGCGTGATCGCGCGGGCGAGAAGCCGCTGTTCTGGACGGAGATCGACGGCGAGCTACGCTTTGCCTCCGAAATCCAGGCGCTGCTGGAATTCCCCGACCAGCCGCGCCGCCTCCATCGCAAGGCCCTGTCGCTGTACCGGGCGTTGGGGTACGTGCCGGCGCCTTACACCATGTTCGACGGAATTCACAAGCTGCCGCCCGCCTCGGTGCTCGTCGCGGAGAACGAGAGCATCACGATTCGACAGTACTGGAGTCCGGCGGCCGCTGCATCAGCGCCTTCATTACTACCAGCGGACCGGGGGGAGCGGCTGCGCGAGACGCTGCTGCGCGCGGTGCGTCGCGAGCTGATGTCGGACGTGCCGCTCGGCGTATTCACGAGCGGCGGGCTCGATTCATCGCTCCTGGTTGCGGCCACCGCGCGCCGGATCCCCGGCGAGCGCATTCACACCTATGCCGTGCGTTTCACCGAGCCGGGCTATGACGAGTCCGCGTATGCCGAGGCCGTCACGCACGATATCGCGACGGTGCACCACGTCGTCACGGCCGATGACGAATCGCTCGGTCGCGCCCTCGAGGTGGTATCGAGCACGCTCGCGGAGCCGCTCGGAGATCCGGCCGTCTTGCCCACGTGGCTGCTCGCCGACGCCGCCCGCGAACACGTGAAAGTGATTTTGTCGGGTGAGGGAGCCGATGAGCTGTTCGGCGGGTATCCCACCTACCTCGGGCACAAATACGCGAACCGCTGGCAGCGTGTGCCGCGGCCATTCCGCTCGCTCGTGGGATGGGCGGCCGATCGCTGGCCGTCCTCGACCGGCAAAATGACGCTCGAGTACATGCTCAAACAGTTTTTGGCCGCGAGCGAGCGCCCCGGGACCGAGCGCCACCTCACCTGGCTGGGCGCGTTGACGATCGAGGACGGTGTGATTGCGGAGCTGGAATCCAAGCTGGACGGCTTTCCCGAGGGTGACCCGCTGAACCGGATGCTGTGGCTGGACTTTCTCACGTATCTGCCGGACGATCTGCTGGTCAAAGTCGACCGCGCGACGATGCTCGCCTCGGTCGAAGCGCGCGCGCCGTTTCTCGATCGCGAGGTGATGGAGCTGGTGCTGCCCGTGCCTTCGCGACTCAAGGTGCGGGGCGTTACCACCAAAGCGATATTAAAGGAAGCCGCGCGCGGACTGGTCCCGGATCGCGTCATCGATCGCCGCAAGCGCGGGCTCTCGGTTCCCGTCGCGCGCTGGCTCAACACCGGCCTCGCGGCGCTGGCCGATCGCGTGCTCGACACGCCGCTGCTCGCCGAGCATCGCGCCGGCCGGCGCAATCACGCGCGCCGGCTCTGGCCGCAGCTGATGCTGGCCCTCTGGTCCGAACGCTGGGGTGTGGAGATCCCATGAAGCGCGACGAAGCTTTGGCGCTGATGCAGGAGCACACGCACTCGCCCTCGCTCCGCCAGCATATGCTCGCGGTGGAAGCGGCGATGCGCGCGTACGCCGCCAAGTTCGGCGAAGATCCGGAGCCGTGGGGCCTCGTCGGCCTGCTGCACGATTTCGATTACGAAAAGTTTCCCAATCAGGAGCATTCGCCGACCGACGGCCATCCCGCCTGGGGCGTCAACCTCCTCCGGTCCAAAGGGGTCGCCGAGCCGCTGTTGCGCGCGGTGCTCGGCCATGCGAACTACTCGGGCGTGCCGCGCGATACGCAGATGGCCAAAGTGCTGTTCGCGGTCGACGAGCTGTGCGGGTTTCTCGTCGCTTGCGCGCTGGTGCGCCCCTCCAAGAGCTTCGCCGATCTCGAGGTCTCGTCGGTGAAGAAGAAGCTCAAGGACAAAGCGTTCGCGCGCGGCGTCAATCGCGAGGATGTGCGTCAGGGCGCCGAGGAGCTGGGCGTGCCGCTCGAGGAGCACATCCAGTTTTGCATCGAGGCGCTCCGTCCCGTGGAGGCGTCGCTGGGCCTCGGCGCGTGACCCTTTCCCCCACGGCTCCCGCCCGTCATCCCTTCTCGCGGGCCCTCGATCGCGCGACGGGCGCGCGGCCGATTCCCGGCAACATCGTGCGGCACATCGCGGATTCGAGCGAAGCGCTGAAAACGATGCTCGAGATGATTGCCGGCGCGCAGCGCACGATTCATTTCGAGAACTACATCATCCACGACGATTCCATCGGCTCCCGCTTCGCCACCGCGTGGGCGGAGCGGGCGCGCGCGGGCGTGCGCGTGCGCGTGCTGTACGATGCCTTTGGCTGCCGCAGCACGAGCAGCGGCTACTGGCGCGAGCTGAAAAGCTACGGCGTGGATGTGCGTCCCTTCCGGCCGATCTGGACCAGTGGCCCGATCGAGGCGTTTATCCGCGACCACCGCAAGCTGCTCGTCGTCGATGGCGAAAAAGCCATGACGGGTGGGCTCTGCATCGGCGACGAGTGGGCGGGCAACCCGGCCGAGAGCAAGGAGTGCTGGCGCGACACGATGGTCGTGGTGTGCGGACCGGCAATCGCGGCGCTCGACGGAGCGTTCAGCCGGATGTGGGCGCGTGCCGGCTCGCCACTGCCTGAGGACGAAACCAGCCCGCCGCCCGAGGAGTGCGGGCCATCCGCCGTCCGGGTCGTGGAAGGACTTCCGGGGCAATCACGTATCTATCGCGCGATGCAACTGCTCACGGCGGCGGTCACCGAGCGGCTCTGGATCACCGACGCGTACTTGGTTGCGCCGCCCCCGCTGTACGCGAGCCTCGTGGACGCGGCCCGCGGCGGCGTAGACGTACGACTGTTGTTGCCGGGCACTTCCGACGTTCCGTTCATCCGCGTGTTCACGCGCGGCGGCTATCGCGAGCTGCTCCACGCCGGCGCGAGGATCTTCGAGTACCGCGGGCCGATGCTGCACGCCAAGACGTTCGTCGCCGACCACGAATGGGCCCGCGTGGGATCGAGCAACCTCAATGTCTCGAGCCTGCTCGGTAATTACGAGCTCGATCTCGTCACCGAGCAGGACGGCCTGACCGCGACACTGGCGACACAATTCATGCACGACATGACGCAAAGCAGCGAGATCGTGCTCATGGCGCACCGCCGGCTGCCGCTGCCACCGCGGCTCGTGGATGCCGCCGTGGTGAATCCCTCGCTCGCGCCGGTCCCGTCGCCGGCCAGCGCGCAGCCGCACAAACGGTCGCTCCGCGAACGCCAGGCGGCAGCCGCGGTCGCGCTGATGCAGGCCGCCGGCGGAGCACGGCGGATGGTGGCGGGAGCAGCGGCGGTGGTGTTCTTCGTCCTGGGCGTGCTGCTCATCCTCTTTCCGCTTGTCACCAGCGCCGTTCTGGCGGTCGGGGCGCTTGCGACGGCGCTCGGGCTCGCCGGCTACGCCGACGCGCGGCGGCGCCGCCGCCGTGAGACCGATGTCCGCTGAGGCCCCCCCCGCACGGCCCTCCCAACCTCCAGGGGACGCTGCGCGTATGGGGGGTGGAGGGGGAGGCGGAGCAGAGGGAGGTGACCAAGCTCTGGTCGCACAGACACTTGCGGGCGACCGAGCGGCGTTTGGCACTCTCATCGAGCGATACGCGGGACAAGCGCGCCGCGTAGCTCGCGCGGTCCTGGGCGATCCCGATGACGCGGACGACGCGGCGCAGGACGGTTTCCTCTCGGCACTGGTCAAGCTCGGTCAATACGATGGGCGGCGGCCATTCGGGCCCTGGTTGATGCGGATCGTCGCCAACGCGGCCACCGACCGCCGGCGCCGGCGCAACGTGAGAAGGGCCGAGCCGCTCGATACTGCGCTGGTCGGCGGCGGGCCGCGGCCCGACGCCATGGCCGTCCGCAGTGAGTTGAACGGCCGGTTGCGCGCGGCACTCGCGGAGCTGCCGGAGCGCCGTCGCAAAGCAGTGGTGTTGTTCGATGTCGAAGGATATTCGCACGCCGAGATCGCGGGCATACTGGGAATTCCCGAGGGCACCGTGCGATCCGAAGTGTTCCACGCGCGGCGCCGTCTCCGCACGTTGCTGGCTGATTTCAAGGAGCCGATGAGATGAACGAATCGCCGTCATTCGATCACCGTCCCGATCCCGAGCTGGGCGCTGCGTTGCGCGCCGCGCTCGAGCCGAGGGACGATTCTGCGGCCTTTGCCGCTCGCGTCATGGCGCAGTACGACGCCGCGCTCGAGCGCTCATCGGTCGCGATGTTCGACGTGCTGGCGTCGTGGTTCAGGCCCGGCATGGTCGCCGCCGCCGCGGCGCTGGTTCTGGGTTTCCTGTTCGGTCGCACGGTCCTGGGCAACAGGGCCGAATCGATCGATGCCGCGCTGGCCCCGCTCGAGGGCCCGGGACTCGCGGCCCTGGTGACGGCGCAAGACCCGCCGGATCCCAGCGTCGTGTTCACGTCACTGGTCGAGCCACAATAGGGAGATGGAGAAGACATGCTGAATAGATCGAAGCTCGCGGCCGTCACACTGTTGGCCGCGGTATTTCTGGCGGGTGGACTGGCCGGTTGGGGTGGACACGAGGCGGCCGAGCGCGATGAAGGGCGCGGGTTCCGCCGGCGGGGGCCGGACGCGATGGTCGAATACCTCCGGCGCGAGCTGAAGCTCAACGACGCCCAGCGCGATTCGGTGCGCGCGATCTTCGCGCGCCACCGGCCGGAAACCGACTCGTTGTGGGCGCGGGTGCGGCCCCAGTTCGATTCCATCAAGACGCGGATGCGCGCCGAGATCGATGCGCAGCTGACTCCCGAGCAGCGCACACTCCATCAGCAACTGATCGAGCGGGCTGAGCATCACAGCAGTGGGGAACGCGCCAACCGGGGGGAGCGTCACTAATGCGGCTGGTCTGGGCAGGTATTCTCGCACTCGCGTTCGCCGGCTCGGCCTGGGCGCAGCAGCCCACCGCGGCAGTGCCGCAGGCGCAGCTCGAGGTGACGCTCACCGAGGCGATCCAGCGGTCGTTGAGTGTTCAGCCCGCCATGGTGGCGGCGCGCGGCGACCAGCGCACCGCCGGCGCATCCAAGCTGAGATCCTACGGCGCCTTTATCCCGTCTGTCACACCGAGTATCTCCGCGTCACGCGGCAATGCCGCTCGCGTCGATCAGCAGGGAAATCCATTGCCGGGCGGCAATGTCTACACGTATACGGGCAACCTCAGCCTCCAGCTCGACCTGTTCGACGGGTTCAAGCGATTTGCAGATTTGAAGGCGAGCTCGGCCATCGACGCGGCGGCCGACGCCGGCATGGTGAACCAGCGCTTCCAAACGACGCTGCAAACCAAGCAGGCGTTCTACAATGCGCTCGCCAATGAGGCGCTCGTCCGGGTCGCCGACGCGCAGGTGTCTCGCGCACAGCAACAGCTCCAGATCTCAGTCGAAAAACTTCACGCCGGCTCGGCGACACGGTCCGACTCGCTCCGTTCAACAGTCGAGTTCGGGAACGCGCGAATCGCGTTGCTCCAGGCACGAGCCAACCTGGCCACGGCTCAGGCGCAACTCGGTCGACAGATCGGCGTCGACGGCCTCGTGCGGGCAATTACGGACTCGATTCTGCCCGGTATGCCTGATACAGCGGCGCTGCGCGGCTTCGCAGTCGAGGACTTTCCCGCTGTCGAACAGGCGGACGAGCAGGCACGGGCTGCGCGCGCGAGCGTGTGGAGCGCTCGGTCGCAATACTGGCCTACGATCAACGTCAGCTACAACAACAGCCGTTCTGGCACCGAGGAGCCCGTCTTGCCCTTCTTCGACAATTACAAGGAATCGTTTTCCTGGCGATTTGGACTGTCCTGGCCCCTGTTCAATGGTTTCCAGCGTGAGCAGAACCAGGTGACGGCCTCGGTCAATCGCGATAACGCAGTGGCCCGCGCGAACGACGCGCGGCGCCAGGCGAATGCGCAGCTCACGCAGCAGATGGCCGTTCTGGCGACCGCATACGAGCAGATCGCCATCGCGGACGAGAACATCTCCGCGGCGCGTGAGGATCTGCGCGTACAGAACGAGCGGTACCGCGTTGGCGCCGCGACGATCCTCGATCTGTTGACCTCTCAGGCCGCGTTGACCCAGGCCGAGGTGAATGGGATTCAGACGCGCTTCAATTACCTGATCGCCCGCGCCCAGCTCGAGGCGACGGTCGGACGGGCCCTGTGACCTCCGCCCAAGGGCTCATGTTCCGCACCGGCGACACACCGACACCCGATACCGTGATTCTCACGCACCATCTGGCGCGCGAGTACCACATGGGCGCGGAAGTCGTCCACGCGCTGCGCGGTGTCGACATCCAGATCAAGAAGAACGAGTTCGTCGCGATCATGGGACCGTCGGGATCGGGCAAGTCGACCCTGATGAATCTGATCGGCTGCCTCGACACGCCGACCGGCGGCGAGTACTGGCTCAACGGGCAGAAGGTCAGCGATCTGACTGACGACGAGCTGGCGCGGATTCGGAACAAAGAGATCGGATTCGTCTTTCAGACCTTCAACCTGCTGCCCCGCGCCGACGCGCTGCACAACGTGGAGCTGCCGCTGATCTACGCCGGCATGTCGGCCAAAGAGCGGCGCGAGCGCGCAGCGGGCTCGCTCACGCAGGTGGGGCTCGCCGACCGGATGGATCACCGTCCCAACGAGCTGTCGGGCGGCCAACGCCAGCGCGTCGCGATCGCGCGCGCGCTGGTGAACGCGCCCAGCATTCTGCTCGCCGACGAGCCCACGGGCAACCTCGACTCGGCCACCGGCGCCGAAATCATGCAGCTGTTTCACGACCTCCACGATACGGGACAAACCATCGTGCTAGTGACGCACGAACACGACATTGCGGCGCACGCGCGCCGCCAGATTCATCTGCTCGACGGGAAGATTGCGCGCGATGAGAGGATGGGAGGACAGTAACGTGAATACCACCAAGCGGGGAATCGTGCTGGCGGTCGCGGGGCTGGCGGCCTGCGGCAAGCCACCGGCGAACCCCATGTATGAAGCGGTCGCCGTTCAGCGGCGCACGCTCGTCGTGTCCGCGTCGGCCTCGGGCGCGATCGAGCCGGTGCTGACGCTCGACGTGAAGTCCAAGGCCTCGGGCGAGATCATCGGGATGAACGTGCAGACCGGCGACGACGTGAAGGCCGATCAGCTGCTCGCCTCGATCGACCCGCGCATTCCGCGCAACTCACTCGCGCAGGCGGACGCGAATCTCGAGGTCGCGCGGGCACAGCTCGCCAACGCCAACGCGCAGCTGGCGCGCTCGGACACGCTGCTCAGGGCGCAGGCGATCACGCAGACGGAGTACGACACCGCAAAGCTTGCATACGCCAACGCCAATGCGGCGGTGGTGCGGGCCCGGTCCGACCTCGAAAACGCGCGCGACCGCATGAGCGACACGCGGCTGCGCGCGCCGGTGGCCGGCACGATCATCGCCAAGAACGTCGAGCTCGGCACGGTGATTTCGTCGCCCACGACCGACGTCGGCGGCGGCACCGTCCTGTTCAAAATGGCGAACCTCGACACGGTCCAGATCCGCGCGCTCGTGGACGAGACCGACATCGGCAAGGTGCAGGCCGGCTTACAGACGACGATTACGGTCGACGCGTATCCCAATCGGCCGTTCGACGGCGTGGTGCTGAAGGTGGAGCCGCAGGCCACGGTCCAGCAGAACGTCACGATGTTCAACGTGCTGATCCGGATTCCCAATCCGAGTCATCTCTTGAAGCCGGGCATGAACACCGAGGTCGAGATTCATGTCGGCCGGCGCGAGAACACGCTCGCGATCCCGAATGCGGCGCTGCGCACGCAGCGAGACGTTGCATCGGCCGCACAAGTGCTCGGGCTCGATCCCAACACGGTGCAGCAGCAGCTCGCGGCCGCCAATCAACCCGCGCAGCCCACTCCCGCGAGTCGCGACAGCGCGTCGCTCGGCGGTGGTGGAACGGGAGCGCGCCGCGATTCAGCGGCTGCGCCGGCCGGCGGGGGGGGGAACACCATGACGATGCCGGACGGCCGCACGATCCAGCTGCCGCCGGGCGTGACCGAGCAGCAGGTGCGGTCTGCGTTCCAGAAGCGGATGTCGGGTCAGGAGCTCACGCCCGCCGAGCAGAGCGCGCTGGCGGCGATGCGCGCACAGTTCCAGCGCGCGGGCGGCGGCGGCGCTGGTGGCCCGGGGGGGATGCGCCGCAACGTCGACGTCTCGAACTACATCGTGTTCACGCTGAAGAACGGCAAGCCCACGCCGGTACAGATCCGCACGGGCCTCACCGATCTCGACTACATCGAGGTGCTGAGCGGGCTGAGCGAGCAGGACACCGTCCTGGTACTGCCGAGCGCGTCGCTGCTCAATTCGCAGCGCGACATGCAGCAGCGCATGCGCACCATCACGGGCGGCGGCGGCCTGCCGGGCCTGCAGCAGCAGCCGACCCAGCCGCCACGCACGCAGACGGCGCCGCCGCCTGCAGCCAGGCCGTAGCATGCTGTTCGGCGAGATCTTCCAGGTCGCGCTCCAGTCGATTCGCGCCAACAAGTTGCGCGCGTTCTTGACGATGCTGGGCATCATCATCGGCGTCGGCGCGGTGATCACGATGGTGGCGCTCGGCAGCGGCGCGCAGAAGTCGGTTCAGGCGCGGATTCAGGCGCTCGGGCCGACGCTGTTGTCCGTCTTTCCCGGCGCCTCGTTTCGGGGCGGCATCTTCATGGACATGCGCGTCTCGCTCACGCTGGACGACTATGAGGCACTGGCGCGTGACGCCCGCTATGTCAAAGGCGTAGTGCCGGAGCTGACGCGCAATCTCCAGATCAAGCGCGGCAATCTGAACCAAAACGTCAGCATCGTCGGCACGACGCCCAACTACACGGCTGTCAAGAATTACACCGTGGTGGCTGGGCGCATGTTCACTGCCGGAGAAGACGAGGGCCGGCGCCGCTACGCCGTGCTCGGCTCGGCGATTCCGGACATGCTCAACGCGAATCCGGCCGCGATGATCGGACAGGATATCCAGATTCGCGGGATTCCGTTCGAGATCATCGGCGTGCTGGGCCCCAAGGGTTCATCCGGGGGCTTCGGTAATCCCGACGAGCAGATCCTCATTCCGCTGCAGACCGCGCGCTACCGCATCATGGGCACCGACCGGTTGCGCTCCATCACGGTAGACGCCGCCAGCGTGCCGCAGATGACGCTGACGATGATCGAGATCGAGCGCGTATTGCGCCGCGAGCACAAGATCCGGCCCGGCGCCGAGAACGATTTCCAGATCCGGAACCAGTCGGACATTCTGGCCACGTTCCAGCAGACGACCGAGACGTTCACCTATCTGCTCGCTGGTATCGCTGCGGTGAGCCTGCTCGTGGGCGGCATCGGCATCATGAACATCATGCTCGTGTCCGTGACGGAG
>Ga0070680_100003164_pt1 | contig 12229 bp, 16 predicted proteins | sample KBSC73BmetaG_FD_64672 | JGI IMG/M metagenome (GOLD analysis project Ga0070680, IMG submission 64672) | Corn rhizosphere microbial communities from Kellogg Biological Station, Michigan, USA - KBS C7-3B metaG | ecosystem: Host-associated > Plants > Roots > Rhizosphere | place: USA: Michigan...
TAAGCCAAAGATGGTTGCCATGGTCGCCTGCATGCGCAAGCTCCTCACCATCCTCAACGCCATCGCCAGAGACGCAAAACCATGGCAACCCGCTTGACTCGCAACACAGTCGCTGAGCGCCGCGCAGCGGCAGTCGAGGGCCGCACGAAGAGAATGCAACAGCATCAGCCCATCACTTGACGATCTCGACCCGGTAGCTCTCGATCACGGTGTTGGCCAGGAGCTGCTTGCACATCGCCTCGACCGCTTCGCGGGCGCGTGCCGGATCGGTATCGGCCAATTCGAGATCGATCACTTTGCCTTGGCGCACCTCGCCGACATCCTTGAAGCCCAGGGTGCCGAGCGCGTGCGCGATCGCCTTGCCCTGGGGGTCGAGCACACCCTCCTTGGGCATGATGTAGACCCGCGCCTTCATTGCATCGTCGAGGTGGTCTTGGCGTCGCCCGGCCCGCCTTCGGGCAGAATCCCCAAACGCCGCGCCACCTCCTGGTAGGCTTCCTCGACCCGGCCGAGATCGCGGCGGAAACGGTCCTTGTCGAGCTTCTCGTTGGTCTTCACATCCCAGAGCCGGCAATTGTCCGGGCTGATCTCGTCGGCGAGAACCAGGCGCATCTGGTCGTTTTCGTCATAGAGACGGCCGAATTCCAGTTTGAAATCAACCAGCTTGATGCCGATGCCGAGAAAAAGGCCGAGGAGGAAATCATTGATCCGAAGCGACATCTGCATGATCTCGTCGAGATCATGGGTTGTTGCCCAGCCGAAGCAGGTGATGTGCTCTTCCGACACCATCGGATCGCCGAGCTTGTCGTTCTTGTAGTAGTACTCGACGATCGAGCGCGGCAGGGGAGTGCCTTCCTCGATGCCGAGACGTTGCGCGAGCGAGCCGGCGACGATGTTCCGGATGACGACTTCGATCGGAATTATCTCAACCTGCCGAACCAGTTGCTCGCGCATGTTGAGGCGACGCACGAAGTGTGTCGGAATCCCGATCTCGGCCAGCTTCGTCATCAAGAACTCGCTGATGCGGTTGTTGATCACGCCCTTTCCGGTGATCGTGCCGCGCTTTTGCGCGTTGAAGGCGGTGGCGTCGTCCTTGAAGTACTGCACGAGCGTGCCCGGCTCGGGGCCCTCGAACATCACCTTGGCCTTGCCTTCATAGACTTGCTTGCGTCGCGTCATGGGGTGGGAGCTCCCGATCCAGCGGGGTCGAGAAATGTCTATAGCAAGCAGGGTGCGGCGAGGCCAGAGCCGGGCGCGGCGCGGCTCAGGAAAGCGGCACGTCACGCCACGGCGTTGCCGTCGGCCGATGCGCCGCGAATCGGAAGATCGGCTTCAGATCGCCGCGCTCGGGCGCGGGCAGGGCGATGAGGCTGCTCGAGACCGTGGCAAAGCCGCGCCCGGTATCGAAGCGCATCGCGCTGTGCGGGTCACCGCCGGGCTCGGCCGCATCGTCGAGCAGCAAGCGCTCCCAACTCTCCCACGCGCCGCGTGCGGGATCGGGCGGCGCGGCGGCGGCAAAGCGCGGGCGATATCGCGTGAGGCGCGGCGTGTCGTCGTCGAGATCGCCTGCGGCGATCATCGACAGCCCCGATTTCAATTCCCGCGCGGTGATCGGCAAGGTGCCGCTCGGATCGGCATGGCGCAGCCAGAACGCCTCGCGATTGTCGGCGAGGATGAGGTTGAAGGTGCGGTAGGCCGCGGGCTCGAGGCTGGCGAGCGCCTCCGCCGCTTCGCGCGCATCGGCATGGTCGAGCGCTTCGAGAACGAGCTCGCCGCGCGAGCGCTGGCCTGCCGCAGGGCCGAGCGAGCCGTGCCGGTTGAGAATCCCGGCGACCAGCCCGAAATCATTGATGCCGAGCCAGGAGCCGCCGGCCAATTCGTCGCGCCCGGCCACGATTTCCGGCCGGTCGGGCCAGTGTCGGCCGGGTGGCTGCCAGGGGCGGTCGATCATCTCGTCGCGATTGGCGGCGATCAGCACGGGCCAGTCATGCCCGGGCCTGCGTAGTATTACGAAGGTGCACATCGCCCGTGGTTATGGGCTAATCATGGCGCCAAGCAAAGGGGTGGGACATGTCCGGTTTCGAGGATCGCGAGAAGGGCTACGAGCGCAAGTTCGAGCACGACCAGGAAGTGGCGTTCAAGGTGCGCGCCCGGCGCAATCATCTGCTCGGCCAATGGGCCGCCGAGCAATTGGGCCTTCAAGGCGCAGCCGCCGAGGCTTACGCGCGCGAGCTGGCCGATCCGGGCAAGCACCTCCATGGCGATGAGGAGCTCGTCAACAAGATCGCCGGCGATTTTGCCGCCAAAGCGGTGAAGCTCGATGCATCCCGCATTCGCCTGGAGGTCGAGCGCTTCACCGCAGAGGCGCGCAAGGCGTTCAGCGCCTCTTAGCGCGCTTCTATCCCGCGCCGAAGACGCGCGCGAAGATCGTGTCGACGTGCTTCAAGTGATAGGTATCGTCGAATTGCGCGTCGATCGCCGCGGCAGAGAGGCGCTTTGCGACCTCTTTGTCGGCCTTCAAGAGGCTGCGGAAATCGCCCTTGCCCTCCCAGACCTGCATGGCGTTGCGCTGCACCGCGCGGTAAGCGTCCTCGCGGCTCATGCCGGCTTGCGTTAGGGCCAGCAGCACGCGCTGAGAATTGTGCAAGCCGCCGAGCTTGTCGAGATTGCGCTTCATCGCTTCGGGATAGACCACGAGCTTGTCGATCACCGCAGTGAGCCGTGCCAGCGCGAAATCGAGCGCAATGGTCGCATCGGGCGCGTTGACGCGCTCGACGGCCGAGTGGGAAATGTCGCGCTCATGCCAGAGCGCCACGTTCTCCAAGGCCGGCACCACGGCCGCGCGCACGAGACGTGCCAGCCCGGTCAGATTCTCCGACAGCACCGGGTTGCGCTTATGCGGCATGGCCGAGGAGCCCTTTTGCTCGGGGGCGAAATATTCCTCGGCCTCGCGCACCTCGGTGCGCTGCAGATGGCGGATCTCGAGCGCCAGGCGCTCGACCGAGCTCGCGATCACCGCGAGCGTCGCGAAGAACGCGGCGTGGCGGTCGCGCGGGATGATCTGGGTCGAGACCGGCTCGGGCTTGAGGCCCAGCTTTTGCGCGACATACTCCTCGATCGCGGGCGGCACATTGGCGAAAGTGCCGATCGCGCCCGAGATCGCGCAGGTTGAAATCTCGTCCTTCGCCCGCTCGAGCCGCGCGCGGTCGCGGGCGAATTCGGCATAGAAGCCGGCGAGCTTGACGCCGAAGCTCGTGGGCTCGGCATGGATGCCGTGGCTGCGGCCGATGGTGACGGTGTGCTTGAACTCCAAGGCGCGGCGCTTCAGCACCGCGAGCAGCGCGTCGAGATCGGCGAGCAGGATGTCCGATGCCTGCTTCAATTGCAGCGCGAGGCAGGTATCGAGCACATCGCTCGAGGTCATGCCCTGGTGGAGGAAGCGCGAATCGGGGCCGATATGTTCGCCGAGATTGGTCAGGAAGGCGAGCACGTCGTGATGGATCCGGTGCTCGATCTCGTCGATGCGCTCGATCTCCCATTTGCCCTTGGCGCGGATCGCCTCGGCCGCTTCCTTGGGGATGATCCCCGCGGCCGCAAGCGCATCGCAGGCATGTGCCTCGATCTCGAACCATAGACGGAAGCGGTTTTCCGCCTCCCAGATGGCCGACATGGCCGGTCGGCTATAGCGGGGAATCATGGCATCGGATTAACCCAGCCCCGAACCATGCGCAAGTTTCATGGGGCGCCGGTCCCCAACCGTGCCGTGCGTCGGGGCCGGGCTATTGATGCGCTTGCTGCTGCGTCTGTTGCGCCTGCTGCGATTCGGCCGTCCGGCGCATCAGAACGAAATTGATGCGTGTGCCCCGTTCTTCGGTCTGGAACGCCTGGACTACGCCATTGTCGTCGACCCACACCACCTGGTGCTTGTCGCTGTCGACGAAGAATTGATGCAGCTGCATCTTCTTGCCGTCGAAATCGACCGCCGTCAGGCCGGTATCCGTCACCGAGACAGGCAGGACCTGGCCGGTCTTGCTCGACATCATCATGTCGGTGTCGAGCACTTGCGGCGCCCAGGGGTTCGAGGGATGGACTTGCGGCGGTGCCGTGATCGTGCCGCGCGGCGACAGGATGACGAAGTTTCCGCCGCGCGCGGTGCCGCTGACATCGATCTTCTTGCCGTTGTCGTCGGTGTCGCTGTGGAAGGCGACGAGGCGGCCATCTTTCCATTCTTCGGTGCGGTCGGCGTCCTGGTGGAAGAGGCGGACGCCCAACACCTTTACGGCGATATGAAGCTGCGTCTTCACCTGGACATTGTCGCCGGAGCGAAGAACGGTGTTGGTGTAGGTGCCGATATTGCCATAGGTCGGATGCTCGACGGCGTAGAGATAGGTCTCAACGCCAGCCCAAGCCGGACCGCCGAGAAGCGTCCCTGCCAGCACCGCTACCGCCGAAACCCCCGCGAATCGGACCATAGGCATCCTCTCCTGCGTCCGAATTAACCAAGTCTAACACAATCTTGCAAGCTGCGGTTAAGCCGCGGTAAGGCCGAACCCGGCCGGAGCCGCTGCCGGGCTGTGACAAATTCGGGCGGGGCGAGGGCCGCGCTGCCGGAAACAGGGCGCAAGAATGGGTTAAGCCTCGAGCGCTAAGCTTTGCGCCATGAAGCGGCGCAACTGGCTGGGCGCAAAGGTTTTTCGCGGCGAAAGCTGGCATAGCTGGGTGATCGTTCTGCTCGCCATCGGCTGGTGCTCGATCTTTTACCTGATCCGCCAGCCGCAGACGCCCTTCGCCTTCGACCTGCCGCAGGCCCAAACCAATGCGCTGATGCCAAGCGGAAACGCCGGCGTGACCAGCCCCTGGGCGGTCTCCAATGCCTGGCTTTCGGCCTATCCGACGACGCTCGTCAATTGCGGCAGCGCCGGGCCGGAGCGCTGCTCGAAATATTGCGACCACAATTCGCTCACCCGCTACGTCGAGTGCAACGGGCACTAGCCCGGCAGCGCGCGGCTACTCCTCGGCGAGCGGGTGCTTTTTTTGCATCGCGCGGCCGATCTCGTAGAGCTCGCGCGCATTGGGCGATTCGCGCAGCGCGTGGTTGCGCTCATGCGCCGGCTTCTTGGCGATGCTGCGGTAATGCACCCGACAATCGAATTGGCGGCAGATGCGCGGGCGGTAGGAGTGGATCGTGCAGCCCTCGGGCCCCAGATAGACGCAGTCGCCATTCTCTTGGTGCGCAAGGGCTTCGGCCGCCCGGCCGCTGCGCGGATCGACCACCTCGACCGTCTCATAGATCTCGACCACGTCGCCGGCGGCGGGATCGAGCACGATCCACTCGCGCCGGCAGCAGGCCTGGCAGGTTCCGCATGGAACAAGGCGCTCTTTCGCATCGGTCATTCGCCGCATGAATGACTCAGCGCGCGCGGCGGCGCAATGAGGTCGCGGCGAGAATGGCGAGCGGCTAAATCAGCCTTCGCCGGATATGCCGCGTTGAGCGCTACGCTCGCGAGCGGCGTTGCCGGGGCCCTCGGCTATCGCGGCAGTTTGCAGGTCGTCAACCGGATCGCGCCGAGCGAGCAGCGGGCGGAGCTCGTCTCGAGCTATTACGTCGTGACCTTCCTCGGCAATTCGCTGCCGGTGATCGGCGTGGGGGTTGTGACGACGCTGGCGGGCGCCCTGGCCGCGAGCATCGGCTTTGCCGCGACGATCGGCGCTTTGCAGCGCTCGTGACAGCGTGGAAATACACGCCGGCCGCGGCGCCTAAAGCAGACCCAGGCTCTTGAAGCTCGTATGCCGGCCGCGGCCGACGACGAGGTGGTCGTGAAGGCTGATGCCGACCGCCTTCACCGCCTCGCGCACCGCGCGGGTCATCTCGATATCGGCGCGCGAGGGCGTTACGTCGCCGGATGGATGGTTGTGAACCATGATGATGGCCGAGGCGGCGAGCTCGAGCGCGCGCTTGGCGACCTCGCGCGGATAGACCGGCGTGTGGTTGACGGTGCCGTGCTGCTGCGGCTCGTCGGCGATGAGCGCATTCTTGTTGTCGAGAAAGAGGAGATGGAATTCCTCGGCTTCGCCGAAGCCGATCTGCGCCGTGCAGTAATCGATGAGCTGCTGCCAGCTCGAGATCACCGAGCGATTCTTGACCTCCGCGCGCAGCATCTCGCGCGCCGCGGCGCGCACGGCGAGAAGCGATGCGACCGAGGCCGGTCCCATGCCTTTGACGCCGCCGAGCGCCTCGGGCGCGGCGCCAAGCACGCCAGCGAGACTGCCGAAGCGGCGCAGCAGCGCCTTGGCGAGCGGCTTGGTGTCGCCGCGGGGTTTGGCCGAGAAAAGCAGGAATTCGAGCAGCTCGTAATCGGCGAGCGCGCCCGCTCCGGCGTCGAGCAGGCGGCGGCGCAAACGCTCGCGATGGCCGAGGAAGTCCAGCCTGTGGCCGTCATCGGAAGGTTCGTCGCGCGCCGCCATCTCGCGGCAAAGGTACCGGGAACGGGGCGGGAATTGAATACGGTTGAAATCCGCTGCCGCCCGGCCTCGCTCAGAGCGAATAGGGCGGGTGGTGGAGGCCCTTGGGCGAGAGGGTGAAAATCTCGTGCCCCTCGGCCGTCACCGCGACCGTGTGCTCGAACTGTGCCGAGAGCGACTTGTCCTTGGTCACGGCGGTCCAGCCATCGGCGAGGATCTTCACCTCGTAGCGCCCGGCATTGATCATCGGCTCGATGGTGAAGAACATGCCTTCGCGCAGCACCGGGCCCTGGCCCGGACGGCCGAAATGCACGACGGCCGGCGCGTCGTGGAACACCCGGCCGATGCCGTGGCCGCAGAAATCGCGCACCACCGAGAACCGGTTGCCTTCGGCGAAGCTCTGAATCGCGTGGCCGATATCGCCGACCGTGGCGCCGGGCTTCACCACGGCGATGCCGCGCATCATCGCCTCATAGGTCACCTCGACCAGGCGGCGGGCCTTCAAGGCGACGCGGTCGCCGACGAGATACATGCGGCTGGTATCGCCATGCCAGCCATCGAGGATGACGGTGATGTCGATGTTGATGATGTCGCCTTCCTCGAGGCGGCGCTCGGCGGGAATGCCGTGACAGACGACGTGATTGATCGAGGTGCAGATCGAGCGCGGGAAGCCGCGATAGTTGAGCGGGGCGGGGATGGCGCCGTGATCGAGGATGAAGCCATGACACAGCCGGTCGAGCGCGTCGGTGGTGACGCCCGGTTTTACATGCGGGGTGATGAAGTCCAGCACCTCGGCGGCGAGACGCCCGGCCTTGCGCATGCCGTCGAAATCGGCTGCGTCGTGGATTTTGATGCGGCGCTCTTCCGGGTCGGCGCGCGACGCCGGAGCGGGTTGACCTTGATTCATGGCTTGTTCGTATCGCGTCCGCGCCGCTTGGGCAAGCGGCGGTATGGCTGCGGGTTGCCCATTGCAGGGGCGCGGGCTTTGCGCCTTACTAGGCGCCGACAAACCGGGAGCAAGACGAGTGGGCGAAGCAGCAGCGGACAAGATCGTAACCGCGGCGATCCTTATCATCGGCAACGAGATTCTATCGGGGCGGACGCAGGATGCGAACCTTGCCTATATCGCCAAGGGGCTGAACGAGGTCGGCGTGACGCTCCGGGAGGCGCGGGTCATCCCCGATATCGAGGCGACGATCGTCGCGACGGTGAACGAGCTGCGCGCGGCATACGACTATCTCTTCACCACGGGCGGCATCGGCCCGACCCATGACGACATCACCTCGGAATCGATCGCCAAGGCCTTCGGCCTCAAATGGGTCGTCCATCCCGAGGCGCATAAGCACTTCCTCAATTTCTACGCGCCGTCGGAGCTCAACGAGGCGCGGATGCGCATGGCAACGACGCCCGAGGGCGCGAGCCTCGTCTACAATCCCGTGTCGCGCGCGCCGGGCTTTCGCATCGGCAATGTCTATGTCTTCGCCGGCATTCCGCGCGTGATGCAGGGCATGTTCGACAGCATCAAGGGCGAGCTCAAGGGCGGCAGGCCGATGCTGTCGCGCACGGTCGCGACCGGCTTGGCGGAGGGCGTGCTGGCCAAAGGCTTGGGCGAGATCCAGAACCGCTATGCCGATATCGAGATCGGCTCTTATCCGATCATGCGGCGCGGCGCTTACGGCGTGAACCTCGTGCTGCGCGGCCGCGATGCCGAGCGGCTCGCCACTGCCGCCGCGGAGGTTGCGGCGATGGTGCGGAGCCTCGGCGACACGCCCGTCGAGGAATAGGCGCAAGCGGCCTATTTCGGCAGCAGCATATCCGTCATCAGCCGGATCATCTCGACATAAGAGCGCGCGGCCAGCAGAAGGAAGCCCGCGGCGGCGAGGCCCGCGACGATCCACCAATCCGAGGCGCCCAAGAACGCGGCGATGATCGCGGCGATGAGGGGCGTTGCGGCAACGGCATAAGCCAGGCCATCGCCGTGGCGCTCCAAAAACCGCAGGGTTGGATATTGCTCGGCCATGGCGCGTGCTTAGCGGATCGACCGCGCCGGCGCAAAACCTCGCCGCATTGCGTGCCGGCCGGTGGCCTGCCACGGGATTCGGAACCACCGAGCGCTTGTCATTGTTGAGGTCACGAGGTGAGGACCGTAGCGATCTCAGCGGCTCCGAATTTTCCAACGGGCCCCGATCTCGAATGGATATGACACGGGGAGCCCCGATGCGCGAAGACCTCAATAGCCGCCGCATGAATGCGCTTTGTGCGCTCGTCGCTGACTCGATCGTCGTGGTCGGTATATCCGGATTTCTTTTTGTCGCCCTGAGGATCGGCGGACTGCTGGGCTGATCCAAAGCTGAAGCTCGGCGGCGCTGTCCCGCAGCGCTAGGCTTCGATCAAGTTGCGGGTTTGCGGCGGGGAATGATGCTTCCGGCCGCTCCGGCGTTTCGCTAATACATCGAAGCGCAAAGCTGCCCGCTTGGCGGAATGGTAGACGCAACGGACTTAAAATCCGTTTCTGAGAAATCGGAGTGCCGGTTCAAGTCCGGCAGCGGGCACCAATCTCCGCGGGCCGTCCTTAGCGGTCGAGCGGTGCGTCCGGCCGGTCCGGCACGAGCTCGATCTTCTCGTCGGCGAAGACGCGCTGCACTGCCGGGCGCGGCATCATGCGCCGATAGAAGGCGCCGAAATGCGGCATCTCGGCGGCCATGTCGAAGCCGCGCTGAATTCCCCAGGTGTGGAGGACGAAGGCATAAAAATCGGCGACCGACAATTTGCCGAAGAGATACTCCTTGCCGGCATACATCCCGTCGACCTCTTTCAAATAGCCGCGAAAAGCGGCAAGGCCGGTGCGCTGGATGTCGGGATGGGTCGCGGGATCGCTCGCATAGCGATAGGGCCGCCGGTAATGCGCCTGCGCCGGATGGACGGTCGAGGCGACCCAGCCGATGAAGGAGAGCATCTTCGCCTCGGTGACGGGATCCTCCGTCCACAGTCCGAGGCGCTTGCCGAGGAAGGGCAGGATCGCGATGTTCTCGGAGATGTAGGAGCCGTCATCGAGCCCGAGCGCGGGCACGCGCGCATGCGGATTGATCTTCAGATAGCCTTCGCTGCGCTGCTCGCCGCCGGCGCAATTGACGCGGTAGGGCTTATACTTCTCGCCGCCTTCCTCGAGCACGAGATGCGGTGCCATCGAGCAGGCATTGGGGCAATAGAACAACGTCAGCATGGCTGCGTTTCTTTCCCGCTTGCGTGACTGTCGTCAGGCCGGCGTTTTTTCGGCCGGGCCGGCATCGCCGAGCGCCTTTTGCCAGGATGCGCCGAGCGGCAGCATCAGCTCCGCCGCGCGCAGCCTTGCATAGTCGACCGGCTGCGACAGGCCCAAAGGCGCCTCGCCGCTCTCGCTGAAGCGCCGCACCGAGGCGAGCATCATCCGCCGCATGCGCACGATCGCCAGATCGCCGATGCCGAGATGCTCTTGGCTGCGGTCGTAAAGCGGGCCCATGCTTTCCTGCACCATCGCGTCTTCCACCTGGACGCCGGAAACGCCCGAGAAGGATTCGCCGCGCTTCATCATCTCGCGGTCTTGCAGCCAGTTGTTCTCGCGGTTGCGGAACATCGTGAAATTCTTGTCGATGTCGATGCCGACACGGAAGCCCGACCACGCGATTTGCCGCTGCCGCTCCGCGGCGTCGATCGGCTTGTCGTAGGTGTAGCGGACGAAATAGAGGAAGGTGGAGTGATCGTCGATCGGCACGAAAGCCTGCATCGTGCCCCAGCCCTTCTGGCCGGGGAACATACCGTAGAACGGCGCGACGAAATGGGTGACGCGGATATAGGCGTTCTTGTCGGGATCGACCATTGGCTTGCGGATCGCCGCGTAGCGGAAGCCATAGGGCGTCTCCTCGACATCGAGGCGCGGCCGCGCGTCGTTCGATGGCCGCTCGACCTGGAGCGAGCTGCCCTTGTAATCCGAAACCGCCATCCCGGCCGCCGGCTTGAAGGTGTCCGCGTGAAGGAGGTTCGAATGCGCGGAATCGATCACGCCCTCGAGGCATTGCACCCAATTGCAGGCGATGCGCGCTTTGACGACGACGCAATGCGAGGCGGGCAGCTTGGTGAACTCGAAAGCGAGCGGCGGCGGCTCCAATTCCGGCGGGCCGAGATAGGCCCAGATGATGCCCCCCGCCTCGCGCAGCGCATAAGCCCGCGCACGCACATTGGTCTTGAGCTGGCTCGTCTCCGGCTCCGCCGGCGTGTCGACGATGCGCCCTGTCACATCGAACTTCCAGCCGTGATAGAGGCAGCGCAGCCCGCAATCCTCGTTGCGGCCCAAAACGAGCGCCGCGCCGCGATGCGGGCAGAGCTCGTCCAGCATGCCGACGCGGCCCTTGCTGTCGCGGAAGGCAACGAAGGTCTCGCCGAGAAGGCGCACGCGCTTCGGATCGCCATCGGCTTCGAGCTCGTCGCTCATCAAAGCGGGAACCCAATAGCGGCGGATCATGCGTCCCATCGGCGCCTGCGGCCCGATGCGGCAGAGCAATTCGTTTTCCTCGCGTGTCAGCATCGCCTTACCTATCGCGGATAATCTTGCCTGGAACTAGGCTAAGACTCTTCGCCGCGCTTAGGAAGTCTTTCCCTTGCCTAACCCCATAACCGCGCGGTTATAGGAGAGGGCTAGCGGCCGATACGGACGGAAGAAGCGCGCGGCGGCGCTAGGTCTTGCTGTCGCCGAAGAGCTGGAACTTGATCGGCACGCGGATGATGACCTGCGTGTTGGGCGCGTCATGCGTCACGCCGATGCTCGTCGTCAGCGTCGTCGAGACCCGATCGCTGAACTTGTAGGAATAGCCGATCAGCACCTGACCGACCTGAATGTCGGTGCCGGGTTGGGCGACATTGTTGATCGTCGTCTTGAAGAAGGATTCGTAGTCGTAGCCGAGGCTGAAGGAGGATTGCTCGTTGATGCCGAAGCCGAGACCGAACGAGGCGTGAATCGCATCGCCCGGCTCGACCGTCGCCGCGCCGCCGACCAGCGGCGAGTTGACGCTGCGGCCGAAGGTGTGGAGATAGCCGAGGCTGCCGAAGAACACGGCGGGGTCGCTCGGATAGATCGCGGTGAGGCTCGGCTCGACCGTGTAGAAGCCGGAGCCGGTGGCGACGCGCGTTGGCAGAGGCGGGCTGGTGTTGCTGTTCACCGGCACCGAGAACGGGTCCGTTCCGGTGCGCGTCTTGAACAGAACATTGCCGATCAGATAAGGCCAGCCGCCTTCGCCGGCGTTGAACTGGTAGTGGCCGCCCACCACGATATCGCCGAGATCGCTGCCCTCCGTGTTGAAGGTGGTTTCCTGCGCCGTGCCGCTCACCGGCCGCGTTGTCGTTTCCTGCGTCGCATAGACGTAGGGGATTTGCGCCTCGATCTCGGCGCGGTTGGTGAGGCCGAGGCGGAAAGTGTTGAGGAACTGGATGGTGTTGTGGTTGACCGAGGTCACGTTGATCGTGCCGATGAGAAGCGGCAGCACGGTGAAGCCCGAGATGATCGCTTCGCTGTCGGTCGAGTGCGCGAATTCGAAGGTCGGCTCGTAGACCAGCGTTCCCCTGGGCGTCAGCACGCCGCCGCGATCGGGCAGCACGTTGATCTCGGGCGGACGCTCGGGCCGGGCCGGCGCCTGCCCAACCGGCTGGTCGCTTTGCGCGATCTCGCCGCCCGTGCCGGCGCCGCGCAAGGTGCCGAGAATCTTGGCGCCGAGCGGCTGGGCCTGCGATGCCGATG
>Ga0070680_100003165_pt1 | contig 12229 bp, 10 predicted proteins | sample KBSC73BmetaG_FD_64672 | JGI IMG/M metagenome (GOLD analysis project Ga0070680, IMG submission 64672) | Corn rhizosphere microbial communities from Kellogg Biological Station, Michigan, USA - KBS C7-3B metaG | ecosystem: Host-associated > Plants > Roots > Rhizosphere | place: USA: Michigan...
GAACCCATGTATCATACCACATTTTTGAATGCTTACGGCGGGAACCCGGCGGACCTGAATGATATCTTCTGCCGCAAATATGAAAATGGCGATGGCAACAAGGGAGATGAATACGACTGGAAGTCGGGCATCAATGAAAGGCTTATGCGTTATTCGGATGTGCTGTTGATGTATGCGGAATGTCAGAATGAGCTGGATAACCGGGCCGAATGCGCGAAATTTATTCAGAAAGTCCGTACGCGGGTAAATCTTCCGGACCGCGAGGCTGAGTTTTCAACCTTCACACAGGAACAGATGCGCGATCAGATCGGACATGAAAGACTGCTGGAATTCTGTCTGGAAGGGCACCGCTTCGATGATATCCGCCGCTGGGGGTGGCTGCAGGATCCGGCTAAGCTGGCCTGGTTAAAACAGCGGGATGAAGAATTCAACAGTTATGCACCGGGTAAGGAATTATATCCCATACCCCAGGGGGAAATAGATAATAATCCCGGCACCAAACAAAATCCGTCGTATTGACGGGAAAGGAGAAACGTAGTGGTGCTCACATTAAAGTGCTCGGGTTCATGAAATGTATTTATGCGTATTATTTTCTGATCTTCTCCGCAACCTGTGTTATGGGTTCCTGTAAAAAAACCGGAACTGTAAATCCAGGGGGTGGAGCCACAGATACCACTGCAACTCCTCCCGCATTTGATATCAACAGCATTGAAGATACTTATGCAGACGTGGCGCCCTTCGCTCTCCATTCCAAATGGGGATCGTATAACGTACACGACCCCTCGATAAAAAAGTTCGGGGATTATTATTATTGTTACAGCACCGATGTGGGTTTTGGAACAGATGTTCCTCCGGGTATCCAGGTAAGGAAATCAAAGGACCTGGTGGAGTGGAACTTTTCCGGCTGGGTATTTTCTTCCCTTCCGGCCATGGGTGCGAAATTTATCCGTGATGCGGGGGGAACGCCCTATCAGGCTTTGTGGGCGCCCTATGTAATGAAAACGGAATCGGAATACCGGTTGTATTATTCGCTTTCATCCGCCACACCGCGACTGAGTGTAATCGGACTGGCAACGGCAACGAGTCCGGACGGGCCATGGACGGAGAAAGGATTGGTGGTTGTTTCCACCGACGACAACAGTATACAGACCAATGCCATTGATCCAACGGTGATCACTACAGCATCCGGAGATCAGTGGCTGTATTACGGATCGGCCTGGGATGGTATCTATATTGTAAAGCTGGACGCAGCTACGGGACTTGTGGCAACCAACGGCGACAAAGGAATCCGGATTGCCAACCGCGGATTTACCAACGGGCTGTACAACGGAAATATTGAAGGCGCAGAAGTGATTTATAATACGGCATTGCAAAAATATTTTTTATTTATTTCCTACGACTGGCTGCAGACAAAATACAACGTGAGAGTTTGCCGCGCCGACAACCCCGACGGACCTTACTATGATTATAATGGGGTTGATGTCAATACCAATTCGGATCATGGTCCCATGATCCTGGCGCCTTATCGCTTCACCGGTCATGGCGGCTGGCAGGGAACCGGTCATTGTACCGTATTTGATGATGGCAATGGCCAGTATTTTATGGCGCATCAGGGAAGGCCGGCCGTGAATTCATTTTTTATGGATCTGCATGTGCGTAAGATATTCTGGACAACCGATGGATGGCCGGTGGTTTCTCCGGAGCGTTATGCCTGGGAAGATAACAGTACCGTTCCGAAAGATTCGCTTTCAGGGACCTGGGAGGATATTCAGCTGGGCTACCGGGTAGTGCCGGGTTATGCGGATGAACAAATTTTACCCGATATGCAGGCATCCGTGCCGCTGACGATTTCGGCAGACGGCACGCTTAACGGAGATGCGCAGAGCAGCTGGACGTATAATGCCCCCTGGCTACAGTTCAACTGGAGCAATGGGACGGTTGAAAAATTCTATGTTCAAAGAGGAAGGGATTGGGAAAATAAAAGAAACAGTTTCATCTTCACGGGTCTCAGCAATTCGGGAACGGCCGTTTGGGGTAAAAAACAATAACACAACAATACAAAAATTATTAATTGAGCAGTATGAAAAGAAGCCGGATGCTGATTTGCCTGGTTATTTGTATGGGCATGCATATCATTTATGGCCAGCAGAAACTGGTTGTGCAGGTAAATCATCCCGGGGCGGCAATACAGCCTACGATGTGGGGTGTTTTTTTTGAGGACATCAATTTTGGCGCCGATGGCGGGATCTATGCCGAGATGGTGATCAACCGTTCTTTTGAGTTCTTTAAACCGATGATGGGCTGGAAAGCCGGAGGCAAAAAATTCAAAGAGGGCGATATACTGGTGGTGAATAAGAACGAAAACCCGTCTGCCAACGCCCGGTTTATCCGGGTGACGGCAGACCAGGCCGGCGCAGGTGATTTGAATTTAACCAATGGCGGTTTCCGGGGAATGGGCGTGAAAAAAGATCTGCGCTACAATTTTTCAGTAATGTACCGGCAGCAAAAGTCCGGCGTGAAACTGCATATTGAATTGCAGGACAGCACCGGTAATATATTGGGCAGCGCCGTACTCATTCCTTCAGGTGAATCAAAAAACTGGCAGAAGCAGGGCGTGAGCCTTGTTTCCAATGCGACCGAAATGAAAGCGTCTTTGCATATCTGGTTTGAAGGAGACGGGATCATCGACCTGGATATGATTTCACTGTTTCCGGAAGATACATGGAAGCATCGTGCGGGTGGTATGCGGGCTGACATGATCCGGAAGCTGGCCGATATGAAACCGGGGTTCATCCGTTTTCCCGGCGGCTGTATTGTGGAAGGATACGATCTGGCAGAAAGATACCAGTGGAAAAAAACCATCGGTCCGGTGGAAGACCGGCAGCTCATCATCAACCGCTGGAATTTTGAATTTCCACACCGGCCCACGCCGGATTATTTTCAAACCTTCGGACTGGGATTCTACGAATACTTTCAACTGGCGGAAGACATAGGCGCCGAGCCACTGCCCATTCTGAACTGCGGCATGGCCTGTCAGTTTAACTCCGCCGAAGTGGTGGCGTTGAATGAACTGGATCCCTATGTGCAGGATGCGCTGGACCTGATTGAATTTGCTAATGGGGATGCCAGTACGAAGTGGGGGAAAGTGCGCGCACAGATGGGGCATCCGGCGCCTTTTCATTTAAAGATCATGGGCGTAGGAAATGAAAACTGGGGACCGCAATACCTGGAGCGGTTAGCGATATTCACCAGGGCCATCAAAACGAAATATCCGGAAATCAGGATTGTAAATAGCTCTGGAACCGATCCGGCGGGAGAGAGGTTTGACCTGCTGAACAATACGCTTAGAAAAAATAATGCCGACATCATTGACGAACATTATTACCGGAATCCCGAATGGTTTTTCGACAATGCCCGCCGCTATGATCATTATCCAAGGAACGGATCGAAAGTATTTGTAGGGGAATACGCAGCACAAAGTGTTAAATCTGTTAGTCCGCTCAACAAGAACAACTGGCTCACCGCTCTGTCGGAAGCTGCTTTCATGACCGGCCTGGAACGCAATGCCGGCGTGGTTTGCATGGCTTCCTATGCGCCGTTGTTTGCGAATGCAGATGCCTGGCAGTGGACTCCGGATCTGATCTGGGTCAACAACCTCGGGTGTTACGGCACGCCGAATTACTATGTGCAGAAATTATATTCGCTCAACCGCGGCACCCGGGTATTGCCGGTCACTTTGCATAATGAATGCATTGCGGGGCAGGACAGTTTGTATGCCACGGCCTGTATTGATTCTGTAACAAATGAGATCATTATTAAGCTCGTCAACAGTTCGGGAAGGCGACGGGACAACAGCATATTCCTCGAAGGGGTTGGTAAAACCGCGAAACAGGCGAGTTTAACCATACTGCAAAGCGACGACCTGACTGCGGTTAATTCCTTCGATGCGCCGGAAAATATTGCTCCAAAACGATCTCTTATTCCGGTAAATAATAAAGAAATCAGTCTCTCTTCGGCTCCCTATTCATTCAATGTGATCCGCGTGAAGCTATAATGAATCTGGTTCCGCGCAGGAAATAGCACCGGGTTCCCCTGGTCAGCCTTCGAAATAATAGCAGATGGTTGCCCGGGTTCGGTTTGGCAACCGAATGCCTCATTATTAATCCGGATCGTATTTACAAAACGGCGAACTTTGTGGAGTCTTTGAAATTCATTCAAAATGAAGTACTCCTTATTATTATTCTGGATGCTTACCGGAACGGGAATCCTGTCAACTTTGGCGCAGGGTCAGAAACTATTATTAAAAAATGTAACGCTGATTGATGGCACAGGTGCGGCGGCCAGGCAGCACGTGAACCTGCTGCTGGAAGGAGATCATATTTCCGGTATTTCTTCAGGCAACGAAAAGCCTCCTGCAGGCACCCGGGTGGAGGATTACAGCGGCAAAACCATCATGCCGGTGCTGATCTGCGCTCACGCGCATATTGGCGTTCTGAAAGGAACAAAAATTGATGCGGCGAATTATACCCGGGAAAATATTATCAGACAGTTAAAGAGATATGAACAATACGGCGTAGGCGCTTTGCTTTGTATGGGGACCGACCGGCCGCTGATCTTTCACGGGTTCCGCGATTCCTCCGTTGCGGGTAAACTTCCGGGTGCCCGGCTGTATTCTGCCGGGTATGGATTTGCGGTACCTGCTTCACCTCCCGGAGGGTCCTGGACGGATCAGTTATTTCGTCCGGCCACCGCAGAACAGGTGCCGGCTGAAATGGATTCTGTGGCAAAACTTCATCCCACCCTCATAAAAATGTGGGTGGACGATTTTGGCGGCCACGCGCAAAAAATGCAACCCGGAATTTATCAGGCCATCATCCGCGAGGCGCACCGGCACGGCATAAAAGTAGCGGCACACCTCTACTACCTGGAGGATGCACATAAACTGGTGGCTGCCGGCCTGGATATCATCGCGCACAGCATCCGGGACAAAGTGGTTGACAACGAACTGCTGAAAGAGATGAAAGAAAAGGGAGTTGCTTATATCCCCACCCTCACGCGCGATGAATCAACCTATATGTATGCGGAAAATCCGGAATGGATGCACAGCGAATTCTTCAAGGCCTCCCTGGAGCCAGGCGTATATGAAATGATCAGCAGCAACGCATACCGGGATAAGATAAAAAACTCCCCTGATTATCTTCAGAATAAACATGCGGTGGAAATTGCCATGGAAAATCTGAAGAAAATGGTGGACGCCGGCGTCCTCGTGGCCATGGGAACGGATTCAGGTGCCGAACCTTCCCGTGCCCAGGGATTTTGTGAACAATGGGAACTGGAATCCATGGTGAATGCCGGTCTGACCCCATTGCAGGCCATTGAGGCGGGCACCAAAAATGCCGCCATCGTATTAAAAACAGACGATCATTACGGAACACTGGAACCCGGAAAGAAAGCGGACTTTATTGTATTGAGTGAAAGTCCGGAAAATAATATATTGAATACAAGAAAGATCCTGGGGGTATGGAAGGATGGGAAGGAAGTAAATCAGGGTCCCTTATCCGGCAGGTAAGGTGACCGTTTTTTATAACAGCGAAACTGTATTGAAACCGAGAACCGAAATGAAAGTATTTATCACGAGAATAATTCCGGATGCCGGTTTGCAATTGCTCAGGGGGGCCGGAATTGAAATCAGTCAATGGACAGAAAAAAGGGATCTCACGGCCCGGGAATTGATCGATCATTGCAAACAGGCGGATGCCTTGCTGAGTGCAGGCGGCAATAGAATTGATCAGTCATTTTTATCCGCCTGTTCTCATCTGAAAGTGATAAGCCTGCACTCGGTGGGTTATGACCGGGTGGATGTTCCGGCGGCGACAGCGTTAAAGATTCCGGTTGGCAATACACCGGGTGTGCTGAGTGATGCTACGGCCGATATTGCTTTCCTGCTGATCCTGGCGACTTCCAGAAAGGCATTTTATATGCACAAAACGATCCTCCGCGGAGAGTGGAAATTTTTTGATCCCACCGCCAACCTCGGAATTGAGATCAGGGGGAAAACATTGGGTATATTCGGGCTTGGTAAAATTGGTTTTGAACTCGCCAAATGCTGTGCCGCGGCTTTTCAGATGAAAATCATTTATCATAACCGCAAGCGGAATGAAGCGGCGGAAAAAGAACTAAACGCCCGGTATGTTTCCTTTGATGACCTGCTGAAGCAGTCCGATGTACTAAGCGTGCACACCGCCCTGACCGCCGAAACAAAAGGGAAATTCAACAGAGAAGTTTTTGCCAGCATGAAACCTTCTGCCATCTTTATCAATACGGCGCGCGGCTCCATCCACAACGAGCCTGATCTGATTGAGGCGCTTCAAAACAAAGTGATTTGGGGTGCCGGTCTGGATGTGACCGATCCCGAACCCATGCAGCCCGACAATCCCCTCCTGCAAATGCCAAATGTTTCCATACTGCCGCACATTGGTTCCGCCACAGTCGAAACCCGGAATGCCATGGCTGAGATTGCGGCAAAGAATGTGATTGCGGGACTGAAGGGGGAAAGGTTGGTGAGTGTGGTGAATCCGGAAGTTTATCGTTGACGGTTGACGGATGACGGACTCCGGTGTTGCAGCATACTAATATTTAATCTTTTTGATTCACATAAAGTCCGTCAACCGTCATCCGTCAACTCACCCCGCTTTCGCCTTCTTACTCAGATTAAAATTCCGCGAAATATTAAACCCAAAATAAATATCCCCTTTGCTCCAGCGGCCGGTAGTCTGGCCGATATACTGGCTTTCGATCATGCTCTGGGAATTACTGAATACGAGCTGGAAAACATGCCCTCCGGTTTCTATGTCCCAGCCCAGGGAAAAGGAATTGTGCACATCGGTTGATACGAGCTGGTCAGGCAGGAGATAATTGTATTCCACGTTGATGCTCATGCGCTTTGTAATCTTCATTCTGGCTGCTCCGCCCAGGGCGAATACGTCGTTTCTGTCGTCTGTTGTGGGCACGAGGTTGTAATGAATCCAGGTCGGAGCCAGCTGCATGGAAAGGTGACTGCTGATTTTACGGGCGATCAATAATTGCGTGGCATAGGCCGTGCGGTACTTCGCATTCAGATATTCTTTGTCCGTGTAATGCTGTGTGTAGTTGCTGATAGTGCCAAACAAACTCAGGGAAACCGGAATGGCGTGTACGCCCTCCGTTTGGCGCAGCAGTTTATATTTTAGGCTTCCGTCGAAGGTTTTCTGAACGGAACTTCTGCCGATACCGATGGCCAGGCGGTCCGTAAGACCATATTCCAGCCCCAGCCGGAGCGAGGCATTGTCCAGCCCGAAGAAATTATAGCTCCCGCTGTTGAGCTGACCGAAACGGTGCTGGATCACGAAATTCAGGGCACCGGCAGCGGGAGATTCAACGGTTTGCATATTGATGACGTGGGTAGCTTTAAAAGTGCCGGTAACAACCGCTGATCCGGAACCGGAAGAAAGGGAATCATTGAGCATCTGCATCAGGGAATCTGTTTGTGCCTGCAGTGAAAACCGGGCAAAAAGCAGGAAGGCGATGCAGGGAATTTTTTTAATGGACATATGCGTTTATTTTAAGGTGGACCAGGTAACCCGGATTTTTACATCCATTTCCCTGGCAATTTTATCTCTCACGATGGAGGGGACTGTCATGTTAAAATCCTCAGGCTTCAGTTTGAAAGAACTGTTTCCCAGGATACTGCCGGATTTTATTTCCAGCGTGGCCGGTTCTTCAATGGATTTGGTGACGCCATGCAAAGTCAGATTGCCTTTCACGATAATGGGATATATACCTTCTTTATTCATTGAACGGCTGCAGGTATAGGTTCCGTTAAATTCCGTTTTGGGGTATTTGTCGCTCTCCGCATAATTCTCATTGAAATGTTCCTGCATCAGCTCTTTTCTGAAAATAAATCCCCTGACCAGCAGTGCAAAAGCAATCTGATGCGTGGCGGTGTCGATCACGGCAAATGCCTGATTATTCTCCGCAATGATATCTTCCAGGGACGTTTTGGAATAAAAGCCGACAAATCCGTTGCGGGATAAATATTTTTGCGCCTTGCTTTGGAAACAAAACATCAGCAGGGTCAGTACACAAACGGACAATTTTCCTGGGCTCATAATAATTCGATAGATTGATAAAAGAATACGGTTAATTATTCTGGGCGCCCCGGTTAATCCAATCGAGGATGGTATTGATTTCACAGTCGGGAAGTTTGGGCAAACCGTAAGGCATCCCCACATATCCGGGAGAATGTGTAATGTTGCCGGCAAGGAAGCCATTGTCCGCATAATGCTTCAGGTTTGCATAACCGTCCAGTGAAATACCTCCGCTGCCGGCGGTACTGCCGTTGCCGTGACAGCTATAGCAATTTGCCTGCAGGATGGGCAGCACGTTGGTTGTATATTTCATGTCGGTAGTATCGCAGGTGCCTCCTCCATTGTTTTGCAGCTTATCCTCGCTTGATTTGGAACAGGATATTGCCAGAAACAGGGAAGTAGTAACAAAGAGCAAAATGACAGCGAAGCGAATTTTCATAACGGTATTTTTGTAAGTAGTAAAAAATTTATTCGGGAACGGATTGTTCAGTCAGTACGCAATCAACCAGGTTAACATCCATTAAAAATCCGGTGCAGCGGCCTTTCAGGCTAAGGGAATCTCCCTTTTTCAGTTTTGTAAAAGTCCCGGCGCCGACGGCTGAAAAACTACAGTTCACTCCACCCATCGGGGAGGCTTCCAGCAGGATACCGGTATTTCCGGTGCTTGCCTGTATGTTTGAAATGATGCCCTTTATGCCGATCACTTTTCCCAGATATTTTTTATTGGCTGCAGGTTCATCTTTTTGAAAGCTGCTGAAAAGATCGGCGGCCGACAGGGTATAATCGGCTTTTTGATCCGCTGTATTCATATGTGGCTTATTGAGTTTGTAAAAAGCCCATCCAATGACCAGGATTAACAGGATCCCACCGGTAAGAAAATATTTTTTATTCATCTGTTATTATTTGCATTTACGTGAGAACCCGGTTAAAAAAGGCATGACATTCCCTCTTCCGGTTTTGACGGAATTTTTAGATCCTTTCGCAACGGTTTTACCGAAAGGGGATTGTAATGCCCAGGTGAAGCCCGGCGCTGGAAATAGGCATGCTGCCGATTCCCACTCCATTAAATGGAATGTTCAGATAGGGTTCAACCCGGATTCGCCCGATTTTTCCAAGACTATATTCGTATCCCGCGCTTAATTGCAGGATGGAGAATAAATTATTTGATGAATTATTGTATGAAACTTTTCTGGACCAGCCGGGATAGTCATTCGTTGTATAATCATAATTTTCTTTCTTCATGATATAGGAATTCAGGCCCGCAGTCGAAAAGAACCGTCCTTTTCTGCCGAAGGCAAAATCGTAGCGGAAACTAACCGGGATTTCAAACATGCTGCAGTCTCCGTCGATATCCCTGATTTCGACGGAACCGGGAATATCTGTTTTACTTTTATTGAAATATTTTCCGTCGCTGTAGTACTGCTTTTTATCCCAGTAAACGCCGGATTCCAGGGAAATGTGGCGGTTAAAGCGATAGCCCAGCAGCAGGCCGAAGCTATATCCCATATTTTTTACGGACTGGAGTTTAACCGTACTGAGATCGGGCCCTGCCAGCAGACTGACATAAATCCCTGTCTCTTTTTTCGTTGAAAGCTTTGCCGGTTTTTTGTTCTGCCTCTCCGATGCGGAAACTTCTGCCGGATCTTTTTCCGCAATTGTTTCTGCCGCCTTCTCTGGTTGAACTGAATTATTCTTTGCCTCCGCATCATTGGCAGCAGCCGGAACATCGTTTCTTACAGCCGGAACCCCGCTTTTACCTGCATCCGCAGCCACGGGCATGTTGTCTGCATCGGTATTGGCAGCCGGCTGTCTTTTCGCTTCAGCGGGATTGACAATTCCGCTGTTTGTCAAAGGATGGTTTGATTTATCGGGAAGGGTGGATTGACCTGATTTCTGCGGTTGATTGCTTCTGTCTTTTTCACCATATCCTTTCAGCGGATCTGCTGAAACATTGGAGGTCCTGTTCAGCAATTGCGTCGCTGCCCAGGCTCTTGCATTGCCGGCAGTTACCGATTTTTTCAATCGCTCCGGACTTACAGACCCGGCTACATCTGCGGCAGATGTTTTCTCCGGGTTCCGGGGAATAGCAGATGCAGGCTCGTTCCCCGTGTGATCCTCTTCTGTATTTGCCGGAATCTGATCAGTTTTGACAATAGCCTTATGTTCCCCGCTGCCGGAAAAATATTTTACACTGATAAAACCCAGGGGCAGCAGTAGCAATAACCAGAAAAACCGGCGATTTTTATTAAACCGTTTTTTTGGCATCAGGCTTTCAGCATCGGCAGGGCCCCCGGCCGGTGTCTGCAGGCGTCCGAGAACAGCATCCCAGTCTGAATCCGATGTCTTCAGGGGATAGTGTTCACCAGCCTTACGAAACAGATCATCCATTTCGTTATCTAAATATTCCATGTTTTAAGCTCCTCCTTTGCTTTAATCAGCTTTTGTAAGAATACCCTTGCCCTGGATAAATTGGATTTTGACGTGCCAATAGTAATGCCCAGCGCCTCGGCGATCTCAAAATGACTGCAGCCGTCTATTACGAACATATTGAATACGACCCGATATGTCGGCGGCAGACTTTTTACATACGTGATCAGCTCTTTGTACAATAGCAACTGATCCGCACGCTGACTTTTATCTGCTTCTTCCCAAACATGATCCGGAATACCACCGATTTCGGGTGTCATATTATTTTTGCGCAATTCATCTATCGATGTATTGATCACAATACGGCGTATCCAGCCCATTAGCATTCTTTCCAGAATTTCATCGTTCTCATTCCTGAACTTATCAAAGTGGCGGAAGAGTTTAACGAAAGCATCGTTCACCACATTCACGGCGATATCATAACGGTACACGTACCGGAAGCTGATCTTCAGGGCATAGCCATAGAACCGCTCATACAGTATCTTCTGATACCTGGGCTCCTGCCTTTTGCAACCTTCGATAAGTTGTTTCAGATTCTCCAACGTGATTATATACAATTAACTGAGTTATTTCATATCCGTTTTCCTTTTCTCTGCGGTTTGTTCAGGTTGCGGTTTTTCGTTTTAATCTGTCGGGGGATCACACTCCCCGGTCATCTGTCAGGTATATGTGCTCCGGTACCGGGCTGATAAGCACTATCGAAAGATACTACATCCCTGGCAGTCCGCATATTGCCCGCATCGCCCGCATAACCTGGATGTGCCGTGGATCAGGTATTCCCAATTCCTCCCGTTTACAAAGAATATCATCCTGAGATGATTTTTATTAAACATTATGATTTTATTTAATATCGATGGCTTTTTGTGATGAGTTTGCTTAGAAATGTATACGTTATAGGGAGTGATGGGTTGCGTAGGGGTTTCCCGGAAGTAGGGTCTTTTGCGGAGTCGTCCACTATAATTTACCACAATGGGAATCATTCCGTCGGTTTGGCCTTGTCGTCTGTCGATTTATTTTTGTCTGTGGCTGCTTTTCCTATACCTTGAATGTACTTACTTCTGATCTGATTAGTGTGCGATTGCCTTTCTGTTAATCCGCATCCTCCAATTTTCAAATCTCCTAATCAGACTGATATGCCAAACCTTATCTTAAAGCATCATTGCAGCTTACTCCTGCCCGTCATTTTATCCATAGCTTTTTATTTTCCGGAGAAGAGCGTGGCTCAGCCCTCTGCTGCATCCGACAGTTTAAACCGGGAAATTTTCCGGATGATCCGTTCGGGTGACGCAGACCGGCTCGAAACCCTCCTGCAACAGGGCGCCAATGTAAACGCCACGGTGGATGGATACTCCGCGCTAATGGCGGCTGCCCTCAACGGGAACGCAACCCAGATGGACATCCTGATCAGGCACGGCGCTTTGGTAAACCACCAGAATACCGATGGTTTCACAGCCCTTTGGTTTAGCATGCCCGATTACGGGAAGGTCGACCTGCTGCTGAGTCATGGTGCGGATCCGGGATTGCGGTCAAAAGAAGGATTTACGGTTTTGGCGAAACTGGCCAATTATCCCGGCACTGTAAAAATCTTTCAGTCGCTCATGGATCATGGCGCCGACCTTCTGCACAGCGGCCCGGACAATTCGTTAATGTATAATGCCGCCTCATCCTGCGACACC
>Ga0070680_100003168_pt1 | contig 12224 bp, 12 predicted proteins | sample KBSC73BmetaG_FD_64672 | JGI IMG/M metagenome (GOLD analysis project Ga0070680, IMG submission 64672) | Corn rhizosphere microbial communities from Kellogg Biological Station, Michigan, USA - KBS C7-3B metaG | ecosystem: Host-associated > Plants > Roots > Rhizosphere | place: USA: Michigan...
CTCGATCGGCTCGCAGGCGAGCGGCATCAGCGCGCTTTCGAAATCGGGGTACATCTCGCCCCACATGAAGCTCATCATGCAGCCCATCGACGTGCCCATGATCAGCCGCATGTGCCTGACGCCGAGCCCCTCGGTCAGCATCCGGTACTGCGCGCGGACCATGTCGGCATAGTCGTATTTCGGGAAACGCATCAGAAGACCGTCGGACGGCTTCGACGATTTGCCGTGCCCGATATTGTCGGGAAGGATGATCCAATACTTCTGGATGTCGAGCGGCTGGCCGGGCCCGTAGAGCTCGTCGGCGAACTGCGGGCGGAGGAACTGATGCCCGTCGCCGCCGGTGCCGTGGAGCACCATCACCGCATTGTCGATCTCGCCCTTCGCATTGCGGTGCGGCGTGCCGAGCGTCGTGTAATGCATCCGAACCTGGGGCAGGCTCTCGCCGTCGCCGAAGCTGAAGTCCCTCAGCATCACGTCGCCTTCGCGCGTCGGCCAGGTCTTCGCGGGCGGCGCCGCGGTCTGCGCGGCGAGTGCGGCAAGCAGTCCCAGCATCACATCATCCCCTCAATTTCTCTTCGAGCGCGTCGAGCAGCGGGAGCTGGCTCGGAAGCATCATGCCACGCGCCTCGGCTAGACCCATCCACCGCGCCTCCGCAACCTCGGGAAAGCGCTCGAACCGCCCGCTTCTAGGCGGCCATTCGACATCGAAGTCGTTGGAGGTGACGTTGGCCGGGTCGAGATCGCCCTCGAGCGCGAACGCCTCGACGATCTTGCCCCCGGCCTGGCGGACGCGCGCGAGCGGAAACGGCACGCTCGCCAGCCGGGTCCCGGTCTCCTCCTCGAATTCGCGCAAGGCCGCGTCGGCGGCGCTTTCGCCGGCTTCGATGGTGCCCTTGGGGATCATCCACGCTCCGGCGTCCTTGTTGCGCCAGAACGGGCCGCCAGGCCTGATCAGCAGCACTTCCGTGTCGCCGTGGGCCAGGCGGAACAGAAGCACGCCGGCGCTGCGCGGCGGCGGCACGCGGGTCAGCCGGCGGGCGTGACGCTGTGCAACGCCAACCTGAAGCGAAGCACGCTGTTGCCGGGAATCGGCCCCTTGTCGTTCGCTCCGTAGCCGAGCTGCGGCGGCACCCACACGATCCACTCGTCGCCGGGACGCATCAGCTCCAAGGCTTCGCTGAAGCCCGGAACGAACGCGCCGACCTTGCCGGTCAAGGCCTCATGCCGATCGTAGCTGCTGTCGATCACCTGGCCGTTGAGCAGCTTCACTTCATAATCGAAGGTCGCGTTGTCCTGGGCCTTGGGCGGACTCCCTGCCTTTGGGCCCGATTTCACGATGAAATATTCAAGGCCGCTGGGCGTGGTGATCACGCCCTTCGCCTTGGCGTTCTGGACGAGGAAGTCGGGGCCGGCCGGCGTTTCGGGTGGAACGGGCGACGCGAATGCGGGCGCGGCGAGCGCCAGCACGGCCGCGATGAGGATCGAGCGAGTCATGCTCGCGCTCTAGACCTCAGGCGGCCGCCGCCTCAAGCTCCACTGCCGCCGTCTCGGCGATCGACCCGCCGCCGAGCAGCCGCGTGCCTTCGTAGAGCACCGCCGCCTGGCCAGGCGCGACGCCATATTCGGGCGAACCGAAGCGGATCCATTCGCCGTCCCGCACGGCCGGCACTGCAGGCGCCAGCGAACGGACCTTCACGCTGACCTCGCGCTGGTCCTCGGCGAGCCAGTTCCAGGTGTCGACGCGCATCGCCTCGACGGCAAGCGCCCGCCGCGGACCAACGACGATCCGCGCCTCGTCCGGCTCGATCCGAAGGACGTACAGCGGCTCCCTCTGTCCGCCGATCTCGATTCCGCGCCGCTGGCCGACCGTGAAGTGGACGACGCCGCGATGGCGCCCGATCACACGCCCCTCGAGATCCACGATCTCGCCCGGCGCCTCGGTCTCGGGCCGAAGCTGCTTGACCAGCCGGGCATAATCGCCGTCGGGAACGAAGCAGATGTCCTGGCTGTCCGGCTTGGCCGCGACGGCGAGGCCCAGCTCCGCCGCAGTGCCGCGCACCGCGTCCTTCGGCAGTTCACCAAGGGGAAAGCGCAGGAAATCGAGCTGCTCGCGGGTCGTCCCGTAGAGGAAATAGCTCTGGTCGCGGCGCGGGTCGGCGCCCTTGTGAAGCTCGACCCGCCCGTCGTTCACCACGCGCCGCACATAATGGCCGGTGGCGAGGCAGTCGCCGCCGAGCTCGCGCGCGAAGGCGACGAGATCGACGAACTTCACCCCCTGGTTGCAGCTTGCGCACGGCACCGGTGTCCGCCCGTGCGCATATTCGTCCACGAAGCGGTCGATCACGCCTTCCCGAAAGCGGCTTTCGTAATCCAGAACGTAATGGGCGATCCCGAGCCGGTCGGCGACCTGCTTGGCATCATAGATGTCCTGCCCCGCGCAGCACGCGCCCGGCCGGCGCGCCGCTTCGGCATAATCGTAGAGCTGGAGCGTCACTCCGATCACCTCCGCGCCGGTGCGCGCGGCGAGCGCGGCCGTGACCGAGCTGTCGACGCCGCCCGACATGGCGACGACGATCCGGGCCTGCTCCGCGGGGCGGCCGAGCTGAAAATCGATCCACATTGGAGGACTCTTGCGCCCTTCTTTACCCGAATTTCACTCCTCGCGCCTAGACCGGCGGCAAGGAAGACGAGCGAGGGGGGCACGTTGGCGCGTCACGAGAAGGACTTTCGTGTCGATGCGGAAGCGCCGCTCAACCTGAACGAGCTGCTCGCGCTGCTCGGCCAGGGTGCAGACGCCGGAGGGCGCTCGAGAGAGGATGCAATCGCTTGCTACCTCTCGGGCAGCGAAGGGTGGCGCGACGCGGTGAAGATGCTCGGCGGGACGTTCGCCGAGGAAGTGGCACGGTTAAAGGAGCGTAAGGCGGACTAAGCGGCGAATTAACCAGCGCGTTTCAGAATATTTTCAATCGCTGCGGATTAAGAGCTTGGCATTGGCAATGATTAAGCAGGTGTGACGGAAAGATGCTCGAGAACCAGAAGATTCGTCCGGCCCAGGTCATTGGACCTCTCGGCGAGCCGCTGACGCTCGACTCTTTGCCGCCGGTCGACACCACGCGCTGGGTCGTCCGCCGCAAGGCCGAGGTCGTCGCCGCAGTCGCCGGAGGCCTTCTCAGCGTCGATGACGCCTGCAAGCGCTATTCGCTGAGCCTCGAGGAATTCACCAGCTGGCAGCGCGCGGTGGACCGCAGCGGCATGCCCGGCCTCCGAGTCACGCGAATCAAGCAGTACCGCGACCAGTACGAGCGCCAGCAGCGCTACTGACGGCGGCCGGCCCGCCTCCTGAGCGGGGCCGCGGAGTCGACACTTCCCTCCAAATCCGGAACAACCGTCGAGCATCACGCGTCTGGGATGCCACGGCCGGCGCGTACCTCCGGCCGGAAAACAGGAGGGAAAGCTCAATGGGTATCATCATCTGGTTGATCGTCGGCGGCATCTGCGGGTGGCTCGCCAGCCTCATCATGCGCACCGACGCCCAGCAGGGCATCATTCTCAATATCGTCGTCGGCGTGGTCGGCGCGGTGATCGCCGGCCTGCTGCTCGGCAAGGGCAACATCAACGGCGCGATCACGATCGAGACGTTCCTCTGGTCGCTGGTCGGCGCAATCATCCTGCTCGCGATCGTCAACCTGATCCGGCGCGGCACGGTTCGATAGGTCTTCATCCTCCCCCCGATTTCGGGGGGAGGATGTTCTTCACTGCAGCTCGAACGTCATCGCCACGCTGACCTGGAGCTTCTGCTCGCCAGGCTCGATGCTCGTCTGCGCGACCGCCATGCGCGCCATCATCGGCGGCGGAGGCGGCGCCGGCGGCGGGACAGCGTAGCCGCCGCTCTCCGAGACCGCGACCACGCGGATCACGCGAAGCCCGAGCGCGCGGGCGTAGAGCTCGGCGCGGGCGCGGCCGTTCGCCACCGCCGCGGCCCGGGCCTGGTCGAGCGCGGCCTCCGGATGCTCGATGGTCAGGTTCGGGCCGTTGATCTGGTTCGCACCCTCGGCGACGAGCGCATCGAGGATCTTCCCCGAATTGCGGATGTCGTGGAACCGGATCGTGAGCTGGTTCGATGCACTGTATCCGGTGAGCTGCGGCGACTGGTTCTCCGGATAGCGATATTCCGGGTTGAGGTTCACGTTGCTGGTCTGGATGTCGCGATCCTCGATTCCGGCACGCTTCAGCGCTGCGACCACGCGCTGCATCCGCTGAGCCGCATCCTGGAGCGCGGTCGTGGCGTTCGCGGAGTGGGTTACGACGCCCGCGCTGATAATCGCGAGGTCGGGAACCCGGGTCACCTCCCCGGTCGCATTGATGTCCAGCCGGGTGCCGGCGATCGTCTGGGTAATCGACGCCTGCTGCGCCTCGGCCGGCGCGGTCAGCGACACTGCGCCGAAGAGCAGCGCGGCGATCAATCTCTTTCTCATGTCCTCGTCCCAGGTTCCTTCAATCCCGGGCCAAGACTGGCCTTGGGGCCATGGCTGTTTCCTGAACGGCGGCTGCGGCTAGAGGCGCCGCCGTCCGGCGATCAGCCGGTAGATCAGGAGAAGGATGAACGCGCCGACGATGGCGGCCACGAAGCCCGCGCCTTCGCCGGTGTTGTACCAGCCGATGGCGTGGCCGAGCCAGCCGGCGAGGACCGCGCCCGCGATGCCGAGCAGGATCGTGATGATGCAGCCGCCCGGGTCCTTGCCGGGCATCAGCAGCTTGGCGATCGCGCCCGCGATTCCGCCAATCACGATCCAGCCGATAATTCCGTAATGTTCCATGCCGGTCCCCTCGTTTTTCCTTTGTCGTTCAACCGACCTTCACGTTAAATGCGGCAACGCGCGCTCGCCAAACAAGTGCCACGTTTGGTCGAAAAGCAGTAGCCGCGAGCGGGGGAACGGGCTCTGTTGCACAAGGTGACTTATTAAGATAATACAGTTGCCGGATCAGCGGCGCGGATTCGCGCGAATGGGGCACGTTGGGCAGGACAGAATGAACCGCGAGACATCAATTCACTCATCCGACACGCTCGTCGTCGTCGACGGCTCCCGCCGTCGGCGCCAGCTCGTCATCGTCGGATCAATCGCTGCGCTCGTGCTCTTCGTGGTCGGCCTCGGCTTCCTCACGAGCCAGCGTTCGAACAGCAATGGCGCCGCCGGAAGCGCGCCAGCCGCTTCCGCCGGACAGATCCCAAGCGTCAGCGTGGTTGTGCCGGGGACGAGCCAGGTCAGCCGCATCATCACCGCCAGCGGCCCGCTCGGCGCCAAGCGCGACCAGCCGATCGGCATCCCCGGCCAGGGCGGCCGGGTCGTGCGCGTCCTCGTCGACGCCGGGAGCTGGGTCCGCGGGGGGCAGGTCCTCGCGATCGTCGACCGCTCCGTCCAGGCGCAGCAGGCCGCGCAGCTCGCGGCGCAGATCGACGCCGCTCGAGCGCAGGCCGCGCTTGCCCAGTCCGATTACGACCGCGCGGTCGCCCTGCAGGGCCGCGGCTTCATCTCCAAGGCCGAGATCGACGCCAAGAAGGCCGCGCGCGACGCGGCTTACGCCCAGGTCAAGGTTGCCCAGGCACAGCTCGGCGCCACCCGCGCGCAGATCAATCAGCTCAACGTCGTCGCGCCGACCGCCGGCCTCATCCTCGCCCGCAATGTCGAGGTGGGCCAGATCGTCAGCCCGGGCTCCGGCGCGCTGTTCCGGCTCGCCGAGGGCGGCCAGATGGAGATGCGCGCACAGCTCGCGCAGCAGGATCTTGCCAACATCCACGTCGGGATGCCGGCGCAGGTGATCCCGGTCGGTTCGCAGACGCCGGTCACCGGCAGCGTGTGGCAGATCGCGCCGGTGATCGATCCGCAGTCGCGCCTTGGTGAAGTCCGGATTTCGGTGCCGTACACGGCCGCGATGCGCCCGGGCGGCTTCGCCCAGGCGAGGATCACCGCCGGGACCACCGATGCCCCGCTGCTTCCGCAGAGCGCCGTGCTGAGCGACGACAAGGGCAATTACGTCTATATCGTCAACGCCAAGAACGAGGTCGAGCGGCGCGACATCCAGATCGGCACCGTCAGCGAGAATGGCGTGACCATCGTCTCCGGCCTTTCGGGCAATGAATCGGTCGTTCTCTCGGCCGGTCCGTTCCTCAATCCAGGCCAGAAGGTGAAGCCGAGGCGAGAGGCCGCCCACTGAGGGCGCTAGAAGAGTTTAGGCCATGAACTTCCGCAACATCTCGTCCTGGTGCATCCGCAACCCGGTTGCCCCCATCGTCCTGTTCGTGGGGCTGATGCTCGCGGGCCTGATCGCGTTCGCCCGGATGCAGGTCAACAATGCCCCGGACATCGACTTCCCGGCGGCGATCGTCTCGATCTCGCAGCCGGGCGCAGCGCCCAACGAGGTTGAAACGCAGATCACGCAGCGCGTCGAATCCGCGATCCGCGGAGTGAACGGCGTCGACGAGATCAGCAGCTCGGTGACCGAGGGCAACAGCTTCACCATCGTCCAGTTCCAGCTCGGCACCCCCACCGATCGAGCGGTCAACGACGTCCGCAGCGCGGTCGACCAGATCCGCGCCGACCTCCCGGACGGGATCCTTCAGCCCGACGTCGAGCGAGTGAACGCCGAGGACCAGCCGATCACGGTGGTCGGCGCTCAGACCAGCGACATGAGCCTCGAGCAGTTGAGCTGGTACATCGATAATACGGTCGCCAAGCGTCTTCTCAGCGTGCCCGGGATCGCGGCCGTTTCGCGCGGAGGCGGGGTCAACCGCGAAATCCGGGTGATCCTGGACCCCGCGTCCCTCCAGGCGCAGGGCATCACCGCGGCCGAGGTCAACCAGCAGCTTCGCCAGAGCAACCTCAACGCCGGCGGAGGCCGCGCCGAGGTCGCCGGGTCCGAGCAGAACGTGCGGGTGCTCGGCAATGCGCAGACCGCCTACCAGCTGTCGCAGACCCAGATTGCCCTGCCCGGCGGCCGCTTCGTCAAGCTGGCCGACCTCGGTCGGGTCGAGGATTCCTATGGCGAGCAGCGTTCGATCTCGAAGATGAACGGCCGCCAGGTCGTTACCTTCACGGTCCAGCGCGCGAAGGATACGTCCGAGGTCAGCGACTATGACGCGGCGTGGAAGGAGCTGAAGAAGGTCGAGGCGGAGAACCCCAAGGTCCACTTCTCCGAGATTTTCAACACCGTCGACTACACCAAGGCGCAATACAAGTCGGCGATGGAGGGCCTCGTCGAGGGCGCAATCCTAGCCGTTCTCGTGGTTCTGCTCTTCCTGCGCGACATCCGCGCCACGGCCATTTCCGCGATCGCGATACCGCTGTCGGCGATCCCGGCCTTCTTCTTCATGAGCCTCATGGGGATCACCATGAATTTCATGTCGACGATGGCGATGGGACTGGTTTCCGGCGTGCTCGTCGACGACGCGATCGTGGAGATCGAGAACATCGTTCGGCACATGCGCATGGGCAAGTCGGGATATCAGGCATCGCTCGATGCGGCGGACGAGATCGGACTGGCCGTCCTTGCGACGACCATGTCGATCGTCGCGGTATTCCTGCCGGTCGCGCTGATGCCCGACGTCGCCGGCCAATATTTCAAGGCGTTCGGTTTCACCGTCGTGCTTTCCGTGCTGATGAGTTTGCTCGTCGCCCGGATGATCACGCCGCTAATCGCCGCATACTTCCTGCGCTCGCACGGCAAGCAACCGCACGCCGCCTGGAAGTGGATGGATATCTATCTCAAGGTCCTCAACTGGAGCCTCGATACGACCAAGGCGCACGCGCTTCTCGATCGGCTGCCGAGGATTCCGCGGAGGTTCGGCTATTATACGATCCTCGCGATCCTTCTGCTTGTCATCGGCATCGCCTTCTTCGTCGGCATGCAACTTGGCATGCGCCTGTTCGGAATGCTCGGCTGGAACGGAGCGATAACTGGCGTCCTCGCCCTCGTCGTCGGCGGCGCGCTCGCTTATGGCGTCACAAAGCTGATCAGCTTTGTCGTGCGGCTGATCGGAGGCAGCTTCGGCGACTGGTACGACCTCGTCGCCGCGCGGTGGGAAGCGCGCCTGCAGGATCACCGGCTCGCGATGGTCTTCGCCGGACTGATGACCCTGCTGCTGAGCGTGGTCCTGTTCGGGACGCTGCCCCAGTCGTTCTTCCCGCCGCAGAACGGCGATTATTCGCAGGTGCACATCACCCTCGCGCCCGGCAGCACGCTCGAACAGACGGAGGCTGTCACCGACCGTGTTGCCAAGATCATCTTGCGTGACCCGAGCGTCGATCGCGTGTTCGAGACCTCCAACGTCGGCACCGCGAACGTCAACATCGTGCTGAAGAAGAACCGGAAGGTGAAGAGCACCGAGTTCGAGCGGAACATGGCGCCGACGCTCGCTGCCATCCCTGACGCGCGAGTGAGCTTCCAGTCGCAGAACGGGGGCGGCCCTGACTCCGATTCACGCGACATCATGCTTTACCTCGGCGGCGAAGATCCCGCGCAGCTCAACGCTGTTGCGAACAAGATCGCCGACGAAATGGAGACCGTGCCCGGCCTTCGCGCGCCGCGCGTCGGAAGCAACCTCGCACAGCCGGAAATCACCATCACGCCCCGCTTCGACCTTGCCGCCGATCTTGGCGTTACCACCGCCGCGCTCAGCCAGACGATCCGAATCGCGACGTTGGGCGACATCGAGCAGAACAGCGCGAAATTCTCGCTGTCCGACCGTCAGGTGCCGATCCAGGTGTCCTTGTCCGAGGATGCGCGCAAGGACTTGTCGGTCCTCGAGAACCTTCCGGTTCCGACTTCTTCCGGCGGCTCGGTGCCCTTGAAAGCCGTCGCGAAGATCGGCTTCGGATCCGGGCCGACGACGATCAAGCGTTCGAACCAGCTTCGCCGGCTGTCGATCGGGGCCGACCTTGCGCCGGGCGTGGTGGAAGGCGACGTTTGGGCCAAGGTCAACAACCTGCCCAGCGTGAAGCATCTGCCGCAGGGCATCCAGAAGATGAACCTGGGCAACCAGAAGTGGCAGGCCGACCTGTTGTTCAACTTCGCCATTGCCCTCATCTCGGGCGTCCTCCTGGTGTTCGCGGTGCTGGTCCTTCTCTACCGCCGGTTCCTCGCGCCGTTCGTCAACATGGGCTCGCTGTTGCTGGCGCCGTTGGGCGCGGCGGTCGCCTTGCACGTCGCCCAGCAACCCGTGTCGCTATTCGTGCTGATCGGCATCCTGATGCTGTTCGGCATCGTCGCGAAGAACTCGATCCTTCTCGTCGATTTCGCGGTCGAGATGATGAACCACGGAATGAAGAAGAATGAGGCGATCTGGGAAGCCGGGCACAAGCGTGCGCAGCCGATCGTCATGACGACGGTCGCCATGGTCGCGGGCATGTTGCCGACCGCCTTCTCGATCAGCGGCGACAATAGCTGGCGCGCGCCGATGGGGATTACCGTGATCGGCGGCCTCCTCTTCTCGACCGTCCTGACGCTGCTGCTCGTGCCGTCCTATTTCTCCATCGCGATCTCGATCGAATCACGGATCGGACGGATTTTCCATCGGTTCGTCGGCGCCGACGCGCACCAGACGGGCGAGCCGGTTCCGGCGGAGTGAACCTTCGCCTTCGCTAGGCTATTGAGCCGGCATGAGGGCGATGACCAACGGCGCTCTGTCCCGGTTCAACCCTGTGCAGCCCGGCGCGCAGGGGATGAAGGCGGTCGCGACCGGCCTCCTGATCGTCATGGCGGCGGTGTTCGCCGTCACTCGCGCGTTTGAGCACCGCTATCCGGCGCTCGCTTATGTCAAAGCCTTTGCCGAGGCGGCGATGGTCGGCGGCCTTGCCGACTGGTTCGCGGTGACCGCGCTGTTCCGGCACCCGCTCGGCCTGCCCATCCCCCACACCGCGATCATCCCGCGCAACAAGGACCGGATCGGCGAGGCGCTGGCGAATTTCATCCGCGAGAATTTCCTCATCCCCTCGGTCGTCGCCCGGCGGATGCGCAGGCTCGACGTTGCCGGGGCCGCGGGGCGCTTCCTCCAGACTCCGGCGGGTGAAGGCACGCGCATCCGCGCCGGCGCGTCGAGGCTCATCGCCGACATCTTCGAAAGCCTCGACGACGAGCGCTTGGGCGGCATCGTGAAGGGCGCGATCAGCACGCGACTGCGCAACGCCGAGATCGCCCCGCTGATCGGCCATGCGCTTGCTTCGGCAATCAACGAGGACCGGCACGTGCCGATGCTGGAAGCGGCGATCCGGTGGACCGCGCGCGCGCTCGACGCGAACGAACAGCTGATCCGCGACATGGTGAAGAAGAAGGCGAATTGGGTGGTGAAGCTCGCCGGTTTGGACGCGAAGCTCGCCGACGCGATCATCGACGGGCTCAGGAAGCTCACCGCGGAAATGTCGACCGATCCGGCGCACCCGGTGCGGATCAAGGTCGAGGAAGCGCTCGCCCAGCTCGCCAACGACCTCCAGACCCGCCCTGAAACCCGCGAAAAGGTCGAGGCGATCAAGGACCAGCTGCTTGACAACCAGTCGGTCGGCCTGTGGCTCGACAGCTTGTGGCAGAGGGGCCGCGAAGCGATCATCAAGGCGGCGCGCAACCCCGACGCGGTGCTTGCCGGCAAGCTCGGCGAGGTGCTGAAATCCATGGGCGCCACGCTCGAGAAGGACGCGCGGATCCGTTCGGCGATCAACGAATTCGCGCGCCGGGCGGTCGTCGGCATGGCCGCGAGCTATGGCGGCTCGATCGTAACGCTCGTGTCCGAGACGATCCGCGGCTGGGACGCGCGCACCGTCACCGCGCGGCTCGAGTCCGCCGTCGGTCGCGACCTCCAATATATCCGCATCAACGGCACCATCGTCGGCGGCCTCGTCGGCCTCATCCTGTTCGTCGTGGACCGGCTGTGAGCGACCCGGGTCTCGACGAGCTCGCGCAAGCGGCGCGGAACCGCGGCCTCAAGCTCATCCGCTCGCGCGTCCGCACCCCGACCAAGCGCCGCTTCGGCAAGGTCGGCCTCGCCGACAAAGCGGGCAAAGCGGTGTTCGGGATGGACTCGAAAGGGCCGACGGCGAAGCCCGGCGACGTCCAGGATTATCTCCGCAAGCTCGACGCGAAAGACTGGGGCGCTTCGCTCGACGTCGCCGCGCCGCAGCGCAAGCGGACGGGCAGGACTCCGCCGCGCGAGGCCGCGAACGATCACCAGAAGCCGAAGCGTGCGCCTCCGAAGCCGAAACCCGCACCCAAGCCGCAGATCCGCGACGCCAAACCATCCGATGCGCGGCGGCTCACCGAGCTCATCACTTTCCTCGGTCACGAGATCGACGAAAAATCGGTTCGGAGGAACCTCACCAGGCTCAAGAAGGACGGCGAAACGCCCCTCGTCGCCACGCTCGGGAAACAGGTGGTCGGCCTCTGCGGCATCAGCGCGCGCGCGGTCATCCACCGCGATGCCCTGCTCGGGCGCATTTCGCCCCTGGTCGTCGCCGAGGAAGCGCAGGGGCACGGCATCGGCCGAATGCTCGTCGACGCGGCCGAGGCGTGGATGCGCAAAAAGGGATGCAAGCTGGTCGAGGTCACCAGCAACGACCGCCGCGCCGAAGCCCACGCCTTCTACCGGCACATGGGTTACGAACGCACCAGCATCCGCTTCGCCAAGACGCTGCGGTAGGAAATTCGGAATCCTTGACTATCTTCGCTTGGCCGGGTCGTCTGTTGGGGGGAGCACGTCCATGCTCGAATGGCTGAAACAACGGTCCATGCGCGCGGTCGTCGCCTTGATCGTAATTGTGCTTGTTGCGGGACTGGCCGTCAGCTTCCCGCCTGACTTCGCTCTCCTCATGGCAGTGGACCTCAGCACGTGGGTCGAGGCCGCTATATCCGTTTACATCGCAACGCAGCTCACAAGAGTGAGGCCGGCTGTTGCCTTCATTCGAATGAAGTTGTCCGGGCGCGCGCGAAAATCGCCGAGGCGCACGCGCGTCCGATCCGCTTCGAGGACATCCGACGCAGCAAATGACGAAGACCCTGCACCGGAACTGCGCTTCGTCGCCTAGCCGCTGCTCCGCCGCTCGATCGTCGCGCCGACCGCGCTAAGCTTCTCCTCGAGCCGCTCGTAGCCGCGGTCGAGGTGATAGACGCGCAGCACCTCGGTCTCGCCCTCCGCCGCCAGCCCGGCGAGCACCAGGCTCATCGATGCGCGAAGATCGGTCGCC